>Ga0182012_10003213_pt1 | contig 17464 bp, 21 predicted proteins | sample 612S2SmetaG_FD_120486 | JGI IMG/M metagenome (GOLD analysis project Ga0182012, IMG submission 120486) | Permafrost microbial communities from Stordalen Mire, Sweden - 612S2S metaG | ecosystem: Environmental > Terrestrial > Soil > Wetlands > Permafrost | place: Sweden: Stordalen | collected...
AGGCTCTTCACTCTGTATTCGATGTCGATTTGTTTTCCGCTGTGAAGCCCCTCTTGCAGCGCTTTCATCGTGGCCTCTACGTCCTCCGGGTGAACGGCTTCGAGCCATCCGAGGTTGCGCGTCCGCTCCTTGCTCAATCCTGTGACCTGCTCCCATCGTGAACTCACGTCCAGGTTGTTTCCCTCCGAATCCATCACCCATGGAATTTCAGGATTCAACTCGACCATGGAGCGTAGATGCTCCTCGCTCTCCCGCAGCGCCTCTTCGGCTCGCTTCCGCTCGGTAATATCCACAACCGCAACTGAAATTCCGATCACTTCTCCCGCCTCGTCCAGAGCAGGCTGATACGACACCAGGTTCGTTGCGCCCGGAGTTCCTGGACCATGTCCCGGCCTGAAAAACTCTACCTCCTCGATCACCTCGCCCTGCAATGCGCGATTCATATAAGCCTCAATCAATGGAAACACCCCAGGGATCATTTCCTTGACGGTTCTTCCCAGGTAGGCCGCCACTGGATCGCCATTCATTTCCGCAAGCCTTCGATTGAGGCTCACGTAGCGAAGATTGCGGTCAAGGAAGCACAAGCCCACTGGAGCGCCGTCGTAGATTGCCTGCAGTTGCGCCAGCCGTTGCGCAGGCAGCGCTTCCAAACTGGAGCCAGCCCAGTCACCTCCTTGCTGCGAAAAACGGGATGCAGGAAACAGCGGGGTGGCCGCGACTACTTGGGGAATCCGATCCGCCGTCAAAGGCCGCCCATACAGCCACCCCTGTCCCATCTGGCATCCGAGGTGCAGCAGCATCTCCGCCTGCTCCTCCGCTTCGACCCCCTCTGCGATCATCAGCAGATCAAGGCTGTGTCCCAACCCAATGATCGTCGCCACGATCTTCCGGCTTTCACGCTTGTCGGCCATGGAACTGACGAAGCTGCGGTCCACCTTCAACACATCAAACGGAAGCGCTTGCAGGGGCCTCAGGCTCGAGTATCCCGTCCCGAAGTCGTCCAGTGCCAGCTTGCAGCCCAGATCTTTTAACTTGCCGGCGATCTTCTGCGCCAAATCCAGGTTGTCGATTAGCCCGCTTTCGGTGACTTCAACTGTCAACCGTTCCAGCGGGAACCCTCCCTCCTCCGCAAGTTTGCGAATCTTGCCGGGCAGGCTTGGATCGCGCAACTGGGTTGGGGATACGTTCACCGCCAGCACAAGCGGCGCGGGCACGACCGGAGCCGATAGGAACGCCTTGCGCAAAATCTGCTGCATGAGCTGTCCCACCAGCCCGTTCTCCTCCGCGAGCGAAATGAAATTCTCAGGCAGCACCAGGCCAAGCTGAGGGTGCCGCCAGCGAGCTAAGACTTCAAAACCGACCACTCGGCAGGTGTGCAATTCAACCACAGGCTGGAAGCAAGGCTCAAGTGCATCGTCCCCGAGCGCTCGACAAACCGTTGCAAGGTCAACGAACATGCCCAAGACTCTAGGACTAAATCCAGAAAATGTCTATGCCCGTCCACACACAACGGTAATAACTCTGTGGCCGCGTTTTTGCCGGCAAATCGCGGCTTATATACCTCTTAATCAACATCGAACCTCCAGAAGTTTCGCAGTCAGTGCAATGGACGCAAAACTCTACAACCTTCTTCTATCCCGCCGAAGCTCGCTGGACTCTTCCTCCAATCGGATCGATATCCCACTTCTCGCCGCCCATTACAGGAAGGGAGCCGTTACGTTCGCAAGAAGGAAGCGGCAGCAACCAGCGAAAACATTGGACGAACCAGTCAATTACTTGAGAAGTCGCTCCAGACCATCCCAACCAGAAAAGACACATTCAACAGGCTTGCGCGTTCTAGGGTCAAACAAGCCCATTTCCTTAAGCGTGAAACTTCCAAGACCACAATTGCAGGCATGTCAGCACAAAGTTTTCAAGGTCATTCCCGTCCCCCTCTCGAATGGGGAATAACATGGTCATATTGTGCATCCATTACATAAAGCGCAGCGTGCTTGGCAAGCTCCTTTTCTCCACGCCACGATATTACGTCGCGATAGAGAGAAAGGAGTCGATTTCAAACCTGCCTCCGGATGACCGGAGTGCCGCAAAAACAACAATAATGCCCATAGCGAACGTGCAGCATCTGTCTAATTTCAGATGAAGGCATCCGCACATTCTCTCGCTCAGCAACCGGAACTTTTGTGGCTGAATCCAGCCGAAAATGCGGTCTGTTGAATTCAGAGTATTTTCCAGCCAATGACCATGACCATTCCATGATTGGGCGCATATTGGCTTGCTCAATTAACGGTACCGCTTCGCTAAACCTTCCATCCAAGTGGGCGGTAACTGCGTCATTCACATAACCGGCTGCAACAGCAACCCCAGCGATTGGGGGGGCGGAGGCAGACCCGCAATTCAGGTGTTGCTATCGGGTCTGGTGATTGGGATTGCACATCGCGCATGAATTGCCTTTCTGATTTACCAGCGACGAAAGAAACCACTGTTGGGTTCGTTGACGGCCATGCCCTTCAGTCAACTCGAGGGTGGCATCCTACCCCCTCTCTCCTCACACAGATGGGACTCGTAGCGTACCCAAAGGCTATCCGCAGAAACCATCGCTAACCTGCGTCAGTCGGACTGCCTCCCCCGTTCGAGTTTGCTGGCATCGTAGCCCTTGGCCGCTAAGCGACCCGCAATTTCCGCATAGAGCTTGTCGTCCATCTTCGCAGTGCGGCTCAAAATCCATAGGTACTTCCGGCTCGGTTCGCCGATTACTGCGTACTCGTAATTCGGGCTCAGGTCGATAATCCAATAATCACCAAAGAACGGCCAGAAGAATGTCACCTTGAGCTTTGAGCCGGTTGTCTGGTCAACGACCGTGGCCCAGCCATTCGATTGAGTCAGCTGGCCTTCGCGAGTCGTGCATGTATTCACAACGCGAATCTTGCCGTCAGAACGGAGGGTGTAAGTCGCTGTCACGTTGCTGTCGCATTTGCGCTCGAAGCGATTGGGGTACCTTGCGATTTCAAACCAGCGTCCCGTGTAGCGGCTCAGGTCAACCTTAGGGACGGATTCTAGAGGAACCTCACCAAATGCGGCTCGAAGCACAGAAAACGCTCCCACCAAAGCGAGGCCAAGATAGATGAGCTTTCGTGATTTCACCCGGAATCTCCACAGTCTTTCGGTGTCAATACTAATTGACCATGGGAGGAACCATAAAGTAGCAACACTACATGGCTGAGCAATCAGCCCCGGTGCAAGGCAGCTTGAGTTCCTGCGTTACCTATATTGTCTGCTGAAGTTGTTCTTTTGCAATTTCTGCGACTTCTCCAGCCCCCTTGGCGTAGAGCGCCTCTTCATCAGGAGCAAGCGCGTACAACAGTTTCAAAAACTCTCCTGCGTGAACAAGTTCCTCGTCCGCTATGTCCTTGAGCACTGCCACGGCGAGTTTATTGTCGGTTGACTCAGCAAGCTGCACATACATCTGAATCGCTTCGTACTCTGCGGCTACCATGAACCGAATCGCTCTGACAAGTTCTTCGTCGGTGAGTATCCTGCCGTTCGCCAATTCTGAAAACGGCGACCCGAACTGTGGCATATCCATTTCCTCCGCTTCATGCACGTAGACACGTCAAAACTTGGATTGCGGCTTTGATGGTTATCACGTTTGTAGTCCCGTGGCTTCCTGCGGTCTGAGCGAGTTTGACCATCGCGGCAATATCGGCCTAGAGGGAACGAGAGTGTCCGCCCCAGAACAGAAAGACCCCGAGATTGATAACCGCGGGGTCTCAATGCGTATGGGTGAAAGCGGGTTACACTGCTGCGGGGGCGATCGGAGCGGCTTTAGCCGCCTTAGCTGCCTTGTTCTTTTCCCGCTTAACCTTCGCCCAACGCTTTTGCTGAGCAGCGGCCATCTTTGCGCGACTCTCATCGCTCACGCCGCCCTTAGCCGCATTCTTCACAGGCACCCTTGTCGCCTTGACTGTCTTAGCTGCGGTTGCCTTTGTCTTCGGAGCAGCAGCCTCAGCTTTCAAACACAAGGCTTGTGCCTTCTGCAAAGCTTTGATGCCGCGCTCGATTTCAGCCAGTAGCTGTTTCGTGCTCATTTAAAATCCTCCCTGATAAGTCTACATGACGTGCAATATGGCTATCAGTGATGCAGTCCTGGCTGCACCGTTGTCACCCCTCGCCAATCAGCAGGCAACGATGGAGTCCCTCGTTGAATTCCGCACGGCTTCGATGCGCTTCCGAAGCCGAATGAATTCCTCTTCAATCTGAAAAGGTTCCTCTTGTGAATCTGCGAGACTTCTCCAGGTTCTTCGCATGGATGTCCTCTCGGAGAACGATGCCGGATAGACGGGAGCAAGGCGGGGACTTCTTCTACCCTCCCCGGAAAGACGTATTCTTGCCATGCTCCGCCACTGTCCTATCGCTGCGCGAACAATGAATTGAATGGTGTGACCTGAATTACAGGTTGCGCTCTCCCTTTCCCAAGCAGATATTCGAAAATCGTCTATCGGGCACAGTCACCATTTGCAACGACATTAGACTCCCAATAACCAACCCTCAGCGTCAACAATCCCTCGCTCCTCCAATGTTAACGTCGGATTGAGTAAGCTCTCCAGACACCAGCTCTGGTCGCCTTGGCACGGCTACCGCCCGTACTCGCTCATGAGTTCCCCTTGCGCCAGCACTTGCCCCTTCATCGCCCGTCCCAGTTCATCCCTGTTCGCTCCCACCCGCAGGTCGAGCCCTGCATCGATAGCGCAAACCTTGAAGGAGTAACGGTGGGGCCTTTCCGGAGGCGGACACGGCCCGCCGTAGCCGATGCGCCGGAAATCAATCCTGCCTTGGCGAGTGCCGTCATCGAGGGTCTCGACTTTAGGCACGCCCTTGGGCAATCCGGTGCTTTGCGCCGGGAAGTTCCAGATGAGCCAGTGCGTCCAAGTACCGACCGGGGCGTCAGGGTCGTCGGCTATCAACGCGAACTGAGCTGCTTGGCTCAGTTATTATTCTGCGTCTTTGAAATCCTGACTGCGAAGACGAGTCCTTGTTATCTGCTCCCTCAAGGTTCTCAACTAAGTCAGCCCATTTGGCCGTTGTCCTTCTTAGCCCCACCCCTCACGCAAGGAGGGGTTATGGAACATACCATTAAAGACGATTGCACGCATGCCTATGTGGGTATAGTGCTACTGGTGACTATATTCATGGTGCTGGTTGGCGCGACTATGCATGGACAAGAGCTACCCAATGCGCCACAGGCAGCCGTGAAGCGGCAAACTCCGCCGGTGCACAAACAGTGCCCACTGTTGGCACAGCCCGGCAACCTGTATCTTGGAAGCGCCGACTGGTTCCGTGAACGTGAACATTTTAAGCTGGCGAGGGTTATTCCGCTGCTTACACACATTGACTGGAACCTTAGCTTTGGCAAGCCAAAGGAGGCCGGCCATGGCAATCGTAAGAGCAGATAGGTATTGATTACACGGTCGTGGTCGATGTAGTAAGTAAAACAGTTTTGCAGTTGCTGGCCGGTCGCTAGTGGTGATGGAAGTCTTCTAGGAATCTCTGCCAGTCACTGGAGAGCCGAGTAGGCCAGCGGAACCGAGAAGCCGTGGTCAATACCGACGATGGTCAGTGTGTCCGCCGCGAGTTCCTCGCAAAGCCATTCAGTGAGACCCCGCTGCGTCCAGTACCGGCGCAAACTGAGTGGGGGTTGAACAGGTTCCGGCGTGGCAGAACCGTCGGCGGCGTAAACCCGGAGGACATGGCAACTGGAGTCTGCGGGCACCGCGCCGGAATAGTCGATGCCTATGTAGCGTGCGAATTGGGGCATGAAGGCTTCCTATCGCGTGTTTTCGCTGTCGACAAGGTGTCGAACTAATTACCTATTCACTCTCTCGCCGTCTTGCTTCTTCGAGCCTGGCGAATCAGCCCAAACGTCCGGGATTCCTCCCGGACTGGTTCCAGCCTATGGGGAATTTGACTTACTTAATGGAGAGGACCTCAGGGCGGGGTGGGTGCTACGCGGATAGGGTGGTGGGGCTGGTTGTTGGATTCACTATACAGAAATCCAAGCTTCACATGCCAGTCCGGAGAGCGTACCGTCCGAGCCTGCTTCACTTTCCACAAACTGCATCAAATGAAAGCCACTCACAGCCTCCGAGGAGCCTTCGTCTGTTTGTCATTTACCCGACCGACAGAATGCTCGGCTCCATGCCAGAATGCAAAATGGAAACTCAGTCCACTTCTCAAATCGCGTGCGTCGATACATTGGACGGCGGCGTCCTCGTGGAATTCGAAGACGGGAGGTGTGCGCTCTATTCGGCGTCCTTGCTGCGTGCCGTTCTGCCACAGGCCGTCGAATTCGAAGTTACAGATGATGATGAGGATCCCGAGGAGCCAACAGCGCAGTCTTAGCACTATTCCGGTGAGACAATCCTGCTTGGGTGGTCGCTGAGCCAGCTAAGAAACTCCTACAGCTCCAGTCATCAGACTAGATGAGAGAGTACAAGCATTCGGGAGGAATCTCCACGGCGTTCGAGTTAGCACGCCGAAAGCATCATTGACCGGCGCGACTAAAGAGCCAAATGGAACATACGCCGCAGCAAACGCAGACTACGTTTCATTCAACGGGTGTACGTATGACAGCCAGCGAAGCCAACCATCAACGGGTACTCGACCTCATTCTCGCCGAAGAAATTCAGACGTTCCAACAGGTTTGGTACGAATTAGATAAGAAGGTCCCCGCCGTGAGGCGAGGCAAACCACCGATGTTTGAAGCTAGGCCAGGTAGCGTAAATCATTGGAGTGAACGCGAAGCAGGTGTTCAAATGGTGCCAGGCATTTGAACGCAATGAGTTGACGCAGCTTTCTTCCAGGTCCACAGCTTTGCTTTAGGTCACGGCGGGCGCACCAGTCGTGTCGTTGATCGCGTCTGCCGGCGTGATCACGCCTGGGGTGGCCCTATCGCCCCGCTGAGCTACAGGAAGTTCTGGATGCACAAATTCAAACGGTGTTACTCTCAGATGGAATCGGAGGCGCCATGATCACACTCAATGATGCAAAAGCCGTTATTGCTGCGGCCGAGGCAAAGGCAGCGGAAATCGGTCAGCCGATGAACATTGCAGTCGCAGACGGCGGCGGCAATCTTATCGCTCATGTGCGAATGGATGGGGCGTGGCTGGGTAGCATCGACATCTCGATCAAGAAAGCCTACACCTCGCGAGCCTTCGACATCGCGACCAAGGACTTGGCAGAGCACTCTCAGTCCGGAGGCCAGTTCTTTGGAATACACGCATCGAATGACGGCAAGATCATGATTTTTGCTGGCGGTATTCCCCTTAAACGGAATGGCAAAGTAGTCGGCGCCATTGGTGTCAGTGGAGGGTCTGGCGAACAGGATCACTCGGTCGCAGAAGCTGGTGCTGCCGCCTTTTAATTGTGTTACGGCGTTCAAAATGAGTGGCAATGTGAATTCAATTAACGGCGACCATGTCATTCTGTAGCGTCGGCAATACGGATATATGCCGGCAGCCCACGCGGCCGGTTCCTTCGAGTCGCCGCAGAACCGCAGGCTCAAAGAGCCCTCCGCCACGGTCATGGTCCGAATTGCCAGCCCGCCTGGGAAACCGACGAACGGCTCTTGAAGGCGAGATTGTCGGCTTCTCTTCGCCCCGAGCCAGCGACAGCACCCTGGTCCGCACCTCGGGTGGCGCCGGCGTGTCTGCGGGGATGTTCTGGTAGCCATTAGCGTTGCTTGAGGGCAAAGGAGCAGCCCCAGAGCGGATTGACATTGTGAGCACGATCCCGCGCCCAGGAGCCGAGGAAGGGATTCGAACCTGCAGAAATGCTCTTAAATTAATCGTTTTACGAACACGGAGATTCTTGAATACACCCAAAAGTACATATCCAATAAAACTGTGGTCTCACGTCTCCAGCGGAGTTCTGATAATCGGCTTCGCGGTTACGCCAATGTCATTCCAACTCACAATCTCCCGCGGAAATGCTGGAAATGCAGCCCTGAAGATTCGGCTCTTACCCGAAGTGTCTTGGATGCGAAGCCGCGACGCCATTTATGCCGCTTTTGAGCTCGCGTCAAGCACGGGTAGCGTTCACTTTATTGCGCACCGCCTCACCCCGGGTCGGTTTGAGATATCGAATTGTGCTCTCTAGATGCAACTGCAGACCATTCGCAGGGAAAGGCGCGAGCGTGCGGCATTCGCGGCAGTGCAGGATGAGGAAGAATTCGAGGAGGAAAACGATGAGAGTGAGGAAGGATTTAGCATCAGTCTTGGCGGTGATATGGAATCCGCGGAGGACGCAGACACCTATTCGGAGTGACCGCTGTGAGCAGTGTGGCGCCAGTTTGAACTCGGCCGGTATATCGGTCGTGGAAATGGCTACAAATGTGATCTGCGGCAGCCTCTTACTGGCTGTGCTGACGCTTGCCGGATTTGCTGTCTATCGATGGATTGACCGCGGTGGTTTCATTGAATATCCAGTCTGGCATGAACCACTCGATGACTGGAGGCGATGAGTGAGCCCAGCGAATCGCCGCCGTACCCTATACTTCAATAACGAGGCCTTATCACACTTCAACACGAATCCAATTGTCCTCATCACTTGCATTGGAGCTCCAATGGGCATCCCCTCACGTACAGCGCAAATTGAAGATCTGGCTGACGAACTGATCGCTCTGTTTCTGGCTCAGGCCGCAGATCTTCGCGAGTACGCCCAGGCCGCCTCGGCAGGGGAAGGAACTGTGCATCTGGAACGAACCCTTCGCCACCGGGAAATTCAGCGGGCCGACCTTTATAGACAATTTGAACAGGCTGCCTTCCCGGTATCCTCAGCACCAGATCGCGCAGATCAAATCTAAACTGTTCCGCAGTCTCGTCAAAACCAATCAATGCCAGGGATAATGTTTTCACCCCTCTTGCGAGTGAACGTCACGAAATCGGCTCGACTATGACTGAAGCCTTGACATGCACGACAGTACCTGAGGTACCGAAGGCAATCAGGCCATTCTCAATCCCCGTCGTCCCGAGATAGTTCCGAACCTGCACGCGATAGTGCTCTACGGTCTCCGACGCGGGATCGACATCGCTCTTCCAATCGATGACGAGTTGGTGCTTTCCGTTTGCCGCGAAGCTTGTTGCATCCGTGCACCCTGCGGTGACCACGTCGGCCTGTCCGTCTGGCGTACTTCCGTTTTCGGCGGTGAAGAGCATCGTATCGATGCGGAACTCCTGGATGGCGTCGGTGGGAATCGCAAGCCGAACATAGGACTGCTGCGCCTGGTTTACAAAGTTAGTCGCGTCGATACCGTCGAACGTGAAGTTATTGTCATCGAGGCCGCGGCCGGCGAAGCGGATGCTGCGCTGATTGCTTCTGCCTGTATCCACCGCGCCCGGTGCCAGAGCCGTCAGCGTGGACCAGTTTCTGCCATTGAGCGGCAAATCCCTCACCTATTCGAGCTCTGTACGGGCCCCGAGTGTGTCCGTCGTCTCGTCCAGTTGCGAGGTCAAGCTGGATCCATTCAGTTGTTGCGTAATGCCGCCTACCGCGAGCGTGATATCGAGCGCCCGTGTGTGACCCACGGACTCCTCAAGGTTGTCGAAGACAGCCGCCTGGAAACCGGGCGCTGAACATGTGACGCGGTAAAGACCTATCGGCAACTCCGGGATGTCGTAGAGGCCGCTCGAAGAGGAGACGGTCCAGCGAAGAAGGCCTGTCCCAGTTTGAATGGCGGTGATGCGGGCACTCGGAACGCGCCTCCCTGTGCTGTCTTTCACGGTGCCGCTTAATTCGGCGCGATCTATTTGCCCGAAGCAATAAGATCCGGCCAGAACCAGAATAAGAATGCATGGAATCCGCCTTGCCAAACGGTTCTCCATAGAGAATCCCATCCTAATAGTGGAGTTTGTCGCCTTTTATGGATAAGTCCTCGGCCTCATTTACATGCCAGGGTAGGTTCACCCGGGAAATCCAGGTGAGCGCGATGCAGAAGGCCTTCGGACAGGTCCATGCACGGAGAAGAGTTGCGGGTTGCGGCCGGAATCTCCCTCGGAAAATGCCCGCATTATCGCTTCAGTTCGTGCTCGCCCTCTGTGCTTGCGCCGCATTCTGCTTCAGAGACAGCTTGTAACGCGCCAGCAGTTTCTCGCGGTTCTGGCGCAGATCTTTTCCGGTCGGCTGGGCGGGATAAGGCTTGTTGCCCATCAGCCCTTTCCAGAGAATGTGATTGTATTCCGCAAAGTCCATGCGGTCTTCCGAGGTGAAGTCCATGCCCTTGGTGGCCCGCGCCCAGTACTCTGCCGTGTGGGTTGGCTTGGGCACGACCAGGCCGACCGGAGCGGTAAGCGGCAGGCTCGAGGAGTAGAGGCCGGCTGGAACCGTGGCCGTGAAACTCCATGTGCCCGGCGTGGTGTTGAAGATGTCGGCCATGGGCTGAGCCAGCGCATCGTTCAGATTCATCGGCGGCAGACCCAGAACCTCTTCGATGGTGCGCACGAAGTTGATGGTGTTGTACGGCGTTGAGACCAGCGCCCCTTGTTTCACGTAGGCGCCGGCCACAAAGGCGATGGTGCGGTGGGAATCGACGTGGTCGCCGGAATCCTGCGAGTCGTCTTCAATGACAAAGATCAGCGTGTTCTGCGCATAAATGCTGTTGGCGATGGTCTGAATCAGCATGCCCACCGCATAGTCGTTATCCGATTGCTGCAACTCCGGAGTGTTCACGCCGTCAATGGCGGTGGTGAAGCTTCCGGTGTGGTCGTGCATGAAGCGCACCAGACTTAAATTCGGCAGTCCGCCGGCAGCGTAATTGGTGTTGAATTCGCGCAGCCACTCCTGGAAACGGTAGTAGTCGGGAAACGCGTTGTCGAAGCCGCGAAAGTATGGATCGGTGAATGGGGTAAGGGTGACGTTCTGTGAGTAGGCGACCTGGGTGTTGGTTGAGAAGGGGTTGGTCAGAGTCGGGGGGATCCAGACTGTCGTAGGTGCGGAGGGGCACACTTGGGGAATCGGCAATGGGCATGTGTAGAGAGTTGGGTCAACAAAAAATCCATAGTCGCGAATCGTGAGCTTCGCCCGATTCGCGGCATCCCACAGATAGCCTTGCCCCGGATACAGCACATCGTTTGGCCCTTCCCCATCCGGCGCGGCCGCGTTGGCGGTTCCCGCCAGCAAGTTCGGGTCAGCCGGCGTAAGGTAATCGGCTGCCACGCGGCCTGCTACCGTGGGAATGGCTACATTCACATTGCGGTTCAAACCATCGTAATCCAGGCTGAGGCCGCGTGCCGCATAGAACGGCATTTCCTGGCGTTCGATCACATCGGGGGCGCGAGCCGAAGTGGTCCACGGCCAGCCGTCGTTGCTGACTTCAGAACTGGCCATCATGTTGTCGAGGGTGACGAAGGTTTTCGCCAGATTGTGCTGATTCGGCGTGATTGCCTGGCCAAACTCCGTCAAAGTTGGGTCGCCATTGCCGACTTCCAGATCTCCCAGGACCTGGTCGTAGCCCCGGTTCTCCTTGACGATGAAGATCACATGCTGGACGCCCTGATGCACGGCCGCCATGACAGCGGCATCGCTGTCGCTCTCAGTGGCGGAGAAGTGGCCGTTGATGGCCACCTGCGCGGTCAAAGAGGCCAGTTGCGACGCGGTGGGCTGGGGAAAGCTCTGAAAGCCGGCTTTGACCCGCTGGGGGTTGTACTCCTGCGACCACACACAGTTCTTGTGCCCTCCCGGATTGCTCACGCTCACGGGCAGGGGCGGGGCGGCGCTATAGCACATGCCTGGATTCGGGCCCGTCGGCGACTTCCCATTGACCACGTAAACCCAATTGCCATTGGGGCTGTTGACCGTAGGGCCGAAGCTCACGGAATTCGGGTACCAGCCGGTTGGAATCAGACCGACAGTCTGGTCGTTCTTGTCCGCTCCGGTCAATTGCACCACCGCGACGGCATTCAAATTGCCATTCGTCACATAGAGTTGCGACTCATCCGGCGAGAGCGTCACGCTGTTGGTGTTGGCGCCTCTGTGCGCATTCACCAGCGGATACGCGCTTAAAACGCTGGCCGGCGCGCGGACGTAAATCGTTTCCAGGATCGCCCCCGCGCCGCTGGTTGCGCCGCCCTTCGAAATATCGATGACATCGACCGAATCCGTCATATCCTCGGCGACATAGAGGCGCGTCTGGGCCTTGTTCATGGTCATCTTGAGCGGTTCGCCAACCACGGGGATTCGGCCCGTGACTTTCATCGTCGAGCCCAGGCTCACCACATCGATCTCGCGGTCGCGGATGCTCGACACATACGCCGTCGTATTCTCTCCCGTGCCTTGAATCACCACCCAAAATGGGTATTCGCCGCCCGGCGTACCCATCGTCGTGGGGGTTCCGTCGCCGGGGCGCAGGTCGATGTCTGTCGGTACGCTGCTCCAGTTACCCAAGCCTCCGGTGAACACCGAGATCGAGTCATTGTCGTAATTGGCGACTGCCAGGGTCTGGCCATCGCTCGAAATAGCCACGCCGGCTGCGCATGGCGACTCGAAAATCGTGCCATTTGCCGTGCCGGGTCCTGTGTTGACCACGTTCAGCCCCAGGCCCGCAGCGTGGTTCATCAACAGTTCGGGTTGCTCTGCCCATTTTTGGTCGGACCCCAGCGCAAAGATATGCACATTGTCGCCAGATCCGGTATAGGGTGAAGCAACGGGATTTTTGATGGTTGCGGGAGTTGACGGTTTGATAATGGCGCCGTAAAACGGGTAATCGCCCACGCCGCCGGAGACGTAGAACGCCGTGCCAGAGGGATCGAAGGTGATGCCGTTGTAGGAGTTGGGGATGGTCACAACCTGCTTCTGGACCGGCGCGCCCTGTGAGATGTCGTAGATGAACACATACTCTTCCGAGTTCGCGTAGTCGTATGCAGTGAGATCGGAGTTGATGTACCCGCCGTAGGGAGTGCCGACCGGGTAGAAAATGCGGTTATAGCCGCTGGTGAGAATCAGCAGTGTTTTGCCATCCGGGCTTACCACCGTGGTGACCGCTTGCCCTGCCTGCCAGTTAGGATATTTGGGCAGAATGGCCGCCCCTGGTATCAGCGGCTCGAAGGTGGAATTGTAGGGCGCCGTCGGCGTGATCATTTGGCCCAGATTCGGTATGGCCTGCGGCGCGGAAGGCGGCGGACCCATCACCGTGATGTTCAGAACCGCCGTCGCGGTACCGCCTGAATTGGTTGCCATTACGGTGTAGTTGGCCGCGGCGCTCACCACGGTCGGGTCTCCGCTGACGATCCCCGAGAGCGTGTTCAGCGTCAGTCCAGGCGGTAGCGCCGGGGTCACAGAGTAGGAAATCGCCGTTCCGCCGGTATTCGTCGGGTTGTCCGGCGCGATCTGCACTCCTTTGGTGTAGATCGCCGGGTTTGTCGAGTAGCTAAGCGTGGAGGGCGGTTGATCGTTCACCGTAATGGTCAGGCTAGCCATGGTATGGCCAGCGGCGTTGGTTGCCGTAACCACGTAGCTGCCAGTAGCGGTTACGACCGTGGGCGTTCCGCTAACAATGCCCGTCGCAGTGCTCAAGCTCAGACCCGCCGGGAGCGTGGGACTCACGCTATACGAGGCCACCGCTCCGCCGCTGCTCGCAGGACTGTCTGGCGTGATTTGTACGTCCTTGATGTAGACTGCCGTGTCGGTTGAGTAGCTGAGTGCCGCCGGCGCCTTGACGCTGTGACCACAACCGCAGAGAAAAACGAGTGCTGCGGACAGAGAAAGACCTAATGTTTGCAGGAATCTCATGGAAACCACCTTGTTCTCCACTTTCGGCACAAGGACGCAAGCACGAGGGTGCAACGAGCCTTGTGTCACACGGATGTGGGCGGAACCATGTTAGACAAGAACGAAATGCGATGACTGGTCAAAACTGCTCGCATCGCAGATTCTTCAACAAGCGGGCATTCGCCGCAGCGAGCTGCCCGCTGTGCTTCTGGACATAACAAGGAATAGGTCCCCAAAAACGTGAGGTCCCAATTCGGACAATTCTGGCGGCAGAGCAAGATAGCGCGCAGCTCCGTCGGGCCGGGGCAGTTTCGACAAGATCGTTTGAACTAAGACGCTGGCGACGGACGCAGTGATCTACATATAGAATTCTGAATCAAGCAGAAAGCTGGAGGTTCATCCCGCTGACGGACGCAAGAGGTCGGAAGAGCATGCCAGGAGCGGGTTCCTTCTGCCTGGAGATGCAGGTTGAGGGAGTCCCTATTAACTGTTACCTCAACCAGAATCCCGAGACAGGAAGAGAGGAAATTGTAAAGATGATGCCGCGCTGCTAACCAGATCAGCTTGTGAAGGACTTTCCCGGCGAGGATTCTGCCTGGGCATGGGTCAGGAGTAAATATCGCCTTCGGGAGATGCCATAACTGTTCTGATGAGGTTCAGACTGTGATGGTGCATGGTGACATGGCCGCGACCCCGGTTCGCTCTTGCTCTCTAATTCGACCCATCACTCAGTTGGGGCGCTCCAAAGCCGCGGGCGAGAGCACTGATCGCGCAGTGTGCATATTTGGCGACTTGGTGGAGCCGCACTGGTTGGCAAACGTGACCGTCCTCGAATTGGGCGAGTTCAGGTTCCTCGCGTACCGAAGCAACAGTTACGTAGCACCCGCAACAGATCGAGTCGAGGGTCCCGTCTCCGTTGTGCCTATGGTGAAAGTAATTGCCAAGCCTATTGGTCATTTTGCACCTCTTGCAGGTTCTGCACTGTGGGTTAGCTGAATTCTTTCCTGCCAGTTGGGAGCTGTCTGATCAATCCCGCCCACTTTTCTGTCTTCTTTGCGCGAAGCAGGAAGGCAGCGGACAGCTCGCTGTTGGGCTCATCAAGCGCTGGGTGGCAAACCCGCACGGTCTCCTCTGGCGGTTGGCCTCATGCGTAGAGCTGAAGATGCCAAGACGCCTGAGCAGGCTGCATTCCGTACTTAAGACGTCGAATTCGCAGCCAGGTGTGCAATATTGAACAGCCTGCGAAGTGAAACGTCGGCATGATGATGGCCTCCTTGGAATTTCGCCGCTGATACCTGTCCGCGTCGCGGCATCCTGCTCCAGTTCAGGAGGTAGTTATGCCCCTCACTGTCGTCCTCGCCGTTGGGTTGGATTCTTGGCTACTAGCGGCTCACACCAGGGATTGGAGATCCGCGGGATACTTCGTCGTTTCGGCTTACTCCATAGGAGAGGCGATCAACCTCTTCAATGACGGTGACTTCGATCTGGTCGTGTTGGGCGATTCTGTTTCCATAGAGAACAGACAGAGACTGACCTCCATGATCCGCGCATCCGGTTCACAAACACCCATGGCATGCATTGGGGACTCTTCGGCCGCCCACAAATCGCTTTCAGATGCCCGACTGAAGAACGCTTCGAGTACGCTGGTCGCGGGGTTGAGAGAGTTGTTGGCGCAGAAGGCGATGACCGCGGTAGCGCCGGCTATCTTGCGCGGTGAGATGAGCTACCGGTAGCAGATACCGGTTTTGGAATAGAACACAGTTGTTCCCCTACCAAAACCAATGCGAAAAGTTGAGCGCAAACTACCCGGAAATTGATCCCGGCTCTGCACGACTGCTGTTTTGTGCGCTCAGCGGAGAATTGAAACTCACTCAGAGCCTCGCTTGCGTCGGCAACCCCTCACAAGATGGTCACGGACAGTGCAGCGGGCCGCTCGCGCGCACACTTCATTGAGATGAGCGTCCGAGCGCATTGAGATGTGGAGATGCTTTCGTGGATTGAAAGACTCGGGGGATGGCTCTCATCAGCGCGGCGAGATTTCGTCCGCTGTATAATGGAATCATGCAAGGCGAATGGCACAAATATAGTCCCCGAGATTCAAAGACTTATCCCAAAGAGAATACCCGTGTGGAGATGAGGGATGCGGATGGAACGCAATTCTCTTGAGGGTACTTAGCGGGCTCTTTTGTACACAGAGGTATCGTCTCTGGAAATACAGCTGACGTGCCCGAATCCTGGCGCTATGCCCAATAGACTTAGTCTAAGAGTCACCTCGGAATCAATTTAACAGTTAGGAATTGCGGCGTGGTTGATAACTGTCGCTGCCCTCAAACCTGTTCACGAAGCCTCTCGGTTACCGAGGGGCTTTCGATTTAGAGTCGCCTATAGGGGATGGGCAAACCCCTCGCCTTCAGGTGACAAATCGTGTTTTTCGTTTCCCGCCGTACACGTTGCGTTTTGGCAAAGGGCTTGGAAGTAGTGCTAAGAATAGAAGTACATCAACAGAGGCCGCGCCAATCGGCCGCAGGCCCGATCAATCCGGCTTCCAGCCGTAATCTGAAGCCACCGCCTGTTAGGCGGTGGTCATTTCACAGCGTGCGTCAACGCTGCAAGGACTAAGGGTCCCGAACAGAGAGCTAGATGGAGCATACTGTGCGGACGATGCGGATTACCATCGCTTCAATGGGTGTATTTATGACAGCAAGCGAAGCTAACCGTCAAAGGGTACTTGCGCTCCTTCTCTTTGAAGATGAGCAGATGTGCGAACTGGTCGGCACTACAGATCGTGGAATCCCTGCGGTGCAAAGAGGTCCCCCAATGTTCGAGACCAGGCAGCCTTGGATTTCTGTCCTGAGCAATATGACTCAATCACTCGATTCTTGATGCCATTGAGGTTTTGCTATCGCAGTACTCTTTGACACTGTAGAACTAGCGTAAGCGTGTGGTTATTCCCGGTGGCTCGAATCCACGCCGCTCAAGCTGGACCGCGTCCAGGTACGGAAGGGCATGCGCTGGCTGAACTCGGCCAGCACCATTGCATCGGCCGCATCGCTCTTCGATCGCCGCAACGTCTGCGCAAAACGGCTGACCTTCTTCGGGTTCAGCATCGCCAGCTCTATGTCTGGCGCTGCATCCAGGGCCAGCGCCAGATCCAGAGAGTAGATGCCGGTGGCCTCCAGCGACACCCGCACCCTGGCCGGACACTTGCCAAGCCAGCCGATCAGCGCCTTATGACCACTGGCGCGGTTAGGAAACTGCCTTTGTCCGACCGGTCGATCCGGCTCGATTACGGCTACGTCCAGTACGTCCAGCGTCGCGGCGCTGACATCGATACCGCAAAATACCTTTGTTTGTTGGGGTTTGTTGGCTTGCTCATCGGCTCTCCGGCGTAAGGATGGTTTCCAGCTGCCGCCCCCTCCACTGCGGACGGACTGTCTGATTTCGCCCACCTTGAACATGCAGGCACATAGGGCATTCGATTCTCCACGGCATGAAATCAGGGGGGCGGTGGCCGATCTCAGACACAGGGTCGACTCGCGCTGGCCTAAGGGAACGACGGCCTTACCGCCGAAACGTGAAATCATCCTCACGCCTCTGAATGCAACATACAAGGGCAAGGAAGTGGCTTGAGAGACGGGGCTGAGCGACGACGAGTCAGCCGGCCTCAGACCTCACCTGCCAGGACAGAGAAGGCCCGGGTTCAGCGCAC
>Ga0182012_10003214_pt1 | contig 17462 bp, 12 predicted proteins | sample 612S2SmetaG_FD_120486 | JGI IMG/M metagenome (GOLD analysis project Ga0182012, IMG submission 120486) | Permafrost microbial communities from Stordalen Mire, Sweden - 612S2S metaG | ecosystem: Environmental > Terrestrial > Soil > Wetlands > Permafrost | place: Sweden: Stordalen | collected...
CCAAACCCGGAAAACTCGCGAGATCCACCCGCCCGATCGGATTGCCCTGGCTCGCGCTTAACTTGATCCAGGCATATGCCTGGACCAAATCATTCGTGACCCCCTGGCCATAATAATAAAGCTGACCCAAACTCGCTTGCGCCTGCGCATTACCCCGCTCCGCCGCCGCCTGATACCATTTGGCCGCCGCCGCGTAATCCCGCTTCACCCCAAACCCATTCTCGTACGCCACCCCCAAATTATTCTCCGCCCCCTCCGACCCCGCCGCTGCCGCCTGCCGCAGCCAGCGCAGCGCCTCCGGATAATTCACATAATTCGTCCCATACGGCGCGGCCGGAAGCAGAAACAATTGCCCCAGCGCCGCCGCCGCCTCCACCTCACCCTGTCCCGCCGCCTTTTTCCACCACCGAATGGCCTCCGTAACATCGTTCGTCACCCCCCGACCCTGGGCGTAAAAACCACCCAAAGCATATTCCGCCAGCGCGCTCCCCTGATCCGCCGCCTTCCGGTACCAAGCAATCGCCGTTGGCAAGTCACGCCCCACCCCCAAACCCCGGCCATAATACGAACCCAGCGTCACCTGCGCATCCGCATATCCCTGATCGGCCGCCAGCCGCAAATAGCGCGCCGCCAGCGCGTAATCCCGGGCAAATCCATTGCCTTTTTCATAATCCCTGGCCAGTTGATATTGCGCCCGCGCCTCCCCTTTTTGGGCCGCCGCCAGCGTGGCCTGGAACTCTCCATTCGTCGTCTGGGCCGCCGCCGTCAGGTTAACCCCCAAAATGACCAGCAAAAGCAACCCCAGCAGCCAATCCGAGGCATTACCTGCTTTAGATTTCACCAACGGGGCCGACCCCGACCGTCCCTGCGATACCCATAAATTGCCGTTAAGCGTCATAATTAAGTTGCGTTATTTTAATTCCTTATATAATATCTATCTACTTGGTCGTCAATACATAAACAATTAAAATAAATCCTTTGAAAAAAATAATCGTTAAACTAGGCCTCCTGGTCACTTTAGCGCTGCCGATGGTCGCCAGTGCCCAAAATTTCAATTATCAATCTGGGGACGTCTTGGCTGGCTTCCGAAAAACCAGCCCGAATGCCGGGCTTTATGAATTGGTGGTGGACCTCGGAAACATCACCAACTTCATTAAACTGCCGATTGGCACGACCATCAACATCACCAACTACACCGCCACGCAAATCACCAATGCCTTCGCCGACACGGGCGGTTTTCAATATCTCCAATGGTCGGTTTTTTCTGCTTTTCAGAATGCCAGCCCCTCGGTGACTACACTGGGCACCTTCCCGGCCTACACCCTGTGGTTTACCCTGCCCAGCACCGGCGTGGGCGTCCAAACCCAGGTGCCCGCCTTGAACTACACCGGCGAGCAAAAAGCCGTGAAAGGCGAAATAACCGGGATTGGTGGCGGCGCGGCCTCAATTTCAGGCTTGGCGGGGGGCGCTCCCAATACCAATAACAACCCCTACCTCATTCGCGAACCCATTTCCCTTTATCCCAGCGACACCCTTTCCGCCTACATTGGGGATTCCTTGAATGTGGCCCAAGGCGATTTTGGCGCCGGCAACAATCCCTTGCCCTTCGTTGTGGAAAACACCACCCCCAGTCCGTTTGGCACCGCTCAACGGTCGGACTTCTACGAATCCGTCCCCGCAGGGTCCATTGACCCCATCACCGGGGTGGCTGGCGCGAACGCCTTGTATTTGGGTTACTTCCTGCTTAATCCGAATGGCACCGAAACCTTCACCCGCGCCGCCGCCATCCCCGCGCCCGTCATCAGCTCCGTGACCTCCACCGTCACCAATGGCTTTGCCCCCCTCACCGCCGTCTTCACCAACACCGCCACCGGTTCCATCACCAACTGGGTTTGGAACTTTGGCAACGGCACCATCATTACCAACACCACCGGCAACGCCGTCACCAACACCTACACCACCAGCGGCACCTACACCGTCACCCTCACCCTGAACGGCCCGGCCGGCTCCAGCACCAGCGTCCTGACCAGCCTGATCGTCGCCTCGCCCACCCCGAAACTCACCAGCCTGACCCTGGCCAACGACCGGCTCGTCCTGGGCGGCACCAACGCCCCCGCCGGCCTGCAATACCGCATCCTAACCGCCACCAACGTCAGCCTGCCCCTGGCTAGTTGGACCCCGGTATTGACCAACACCATCCAAAGCAACGGCGCCTTCGGCTACACCAACACCGCCCCCACCAACCGGGCCGCCTACTTCCGCCTCGTCTCCCCCTGACCAAAGCGCCGCCGGACGAACCTAAACCCGCGCTGCCGCATCCCCAAAAATGCGGTAGCGCCCTCCCCCACTGGCGATTGGCGATTGCTATTTTCCCCCTCGTCGTTGGGTGGTGTCTGCTCCCGGGGACTTGCCATCTCAAGGGGAATAATCTTTGACGGCCAAATTGGGGTTATTTTGCGGGATAGCGCCACACCCAGTCGCCTTGCGAATGCACCGACCCAGGCTCCTCGGAGCGCGGGTCGGAGCCCTTGGTGGACACCACCACCCCGCCATCATCCTGTTGATTCCACCCAATGGAATACAGGACGAACTGGCCATCCGGCGCGAGCCGGTAATGCAACGGCTGGCCACCGATGACATCGTTGGGCACGGGGTTCAAGTATTGAGGGTCGAGCATCGCCAGCGATTCGGGATACTGGCCATGGGCCAGACGGTACCGCTCCAGGGCGATGGCCACGCGAGCGAGGTCAACGGAACTTTGACCTTGGGCGAAAGAAAACACCATGCCATCGGGTCCGCTGAACTGCTCCATAATGGAGAGCAGGAAGCATTCCAAGGTGTTATAGGCAGAAACATGGCGGCGTTCGTTTTGGAGAATTGCCTTCGCCTGCGCGGCCAAACCCGGACTAAAGGCATGGGTTGCCTGACTCGCCGCCGCCAAATACTGATCCATTAGCCGGGCACAATGCAGTTGGTTTTGATAATACCAGCCAGCAGGAACCAAATGAAACTGAGACAGGATGAGCCATTGAAAGCTCAGGGATTGGATATATTCGCTGTTGACACCAAGGGGAATTCCGTCCGGGTGCTGCTTCGGATGATCACGGAGGTAACGAATTTCCTGGATCAATAGTGCCCGCTCACCATGCACCCCTAGTTTGTAATCCGCTGCAAAATCAAATTTTGCCAGGCCTGCCCCCAACTCCACTAATTGCGCCTCCGACCATTGGTGGTCGGCCAGGCCTTCCCAAACAGGTTGGAGCATTATTTTCACCATGGAAAGGCGCACAAGGTGCGAGATCAAAATCGGCTCGGTGCGAACGGAGTCAACCAACCGTTCCATCAGTGCCACATCCGTTAGAGCCTGGCTGACCTGGCCGGTTTGCAATTCGGCGATGGCCCGAATACGCAAGAACAAGGCCGTCTCTTTTAATGCCCCCAAATGCGGCAATAATATCTCATCCTGGTCGTATCCGAGCGGGAATCTGGACTCGGGCAACTGGCTGGCCTGGCGCAATTCTTCAATGACCGGATTAAACTGATTTAGCGCCAGCAATACGTCCGCAGCCGGGGATTGAGGGATGGCAGGCACCGGGAACAAGTTGGTCTTCGCCGCCAGATTCCGGTAAAACTGCTGCATGCCATGGAAATCGGTCGGGACAGACCGAGTCCAATCCCCTGTCAAATTGGTCGCATCATAATGTGCCCACCAACTATCCAAATTCAAACGTTTCACTACATTGGTCGTGTACTGGCGAATTTCGTGGCTGGACGGGTCAAAATACGAGCCATAAATGCTATATATAATGGGTGACAGCGCAAAATTCTGGTCATCCGGGACGGGCGGTGGCACCAGACTGGCCAGGTCAAAATGCTCGCCCCGGGCCTCCCCGGCGCGCCGGTACTGGTCCCAGGCGTGCCAGCCTCGCCAGTCTTCCTCGGCGTAAAAGAGGGCAATAACCGTGACGAGACAGGCCAGCAAAAATAAAGCCCGCCGCCAGTGATGCCAGCAGAACCAACAGAACCAGCGGACAAAAAACCAAAAGACCAATAGCAGCGTGGCCGCGATCATGCTGAAAACAGTCAAAATGATCACCGTCGGCCAATCCGGCAACCCAAATGATCGAGAGGCGATAAGGTAGGTCATTACGACGAGAGCCAAGGCGAGCAAAATCGCCCAGATGCGAAACCAAGGCGGGGTGGGCCAGGATTTTTGCCAGAAGGTTTTGGGCTTTTCATTCATAACAAATTCACCCCATCAGTGCCCGCATTAGCTGCGTATGGGGTCCGGACTTTTTCGGACGGTCAATATCCCCGCCCGGACGCAGATCGAGCAGTTCCACCAGCATTTGTTGTTGCTGGCGCAATTCGATCAGGGTTTCCGGTGACGGGGGCGCGGAGTTTGCGGATCGCGCGGGCACCTCGTCCCGTTGAGATAAATGCAGCAGGGCAATCACCACCCACGCCGCCGCCAGTCCGGCCCAGGCTTGGGGATGCGGCCAGAAGAGGGAGCGCCATCCAACGGCCAGACGCTCCTGCAAGGCCGGACGCGCCGGAGCGGGCTGAACCGCCCCCGCCGCCGCCAGAATTTCCGCGCGCCATTCCGGGGGCAGCGGTTTCACCGGCACTTGTCGCAATCGTTGTTCAAACTCGTTCATTTGATTTCTTCGTAGAGGGGACGCAGCCGGCCCCGTAATTTGTCTAGGCCATAACGATACCGGCTGGCGGCGGTGTTGGGCGGGAGACCCAGCACAGCGGCGATTTCCTCAAAGGTGAGGCCTTCCCACAGTTTGAGATGGACCACCGCCCGCTGTTCGGCCGGTAATTCGCCCAGGGCGGCGGCCAGTTCCAGGCGAAAAAGCTGTTCATCGGGATCATCGGTCGGGGCGAAGGGTGTCAGTTCGGCGGCAAAGCCCTCGCGGGTCCGGTCCCGAACCTCCCGGCGGCGCATGAGGTCCACAGCGGCATTGTGGGCCAGCCGCATGAGGAAGGCGCGTTCCTCCCGGATACCCGCCAGCCGCCGGGGTTCGCGGGCCAGTTTGATAAACACCTCCTGGAGCACATCGCGGGCGTCGGCCTCCGCCCGGGTGAGATTGAGGAGAAAAGCAAACAACGCCCCCGCGTGCTCGTCATAGAGCTGCTCCAGTGGGGTGCGGGCGGGCATTTGCCAACCATGACGCACCGGACGGCGGGATTTGTCTAGTTTTTTAGCAAAAGGGGGGTCCAAAGTCTCAAGTCTCAAGTCGAAAAGGTCGGAATTTTTTATTTCAAAGGTTTGATAAGGTTGGATTAGGCCGGATTTTTGGGGCCAAGGGTCGGATTTATCAGGACCGGCAACAGGTCCGCCGGATGGGAAACAAGGACTACTACTCGCACAAAAATTTCTTAACCTTAATTTGCCTTGAATCACCTTGAATCACCTTGAATCACCTTGAATGAACCTTTAGCGAAGCGCGGAGCGCGGGGGGAGGCGGCAGAGTCAACGTCCGTCGCGGGGGCGGATTATGTCAAAGATCCACCTTCGCCAGGCTACGGCGGAATGGGCGGGGCAGGACTGGTTGGAACGGCCCCCGCGAAGGCTTTACTAATTTTAAGAGTAGTTCTCGTCAGGCAGGTTGTCAAGTGGTGCTTATTGGAACCACGATCCCCCAGCCATCAGACATTTCACTCGCCAAACTGACCTTGGGTCGGTAAACTCCAAATACCCGCATTGCCCGGCTTCAATGCGGGTATTTGTCATTTTGTTGCAGGTGCGGTTATCAACTCATCCTCCCTTTACGCAAAGCCAGTGGTCAGCCAATGTCACCCGATAGGGTAAAAGGAGATAATCAGTTGGCCGGGAATCGGTCTCCGGGCTGGCGGCTTGACTATAGCGACGGCGCGCCCGCTCAAACCCCGGTGGCTTGGCCATTGAATCCTGATTTTTCGCATTAAACGAATCGGTGGCCGAGACATTGCGGAGTCAATTCCGAGTGTCATTGGCCGAGACGGGCGCGCCCCCGCGCATTTGGCCTGTCGCGCATTTGCCCTTGACGAAGGCGGATGGAATCCTATACTTATTCGACTAGAACGGTAAAGTTTACTGGTTTGACCAGCGCGCGAAGTCGGATGATCACCATCTCCGACTTTTTTGTTCGCCGGATTCAATCCTGTGGTTGTGCGTATGAATGCGGATTTTTTAGCAGTACTGGAATTTTGGGAACGTGAAAAGGGCATCAACCGTGATGTCCTGGTTGGTGCTGTCCAGGAGGCGTTGCTCTCCGCCGCGAAAAAGGCGGTCGGCCCGGCGCGGGAACTCCGGGTGGAGATTGACCAGAAGAACGGTGACATCAAGGCGTTTGCCAAATTAATCGTCTCGGAAAAAGTCATTTCCAAGCATGACCAGATTTCGGTGTTTGACGCCCGCCGGGTGAAGGCGGAGGCGCAGGTGGGTGACGAACTGGAGTTGGAAGTCACCCCCACCGGTTTCGGTCGCATTGCCTCGCAATACGCCAAGCAGGCGCTGATGCAAAAAATTCGCATCGCGGAAAAGCAATTGATTTTCACGGAGTTCAAGGACCGCGTGGGTGATATCATCAGCGGCACGGTGCGCCGGTTTGAGCGTTCGGACGTGATCATGGATCTGGGCAAGTATGAGGCCATGCTGCCGAACCGCGAGCGCGTGCCCACCGAGGAATATCAAGTGGGCGAACGGGTCCGCTGCTACGTGAAAGCCGTCGAGCAAGGCCCGCACGGGCCCGAAATCATTTTGTCCCGCGCCGATCCCCGGTTTGTCGTCAAACTGTTTCAGTTGGAAGTGTCGGAAATCAACGACGGCACCATCGAGATCAAGGGCATCGCCCGCGAACCTGGTTTTCGCACCAAGATGGCGGTGTATTCCCGCGACAATAAAGTGGACCCGGTCGGCGCCTGCGTCGGCATGCGCGGCCAGCGGGTCAAAAATATTGTCCGCGAACTGAACAACGAAAAGGTGGACGTGATCCCCTGGTCGGCGGACATCAAGACGTTTGTCACGAAGGCGCTGGAACCGGCCAAGCTGAAGAGCATTGAAACGGATGAGCGCGGGCATCGCGTGAAAATTTTGGTCAGCGAGGATCAGTTGTCCCTCGCCATTGGCAAGCGCGGCCAGAACGCGCGCCTGACGGCCCGACTCACGGGCTGGGAAGTGGATATTGACGCCGAGCACGTGGTGGCCAAGGGCTTTAATGAAAAAGTGGCGGAGGCCGTGGCCTCCATCGCGGCCATTCCAGGGGTCACCCGGGAGCAGGCCGACGCCCTGGTGCATCACGGATTGACGCGGATCGAAGATTTGCTGTCGGCCGAGGCGGGCGACATCGCGGACATTCCCCAGATCGGGGAAAATGCGGCGGCGATACTGGCCTCCGCCCATGCCGAGGCCGAGCGCCGCACCCTCAAAGTGGGTGGCGCACCGGTTCATCCATGATTTGGTTTATGACGCCCCTAAAAAAAGCGTTGTGGTTGGTGAGTTGAGCCATGAAGGCGTATCTCACATTTTGGTCGGAGCCGGTTAACGATTTTTATGCCCGTTCGGATTTACGACATATCGAAGAAGCTTGGCTTGGAAAACAAGGACATCCTTGTCAAAGCCAAGGCCTTGGGCATTGCTGCCGCCAAGGTCCCGTCCAGTTCATTGGATAAAATCAGCGCGGAATACCTCGAGGAGGAACTGATCAAAGACCGGCCGGAACTGGCCGCCCGGCTGGCCCACAAACCGGCGGAAGCCCCCCGGGCTCCGGTGGTGGAGGAGAAAGTGGTGATCATTTCCGCCCCGCCCCCGCCCCCGCCCGTGACGCCGCCCGCCTCCGCGCCCGTTGTGGCGGCCCCCGTTCACGCCCCTGCTCCCGTTCCCACAGCGATCCATTCGACCGAGGGTGAATCCGCACCCGCCGCCGAACCAACGCCCGCACCAATCAATGCGTTGGAAGCCAACGGCGCGGCTGAAGTGGCCGCCGGGTCGCCCCTCCCAAGCTTTGAGCCCGTGGTTGAGCCGGTCACCGCCGAAGTGCCGCCGTCGGCCCCGGAACCAACGGCCCCGGTCACGCCAGTCATTCCCGCCCCGCCCGCGCCGATCGTCCACAAAGTGGGTGATTTGGTGGGCCGCATTGAGTTGCCGCCGCGCAACCAGCCCCGCATGGGCGACAAAGTCGGCTCCGTAAAATTACCGCCGCCGCGGCAACCAGCCCCCCAGGGACGGCAAAATCCGCCGCCCCGGCCGGGACAGCAATCCTCGCCGCCGCGCAATGATTATCGTCCGGGTCAACGCTTTCAACCCGGCGGCCGGCCGGGGGTCGCCCCGGCCCGCGAACCCGCCAAAACCGCGGGTCAGACCCCGCCGCCCAAATTCTTCGCCCCTGCTGGTGGCGAGGTCATCATCATCAAGCCGCCCATCGCGGTGCGCGAGCTGGCCACCCAGCTCAAGCAAAAGCCGTTCAAGATCATCGCCGACCTGATGGAACTGGGCGTGTTTGCGAACGTCAACCAGGCGATTGATGAGAAAGTCGCCCAGCAGCTTTGCGCCAAATATGGTTTCCGCTTCGAGGTGGAAAAACGCGAGCGCGGCGGCGGCATGGTCCATGCCGTGGAGAAGAAGGTGGAGCTGGATTTCGAGGACAAAGTCGAGGAACTCAAGCCGCGCGCCCCGGTGGTCACCATCATGGGTCACGTGGACCATGGCAAGACCTCCCTGCTGGACGTCATCCGCAAGGCCAACGTGGCGGCCGGCGAAGCCGGCGGCATCACGCAGCACATCGGCGCCTACACGATTTCCGTGCCGCATCCGGAGCGCAAAAACGAGCTGGCGCAAATCACTTTTCTGGACACTCCGGGCCACGCGGCCTTCAGTTCCATGCGCGCCCGCGGCGCCAACGTCACCGACCTGGTGGTGCTGGTGGTGGCGGCCAACGACGGTGTGATGCCCCAGACCCTGGAGGCGTTGAGCCATGCGAAGGCGGCCAAGGTGCCCATTCTGGTCGCGGTCAACAAGATTGATCATCCGAATGCGAACCCCATGAAGGTCCGCCAGCAGTTGCAGGACAAGGGCCTGGTGCCGGACGACTGGGGTGGTGACACCATTTTCGTGGATGTGTCGGCGCTGACCAAGGTGGGCGTGGACAAGTTATTGGAGATGATTTTGCTCCAGTCCGAGTTGCTGGAACTGAAGGCGAATCCCAACCGCCGCGCCAAGGGGAATGTCATTGAATCCGGCGTGGAACCCGGCGGCCCCACCGCCACGGTGCTGGTGCGCAAGGGCACGCTGAAAATCGGCGAGATCATTTTGTGCGGTGAATTTTACGGCCGCGTCCGGGCCCTCATCAACGAGGAGGATAAACGCCTGAAGGAAGCCGGGCCCTCGGTGGCCGTCAAGGTGCTCGGACTTAACGGGGTGCCGGATGCCGGCCAGGAATTCAGCGTGGTGGAGGATGAAAAAGCCGCCCGCGAACTCGCCGAGCAGCGCTTTCTCGCCGCCAAGGCCCAGGGCCAGGAGGACAAAAAAGTCACCCTCGAAAATCTCTTTGCCACGCTCGCCGCCAACCAGAGCAAGGTGCTCAAGGTGGTCGTCAAGGCCGACACCCAGGGCTCGGTCGAAGCCATTGTCGAGGCGCTCAACAAAATCGAGTCGGACAAAGTGTCCCTTGAAATCATTCACAGCGACGTGGGCACCATCACGGAAAACGATGTGGCGCTGGCCTCCGCCTCCAACTGCATCATTCTGGGCTTTCACACGCGGCTGGACAGCACGGCGGCGGAAAAGGCCAAGCACGCCGGGGTGCAGATTAAATTATACGCCATCATTTACGAGCTCATTGACCAGGTGAAGGAGGCCATGGCCGGCCTGCTGGATCCGCTGGTGCGCGAGGTCGTCATTGGCTCGGCGGAAATCCGCAAGGTGTTCGAACTGTCCAAGGGCGTGCCGGTGGCGGGCTGCATGATTGCCAGCGGCCGCATCGTCAAGGGCAAGGTGCGCGTGCGCCGCCGCAAGGACATTATTTACGAGGGCATCACCCAGTCGTTGCGCCGGTTCCAGGACGAGGTCAACGAAGTGCGCGCCGGCATGGAATGCGGCATCCGGATTGACGGATACAGCGATTTCCAGGTGGGCGACGCCATCGAGTGTTACACGCTGGAAAAAGTGGCCGCCAAGTTATAAACCCGGCCGGGTGCTCCGGCCGGGCGCTCCCAGCCACAATTTTAGCCATACAAGAACATGTCCGGTGTCCGTCATGAACGAGTGCGCGAGCTGCTCAAGCGCGAAATAGGCGAGGCCATCCGCCGCGAATTTGTGGGGAGCGACGTCGGCCTGATCACGGTCAACGACGTGGTGCCGGCGGGCGACCTCAAATCCGCCGCGGTGTATGTGAGCATCCTTGGCAACACGGACCAGCAAAAGCGCGGTCTGACCAAACTCAACGAGGCGCGCGTGCGCATCCAGGCGCTGGTGGGTCGCGCCGTGGTGCTGAAACACACCCCCCTGCTCAAATTTATCGCGGACGACACCATTGTCCGAGGCAACCGCGTGCTGCAAATCATCGAGGAATTGGAAAAAACGGAGCCCCCCGCCGCCGGGGCCGCCCCCAAGTGAAAAGTCATCCCAAAGTCATTGACCGGATCATCGAAACCATCCGGGAACACCAAACCTTTTGCATCGTCGGTCATGTGCGCCCGGATGGCGACTGCATCGGCTCGCAACTGGGCCTGGCCATGGCCCTCCAAAACGAGGGCAAGCAGGTGGTTTGCTGGAATGAGGATCCCGCCCCGGACAAATTGAAGTTTCTGGACTCGACCGGCATGTTTGCCCGGCCCCGGCGGGGCGAGACCTTTGACTGTGTGATTGCCACGGATTGCGCGAGTTTTGAGCGTCTGGGCAAAACCGGCGACTGCATCGCCAGCCGCAAGATATTCATCAACATTGACCATCACGAGAGCAACACCCGCTACGCGGACATCAACTGGGTCTCGGCCCGGGAGGCGTCCACGGGGGAACTGATTTTCCGCCTGCTGAAAATCGCGCGCTGGCCGATCACCCGCCCCATGGCGGACAATTTGTTCACCGCGGTCTCGACGGACACCGGGTCGTTCCAATACGCGAACACCCGGCCGGGCACCTTTCACACCGGGGCGGAGCTGGTCACGCGCGGGGCGAACCTGGCGAAAATTTGCGACGAGGTTTACCAGTCCTACCCGCTCTCCCGGGTGCGCCTGCTCAAACTGGTATACAACCGATTCCGCCTCACCGCCGACGACCGCATCGCCTGGTTCTGGCTGAAAAAGGCCGACTTCTCCCGCACGGGGTCGGTGACGAGTGATTCGGAGGGCTTGATTGACCATATCCGGGCGATTGAACCGGTGGTCGTGGCGTGCGTGTTTGAGGAAATCGAGCCGGAGCTGACCCGCATCAGCCTGCGCTCCAAGAGTGCCAAAATCAACGTCAACGAAATCGCCGCCCAGTTTGGCGGCGGAGGTCATTCGGCCGCCGCCGGGGCGCGCATCGCCGGCAAACCGCTCTCGGTGCAGCGCCGGGTGATCGCCGCCGTGAAAAAGGCCCTGCTGGCCGCCGCTTAATTTTCATGCAAGAATTCAGCTCCCTGGACGGCGCCCTGCTCGTTGACAAACCCCCCGGCCCCACCTCCCACGACGTGGTGGATGCGATCCGCCGCCGGTTTGGCATTAAAAAGGTCGGGCATTGCGGAACGCTTGATCCCAATGCCACCGGTTTGCTCATCATTGTTCTCGGGCGCGCCACCAAACTTTCGGAACGCCTCATGGGCGACGACAAGGTGTACGAGGGCACGATTAAATTTGGCGAGACCACCACCAGCCATGACTCCGACGGTGAAATCACCGCCACCCGGCCGCTCCCGCCCCTGACTTTGGAACAGCTCAACACCGAGGCCGGCCTGTTCGTGGGGGATCAAATGCAGATGCCGCCGATGGTTTCCGCCATCAAAAAGGACGGGGTCCCGTTGTACAAGCTGGCCCGCAAAGGCATTGAGATCGAACGCGAGCCGCGCCTGGTCCACATTTATAATTTTCGTTTCACCACCTGCACGCCGCCCCTGGCGGAATTTTGCGTGGCCTGCACCAAGGGCACCTACATACGCAGCCTGGCGAATGATTTGGGGGAGAAACTCGGCTGTGGCGCGCATTTGACCGCCTTGCGCCGCACCGCCTCGGGCCGATTCGATGTGGCCGAGGCCCTCACCCTGGAAGCCATTCTAAAGCTGCCGGTCAGCGAGTTGGAGAAACGCGTGCTCCCCTATTTGCGGCTCGCCGCCCAGGCATGACCCATGAAAGTCATCAGCGCAACTCGCGATCTCGGTGCGGACGGACGGAAAGTCTGCCTCGCGATTGGCGTCTTTGATGGCGTCCACTTGGGCCACCAGCAAATCATCCGCCAAACCATCAGCGACGCCCGCCAGCATGAGGCGGTGGCCTTGGTCGTTACCTTTGACCGTCATCCCAGCGCCATTGTCGCCCCCGACCGCCAGCCCGGTTTGATTTATACCCTGCCCCAGAAACTGCGCACCCTGGCCGCGCTGGGTCCCGATGCCACACTAGTTTTACCGTTCGACAAGGAATTCAGCCGTCAAACCGGCGCCCATTTTATCCAGCAATTGAGCTTGGGCCTGGGGAATATCCAGAGCATTTGCGTGGGGGCCAACTTCGTGTTTGGCTATAAACGCAGTGGAAACGTCACTTTACTGAAAAATTTAGGCAAAAACATTGGCTTTAACGTTCACGGGCTGGCTTCGCTGGCATTGGACGGCCAGGTGGTTAGCAGCACTCGTATTCGGGAGGCGATCCGGCTTGGGCAATTGGATGCTGCCAGTCAGATGTTAGGCCGACCGTACGCGTTGTGCGGCAAGATCGTGACGGGGGACGGCTTGGGACGGCAATTTGGATTTCCCACCGCCAATCTGGAAACCACCGGACTGAACCTGCCACCGAATGGGGTTTACGCCGGACTAACCAGTACCAGTAAAGCAACTTACCGGGTGGCATTGAATATTGGCCGCCGCCCCACCTTAAATTCCCCCGTTCCCGCCCTTCGAGTGGAGGCGCACTTGCTGGATTTTGCGGGGGACTTGTATGGCCAGGAACTGGAGATAATCGTGGGGGACCGCCTGCGGGATGAACAAAAATTTCAATCGCCAGAGCAATTAAAGGAGCAAATTGCCCGGGATGTCGCGGCCGTGCGTGCCAAAACGTGAGCCAAATTCACCCAACTGATTGATTAATAACCAACTATCCAAGCCTGTACCCGGATTCGGACCAACCGGCTGACCTTACGATTATGCTTGAAATTAAAGGAAACTACGCTACACTTACCATCGCGTAGGTCTTCCGATGTTCGTAGTCCCCAAGATTCACCGCAAGTGAACACGATAGAACATTTGTAGAGGCACCGCTATCGCCTGGCAGAGACGACAGATTACCTCTGAACCAAAGCGTTTTTTTTCGGTCTCATAATTTATGTCGAATAGAAAAACTGCGACGCCCAAGAGCGCGTCGGCCGGTGGCAAGCGTGGCAGTGCCAAAAAAACCGAAGCCAAGTTACCCGCGCCCCGGAAGCGTTTTGTGATTTCCAGCAAGGCGGCCAAGCCCGTGGAGGCCGCGCCGAAGGCCAAGAAAGTCGTGGAGTCCGCCGTACCGGTCGAAAACGGCAAAACGGCCGCCAAAGCGGCGGCCAAAGCGCCCGCCAATGGCCATGCCCCGGTCGCTCCGACCCCGGCCACCTCCACGGTGGACCTGACGGAAACCATCAAGACACTTCTCCACCTGGCCCAAGAGCATGGCTACATCACATACGACGACATTAATGATGTATTGCCCGACAACCTGAGCGCCGACGATTTGGACGCCCTGCTCTCGAAATTGCGCGGGCTGGACGTGGAAATCGTGATGGACCAGGCGGAGGCCGAGCGCGCCGAGCGCACCAAACATCCCGAGCAGGCTCCCCAGGCCAATGAGGAGGAGGAGGATTCCCGCCTCGAAATCCTCGATGATCCGGTTCGCATGTACATGAATCAGATGGGCAAGGTGCCCTTGCTGACCCGCGAGCAGGAAGTGGAAATTTGCAAGCGCATTGAGGAGGCGGAGATCGCCATGAAAGCCATTGTCTATGGCCTGGGATTCACCGCCAAGGAGCACATCGCCATTGCCGAAAAATTGCTCTCCGAACCGCCCAAGGAGCGTTTTGACCGGGTGATCGTGGACAAAAAAGTCGCCAACCGCGACGGTCATTTGCGCGACCTGCGCAAGCTGATCAAGAAAGTGCGCGCCTTTGACCAAAAGGTGGATGAAACCTATTTGGGCTGGCATAAATCCCAGCAGAAAACCCGCCGCGAGGAAATCGAGCGCGAACTCAAAAAGATGAGCCTCAAGCTCCAGGATTTTTTTGCCAAATTCTTTTACAAACAGAAAGTGGTGGAGGAAATGATCGTGGTGGCGGGCAACATCCACGAAAAATTCCAGGCCAGCCTGCGGCATATCCATGAATTGGAAGCCGCCGGGGCCAGGGGCGAGCGCAAGACCGCCATCGAAGCGGAACAGGCGAAAATCCACACGCTCGAACAATTCGTGCGCATGCCTCGCGAGAACTTCTACAAGGCCTTCACCGAGCTCAAGGCGGCGGCGGACCGCGGTTTAAAGGCCAAGACGCATATGGCCGAGGCCAACCTCCGCCTCGTCGTTTCCGTCGCCAAAAAATACACCAACCGCGGCCAGTCGTTCCTGGATTTGATTCAGGAGGGCAATATTGGCCTCATGAAGGGGGTCGAGAAATTCGAATACCGCCGGGGCTACAAGTTTTCCACCTACGCCATCTGGTGGATTCGCCAGGCCATCACCCGGAGCATCGCCGACCAGGCCCGCACCATCCGCATTCCGGTGCACATGATTGAAATCATGAACAAGCTCTGGCGCGCTCAAAAGCAGCTTACCCAGGAGATGGGCCGCGAGCCCTCCCCCGAAGAGCTGGCCGATGAAATGCACATGCCCGTGGCCCGCATTCATGCCCTGCTCAAAATGGCCCAGCAACCCGTCTCCCTGCACGCCCCGGTGGGTGATGATGGCGACGTGAGCGTGGGCGATTTCATTGAGGACAAGTCGGCGGAAAACCCGTCCGACGTGACCAGCTACAGCCTGCTGCGGGAAAAACTCAGCGACGTGCTCACCACCCTCACCGAGCGCGAACGGAAGATTCTGGAAATGCGCTTCGGCCTGCTCGACGGTTACGAGCGCACCTTGGAGGAAATCGGCAAGATGTACAACGTGACCCGCGAGCGCATCCGCCAGATTGAAGCCAAGGCCTTGCGCAAGCTGCGGCACCCCACGCGCGTGCGCCATTTGCAGGGCTTCCTCGAAACCGCCGAGCCGGCGTGAGGCCGTCCAGCCTTCAATTATTGTTAACCCATCCCGGTGCCTTTCCGCACCGGGATTTTTTTTTGAGGGGTACGATGGGTCAGTTCCAGGACCGCCCCCTCCGGTTGGTGGACCATTCCACCCAGCTTTGGTTAATTTTTAGGGGAAAATTGGGAATTGTGGCCCGGTCTGCCCTGACTTTGGACGGGATGACCATTGACGTCCTGGCGGGAATATTAAATCATTTAATTGCTGTGAGCCCGTCGCCGCTCACCCCAATTCCGGCCGGATTCGCACAGCTTAATCAAATATTCAGACAGCATTAAAATCGGTGGTAACGTTAGTTTGCCGAATTACGCAATGAATCACCCCGAACGCCCGGTTTGGAACCCCCGCTGGTTGCGGGAGGTTTTCATTCCGACGACTCCTTCGAAAGGCTCACGCCGGGTTTGGGGTCCTTGCTGGTTGCAACTGGTCCTGATGCTGGCGGCCGGCTGGTTGCTCGCGCCGCCCGAACGCGCGCTGGCGCTGGACCCGGATCGCGACCTGACCCAATACCTTTGCCAGACATGGAACCGGCAGAATGGTCTCCCGGTGAGCGCGGTCAACCAGATCGCGCAAACGCCGGATGGCTATCTCTGGCTGGGCACCCAGGCGGGGCCACTCCGGTTTGATGGCCAGGAATTCACCACCATGCCGGCACATCGGGGCGGCCGTAACGTGTCCAGCCTGACGCCCGGTTCTGAAGGCAATATGTGGGTGGGAATGGAAAGCCAGGGATTAAATTGCATTGACAGCCGGGGAAGGTTGGTTCCCGGCAAAACTCCGACTAACACCGTGCATTTGCACTGCCTGGCGGCGCGCCAGAGCCCGGATGGAACGCTGTGGATTATCGCCGAACATGAGTTTGGACGGCTGGCCCCGGCAGGGAAATATGAGAAGCTGGCTGATGTTCCTGAGAACCGGGCCATCTGTGGATATGTGGATGACTCCGGACGACTGTGGTACGGGACCGTCAACCAGGGGTTGCATTACTGGCAGGACGGCATGTTTCACCAATTGTCCGCTCCCGAGCTGGATCAGGCCCTGATCAACACCATAACGAAAGATCCCGCCGGGAACCTTTGGGTTGGTTCCGATAACGGGTTGTCTGAATTCAATGACCGGCTGCAACGCAATGTTATTCCACCGCTCACCAACGATGTCCGCGCTTTGCTGGTGGACACGCATGGGATGCTGTGGATCGGCACCAGCCAGATGGGATTGGCCCGCTACCGCCAGGGTCAATATGAGTTTATTGGGCAAAGCGACGGGTTGGCCGGCAATTTCATCCGGTCCCTGGCGGAAGACCAGGAAGGCAGCCTTTGGATCGGCTCCCGGAATGGACTTAACCAGCTATCGGATGTTAAATTCCCAACCTATCCCGCCGCCGAAAGCAACTCCACCTTGGATGCCATGTGTGTTTACCCCGCGCGGGAAGGGGGGGTTTGGGTTGGTAGTGTCGCCGGACTGACGTACCTTAATGGTCTTCCCAAGACTTATGGCCCGGCGTTCGGATTAGGCCAGTTGTCGGTAAAACGGATTTTGGAGACCACCAACGGGGACTTGTATCTGGTCACGGGGAACAAAAAACTGACCGTTTTTTCCCAGGGAAAAGTCATTGCCAGTTACAACGCGACCAACTTTACCGTCGGCATGGCGGAGGATGACCGGGGGGTGGTGGTGTCGGTCGCCGGCGAACTGCACCGGGTGGGTACCAATTATTTCGGCCCTTACGAATTTACCAATGGCATTGCCCCCCCGCTCTATTGGATTCTGAACCTCGCCACCGGCCGGGACGGGGCGATTTGGGCCGCCTCGGTCAATGGCATTGCCCGGATCAAGGATGGCGGGTTCCAGCAGTGGACCACCGCGCAAGGTTTGGGCGACAACCGCGTCAACTGGGTTTGCGAGGACGGGGCGGGCGTGGTCTGGGCCGCCTTGAACACGGGCATCGCCCGGCTCCAAAACAAGGAAATTCGGTACCTCAGCAAAACGAACGGCTGGTTAACCAACCATGTCTGCCAAATCCAGAACCTCAG
>Ga0182012_10003215_pt1 | contig 17462 bp, 19 predicted proteins | sample 612S2SmetaG_FD_120486 | JGI IMG/M metagenome (GOLD analysis project Ga0182012, IMG submission 120486) | Permafrost microbial communities from Stordalen Mire, Sweden - 612S2S metaG | ecosystem: Environmental > Terrestrial > Soil > Wetlands > Permafrost | place: Sweden: Stordalen | collected...
CGAGCGTTTCGAAAAAAAGGAATCAGAGAAAAACATCCTTGTTTCGTGCGTGAGTTTTGGCTTCAAGCACGGTGTGCCCGAGGATGCGGACCTAATGTTCGACGTGCGCTTTTTACCGAACCCGCACTTTTTGCCCGAGTTTCGTCCTCTCACGGGACGCGATCCTAAGGTCGCGAAATATATTCGATCGTTTCCCCAGACTCGTGAGTTCATTGATCGCATCAGCAAGTTGCTGATCTACTTGCTGCCCCATTACATCCGGGAAGGGAAGAGCTATCTAACGATTTCCTTCGGCTGTACTGGCGGGCAGCACCGCTCGGTGATGATGGTGGAGGACGTGAGCAAGCTGTTGCGCAAGGCCGGTTACAGGGTAAAAACGGTGCATCGCGACAGTCCGGGATAGTCGCGCTCCGTTGCATTAGACTAGGGGTTGCTTCTGACTCAAACCTCAAATCGTGCGTTTCGTCCGTGGGGATGTTCATGCGCCAACTGACCCGGCTACTGCGCTACGTGATCCCCTACTGGTGGCAGTTGCTGGCGTCCATTCTGCTGATGGCAGCCGTCGGCTGCCTGGAAGCCTTTCGCTGGATTCTGCTTCGACCCGTGCTGGATCGAGTCTTGAACCCTTCCACTGGTTCGGAGAACATCCAGCTTTTCACCATACCGATTTCCGGCCACATCATTTATCTGCAGGACTTCGTGCCGGGTCATCTGCGCAACGCCTGGTCCATTGTGGCCTTCGCGTTAGTGGCCTCGACGATTGTCAAGGGAATTTGCGATTACGCCGGAACTTACCTAGTGAACTTCGCCGGGTACGGCATGATCACCGATTTGCGTAACCGGCTTTACGAGTCGATTCTGCGACGTAGTGCAGCGTTTTTCCAGAACAATACGACCGGAACCCTGGTTTCCACCATCGTCAACGACGTCGAGCGTATTCAATACGCCATGTCGAAGGTGCTGGCCGAATTCTTACAGCAGGTTTTCACATTCATTTTTACGGCTGTCGCAGTTGTATTCCTCGGCCGCAATTTGTCCTGGGTATTGCTACTGTTCGTTCCATTTATTGTTTTTTCTGCAAGAAAAATCGGCCGACAGGTGAGGCTGACCACGCGCACTGGGCAGGACAAGCTTGCCGACATCCAAAATATCTTGCAGGAAACGATCACCGGCAACCGCATTGTGAAGGCCTTCAGCATGGAAACCTGGGAGATCAGCCGCTTCCGGCAGGCCGCCCGGCGACTGTTTCGGGCTAATATGCGATCGGTGGCGGCTTCGTCGATCAGTTCTCCGCTAATGGATATTTTTGGCGTGGTCGGCGTCGCCTTGCTGCTGCTTCTAGGGCGGAATCAGGTCGCGCATGGAGCCATGACTCTGGGCGTTTTTGGTGCGTTTATTGCGTCGGTGTTCAGCCTTTACAATCCCGTCCGAAAGTTCGCTCTCTTCTACAACAATTTTCAGGAAGCTCTGGGCGCATCTTCGCAACTGTTCAAGTTCATGGACAGTGCGGATGAGGTTCCGGAAAAGCGCGGTGCCAAGACCCTGCCGCCTTTCTCGCGCGAGATTCTGTTTGATGGAGTGAGCTTCTCGTACGAACGCTCCGCGGATTCGAACGACGAAGCCTCCCCTCGTGAGATTTTGCGCGACATCAATCTGCGAGTCGCCGCGGGCGAAGTGCTCGCGGTTGTGGGATCGAGCGGCGCGGGCAAGAGCACCTTAGTGTCCCTGATCCCGAGGTTTTTCGACGTAACGGCGGGCAATTTGCTTATCGATGGCACGGATGTTCGCGACGCTACTGTCTCATCATTACGGAAAATGATTGGCGTGGTGACGCAGGAGACTGTGCTCTTCAACGACACTCTGCGCAACAACATCGCTTATGGCCAGCCCGGAGTCGCGCAGTCACAAGTGGAAGCCGCGGCTCGCGCCGCTTTGGCGCATGACTTTATTATGGAGTTACCCGCGGGATATGAGACGGTCATCGGCGAACGCGGGGTACGACTATCGGGCGGGGAACGTCAGCGGCTTGCGATTGCGCGTGCCCTGCTGAAAAATGCGCCTATCCTCATTCTCGACGAAGCGACGTCCGCGCTCGACAGCGAATCAGAATCGCTGGTGCAATCGGCGCTACAGAATCTGATGACAGGCCGAACCGTGGTGGTGATCGCGCATCGGCTATCGACGGTGCGCCGCGCCGACCGCATCGTCGTCTTGGAGAACGGTACCATTGCCGACATCGGTACACACGATGCCCTGATGAATCGCCTCGGAACCTATAAGCGTCTTTACGAGCTGCAATTTTCTGGAATCGACGAAGCCAGCCTTCGGGCGGCCGCGGTGAGACAATAGCGAATGGCCGCGCCATCCAATCCGATTCCGTCGATGCCGATCCGATCGATGACCGGATTCGCACAGGTCAAGGGACATGTTCCAGCGGCGGACGGCCCTTCCGAGGCTACCCCGGGAAAAGCATCCCCTGAATTCACGCTCTCACTGAAGTCGGTGAATCATCGCTTTCTCGATATTCACTTTCGTTTGCCCAATGACACCGACGCGGTCGAGATGAAGCTGCGGCGCTTCTTCAAAGAAAAAATGGTGCGCGGACATTTGGATGTGACCCTGAATGTGGAACGCAATGGCGCGGCGGGGCTATCTTGGAATCGGGAATTGGCGGCGTCATATATCCACGCATTTCGAGCCGCCGCAACCGAGTTCAGTCTTCTCAGCGAACCTGATCTGAATGTGATTCTGCGCATGCCGGGAGCGCTCGAATCCGCTCCGTTGAACGGCAACGGAAGTATGGATGCCGCGTTGCTCGCAGCCGCCGAGGCCGCGCTTTCCGCATTGAACCAAATGCGCGAAGAAGAAGGTCGCGGCATCGATCGCGAATTGCGGCAACTGATGTCGGAAATCCAGAGTGCCGTGGCGAGCATTCGAAAACTGGGAACGGGCATGCAAGAGGCTTATGCGGAGAAACTGCGTGTCCGCATGGCAGAACTGCTTGGCGGTTCGCTTTCGCAGGAGCGTATCCTACAGGAAGCCGCATTGATGGCTGATCGCAGCGATATTCAGGAAGAAATCGTCCGCCTCGAAAATCACGTCACGCACTTTCTTGGATTACTCGATCAGGGCGGCGAAGCGGGAAAGAAGCTCGACTTCCTGTTGCAGGAGATGGGACGCGAAGCCAATACCCTGCTCTCAAAAACGTCAGGACTCGCAGGCGACGCGCTGCAAATCACGACCCAAGGTCTCGCCCTGAAAGCCATCATCGAGAAAGCTCGCGAACAGGTGCAAAATATCGAATGACGACTGTCTTCATCATTTCAGCGCCGTCAGGGTCGGGTAAGTCAACGCTAGTAAACCGCGTTCGTGAGATTGTCCCTGATCTTGAGTTTTCCGTCTCCTATACGACGCGCAAGCCGCGGGGACAAGAACGAAACGGCGTCGAATACTTTTTCGTTTCGCGCGAAGAGTTCGAAGACATGTTGCGCCGCGACGAGTTTCTCGAACACGCCGACGTGTTTGGCAACTACTACGGCACTGCTCGGCGTTTCTTCCGCGAAGCCAAGGAGCGCGGCAACGATCTTCTACTCGACATCGACGTGCAGGGTGCAGCACAGATCAAACGCAACCTTCCCGAGGCGGTCAGCATCTTTATCCTGCCGCCGAATCGAGAAGTACTTGAATCACGCTTGCGCACCAGGAGTCTCGATACGGAGGACGTGATACAGACACGTTTGGCCACGGCCACTCGTGAGATTGAGAATTATGAGAACTACGACTATATTTTAGTGAACGACCGCCTGGAAGAGTCCATTGTTGTGCTGGAGTCAATCTTGCTCGCGGAGAGGCTGCAGCGCACCAAGACGAAACTTACCGCTGAAGCGGAAGCGATGAAAGTCAGAGCCGAGAGTTGCCGCTTGAAGAATGTGCGGCAGCGCTTGCAACCGATTCTGGCCTCGTTCGCGCCCGCAGCGGCTTCCGGAGGACGCTAGTCTTAGGGGGATCCTCATGAGGTTGGTAGAAGGTTTCGACAGCAATTATCGTTACATTCTGGTGGCGGCGCGACGCGCGAGGCAGCTGCAAAACGGCGCGGCTCCGTCCATCGATACCGGTTCCCGCAAACCCTGTCGCATCGCGCAGGATGAAATTCACGCGGGGAAAGTGAAGTGGGTGATTCCCGATCTGAAGGCGGAAGCGGCGGCGCACTTAGCGCCGCTCGAAGCGCCCATCAGTTTGGACTGATCACCTTACACACATGAAAGTAGCCCTCGGGGTTAGCGGTGGCATCGCCGCTTACAAAGCGGCTGAGATCGTACGCCTGTTGCAGGATCGCGGCGTTCGTGTGCAAGTCGTCATGACCCGCGCGGCACAGGAATTTATCCGCCCCCTCACGTTTGCTGCGCTTACCGGAGAGAAAGTCATCACTGATCTTTTCTCTGCGGGAAGCGAAGTACCCAATGTCGAATCGGCTATCGAGCACATCGCCGTCGCGCAATCTATCGACGCGCTGCTGGTCGCTCCTGCAACCGCTAATACGATAGCCAGTTTCGCGCACGGCTCGGCCGCTGATTTTCTAACCGCCCTTTATCTCGCAACAAGCGCCCCCATTGTGATCGCGCCGGCAATGAACGTCAACATGTGGAATCATCCCGCCACGCAAGAGAACATCGAGATTCTTCGCCGCCGTGGCGTTCGCATTGTCGACCCTGGCAGCGGATATCTTGCTTGCGGCATGACTGGCTCCGGACGCCTCGCCGAGAATGAAACCATCGTCGCCGCGACTATGGAGGCGTTAGGCGCTACCCAAGAGTTAGCGGGAGAAACCGTTCTCATCACGGCAGGACCCACACGCGAGAAGATAGATCCTGTACGCTATCTAACCAATCGCTCCAGCGGTAAAATGGGATATGCGCTCGCCGAAGGTGCTCTGCGTCGCGGCGCTCGCGTGCTTCTCGTCAGCGGACCCACGGCAATCACACCACCCGGGGCGGCCGAGTTGACGCGTGTCGAGTCGGCGGAAGAAATGCGTTCCGCCGTTCTGCGGCTCTTGCCGGACGCGACCATTGTCATTAAGACCGCCGCCGTCTCGGACTATCGTCCGCGTGTCACGGCTGAACAAAAGATAAAACGCTCGGGCGAAGTTTCGCTTGAACTCGAACCCACGTCGGACATCCTGGCAGAAGTTTCTCACGCCAAGACTTCGCAACTCGTCATCGGATTCGCCGCCGAAACCGAAAATGTCCTGGAGAACGCGCGCAAAAAGCTAGCCAGCAAGTCGCTGGACGCCATCGTAGTCAACGACGTGTCGCATGAAGGCGTCGGCTTCGACTCTGATCGCAATGCGGTGACCATCATCACGCACGACGAAGTCATCGAAGTTCCCGAGACGACGAAGTGGGAAGTGGCGCAGCGCGTCCTCGACGAAATCATTAAGCTCCGCAAGGCGATGTCTGTAGCCAAAGCAACCTAAACCTCCGAGTTTCCTCTATGAAACCTCGGGGTTCTCTCTGGTAAAGGTTTCCCCCGCCAGAGCCGACGGTTCGTCGTTTACAATCAAGCGACTGCAAAATGTCTATCAATCTCTCCCCGGAAACGAAGCAGCAATTGCGCGACCGCGTTCAGTTCTATCAAGAGCTAGGCATCTATGACTTTTATCGCCGCGATACGTCCGGGATTACGATCACCGCTCCAGAGCCCCGGGAAGAAATGACTCCCAGAAAATCCTCAGCGCTTCCCATTCTTTTTGAAAGCCCGTCGACGGCAACGCTGGAAGCAGCGGTAACTGATCCCGCACATGCCTTGCGACTGATTCGCGAGGATATCGGCGACTGCACTCGTTGCAAGCTTTCCAAGCTAGGACGCAAGCAGATCGTTTTCGGCGTGGGCAATCCCAACGCCGACCTCATGTTCGTGGGCGAAGCGCCAGGCGCGGACGAAGATGAGCAAGGTGAACCATTCGTGGGACGCTCCGGCCAGTTGCTCACCAACATGATCAAAGCCATGGGCCTGAGCCGCGAGGAAGTCTACATTGCGAACATCATCAAATGCCGGCCGCCGGCAAATCGCGCCCCTGAGCGCGATGAATGCGAAACGTGTTCGCCGTTCCTGATGCGTCAGATTGCGGTGATCAAGCCGAAGGCCATCGTGGCTCTCGGCGCCGTAGCTGCGAAAACATTGCTAGCGATCAACGCTCCCATGTCGGAGCTGCGCGGGCGATGGTACGACTTCCGTGGAACAAAACTCGCGGTGACGTATCATCCCGCGTTCCTCTTGCGCGATCCGCGCCAAAAGGGGGAAGCGTGGAAAGATTTGCAAATGGTCATGCGGGAATTGGGGATGGTTCCGCCGGGCAAGTAGTCGGCCGCTTAAGGAAAGTCTGGAAGTGTCCGATAGGCGTTGCGGAATCCCCCGCAATGACGACCGTGTGCCAACTCCGAATAAAAGCCTTCCCGAACTCCATGCTTGAAGTCCGGAAAGGCCGCAGAGTTGAGAAGGCCCTGCCTTGCGAGCGTTAGGGTACGAACTGGAAGACGGTGCCACAGCCTGTCGTGCATGTATTGGAATCGATGCCGCCGTTGTGGGTCGTTCCGTAGAGCGTACCGTTGTTATAGAGCAAAGCAGCGACCCCGAACTCGCCATCCGGGGCACCTTGAAAGTCGTGCAGGATGGCTTGATTCCAGGTGCCATTGGATTCGGTCAGATCGTATAGAACGCCGCAGTTCAATCCCATCCCGCAGGAAAACGTTCCGCCAAAGTGAGCGACGCCGTATAACGTGTCATTGACCGCCGTAACGCCCGCTTCGGGATGCTGCCCGTCGGCATCCTCGAAGGTGTGAATCACGGTCTCGGTCCACTTGTTACCGTTAGGTTTGAGTTGGAAAATCGTGCCGCATCCGTTACTGCAAGCGGATAGGTCGCCGCCGTAGTAGGTTGCGCCGTAGATATCGCCCTTGCTGTCGAAGGTCAACCGACCGAGTGGTTCCCGGCCTTTTTCAGGTGAGGAAAAAGCATAGAGAAGGTTGCCCGTGAAGTGGGAGCCGTTGCGAGTGAGCTTGTAAACGAGACCACAGCAAGGGCCGCCGCCAGCGGTTGTGCCGTAGAGGTTGCCGGCTGCGTCCAGGGTGAGGCCGCCCAGCGGACCGGAACCCTCAGTTCCCCCTTTGAATGAGTAGAGCGTCCGCTCGTCCCATCCGTTCTTGGTTTGCTCCAATGCGAAAACAGTTCCGTAGTCGGGAGCGCCGCCACCGAGAGTTGTGCCGTAGAGGATACCGTTATCGTCGATGGTCAAGCCGCCGAATGGATCTGCGCCATCGTTCTTTCCAGTGTTGGGGTCGTAGCCGGTGAACTTGTGCAGAATGGTCTCAGTCCAACCGGATCCCTGGGGACTTAATTCGAAAACCAAGCCGCAACCGATGGAAAGGCACTCTTGGGCTGTAGTATTACCACCGTTGAAGGCAACCCCATAGAGATTGCCGGCCTTGTCGATCACCAGGCCGTGGGTAGGATATTGGCCGTCGCTGAGGTTGGAGAAGGTGTGCAGCACGGTCTCCGTCCAAATGCCGCCCGATTGCGAGAGCTCGAAGGCCACGCCGCAACCCCCTAAACACGCTTTCATGTCGCCGCCATAGTAGGTTGTGCCATAGAGGTTGCCGGATGAGTCGCTGACCAAGTCGGCGTCGCTCCCGAGCCCACTAACACCGTCGGCGGGAAACTGGAACAGCTGGCTGTAATTCTGAGCGGCCGCGCTCAGTACGGTGAAAAGGAATAGGAACAGTGTGGAAACAATAACTTCTGCCAACTTCTGTCTGCGAATCATAACCTTGATCCTCCGGAGTGGTGTTCTTGGGTTGCGTTTTGGCCAACAATAACCGAAGGTTTTTCCGGTGCTTTGTCGGGTCGAAGAAATACGGCGAAACCCGCGCCCATTGTCGCAGAAGCGTCGGGCTGGCATTGTGAACGGGGCATCAATTTTTGGCTGGCCCTGGCTGCGCCTCGGTCGCCCCCCGCTCTCCAGGATTCGCATTTCGCGACGAAGCTACCACTGCACAGACTTCGTAATGATTCGCAACAGGCTCGATCCGGGATAATAGCTTCTTCGCTTCAGGCTCGAAAACGGGAGTTCTGTAGTCTGACCCGGCGAATCGCTTCACCGCATCCAACGATTCAAATAAATTGACTACGACAAACTCGACTTCCTCCGCCCCGTCCATCCGAAGCACATAGCCACCCCTGTACCCTTCGATTTTTCGGAGTTCCGGAAGTACCTTGTGTTTCAAGAGGTTTTCATAGGCGGTTGCGTCTTGAATCGATGTCCATCCTCTCCAATGTCGTGCAATCATCGGCCCTCCTTAATCGTACTTCTCGTACAAAATCGACTTGCGGTCCCAGTCCAAGCTCTTTAGCAATTCGCGATTTGCCTTCAGCATTTTGTCCAGGCCGCAGATGTAGGCGTGCATATCGCTTCTGCCACGGGCGATTTCGGCGACATGATCTTGCACATATCCCCTTAGCCCTTGCCACTCAACGCCGCCACGACTCAGCGTGGGCAAGTACTGAAAGTTGGCGTGCTCTTGCGCCAGCCACAAGAACTCGGCATGAAAATAAATGTCAGCTTCGGTTCGGCTGCCAAAGACCAGCGAAAGCTGTTTCCCCTCATGGCGCGATTCCCCCGCCAGCAGCCAGTGCAACATCGAGCGAAACGGCGCGATCCCCGTGCCGGTGGCGATGAAAATCGTGTCGCGCAGCGGCGGTCGCAGGATGAAATCGCCAAAGGGTCCCTGGCAGGTGATGGCGTCACCCTCGCGCATGTCGCACAAGTAGTTCGACATGAAGCCGTCTTGTACTCGATTCAGGCAGAGCGAGATGCGGTTGGTGTCTTCCGGGGCTGACGCGATCGAATACGCACGGGTAATTTCTTCTCCATCGGACCGAACGTGTTTGAAGGATAGCCACTGTCCGGCGACAAACCCGAAGCGTGAGACGCCTTCGATTGCAAACTCCAAATGCTTGGTGAAGTCTGAGAGCGCGACCGACTTTATGAGCCGCGCCTGATAACTCTTGAACTGAGCCATACACGCAAGGATAAAGGATTGTCACTCGGGCGCCTTATAGTTCTTTGAGCATGGGAGAATGATGCTATGCCCGTCGCCCGACATCCTGACTTTCTCTATGGCACCGCATGTAAGGAAGATCGCACAGCCACGTTGGTACAGCTGGCCCTGCGGTCGGGATTTCGCGCAATCGACACGGCCAATCAGCGCCGCCACTATTTCGAGGCTGGAGTCGGCGAAGCTCTTGCTGTCGCGTATCGCGAAGGTATAGTCACCCGCGCGGATCTTTTTCTGCAAACCAAGTTTACGTATCGCCAAGGCCAGGATCATCGCCTGCCCTACGATTCGGCGGCGAGTCTTGCGGTTCAAGTGGCGCAGTCGATGGCGTGTTCGCTTGAACATCTGGGGACGGACTATGTTGACAGCTACGTGCTCCACGGACCATCTTCTCGCATCGGATGGGACGAGCCCGACGTCGAAGTGTGGGCGGCTATGATCAATGAACGTAACTCTGGACACACGCGTCTGCTCGGCGTCAGTAATGTGTCGTTGCAGAATCTCGAGCAAATGGGTGCCTCTGGCACTGAAATGCCGGCCTTCGTACAGAACCGCTGTTTCGCGCGCTTCGCGTGGGATCGCGAGGTGCGGAATGTCTGCAAAGACCGAAACATTATCTACCAGGGTTTCTCTCTGTTAACGGCGAATCTTGACGTTGTGCAAGATCCCACGATTGCCGAGCTGGCGGAAGCGATGGACGCGACTCCCGCGCAGATTATTTTCAGCTTCGCTCGCGCGATCGGAATTCTGCCAATGACCGGAACATCCGATCCTGAACACATGAATCAGGACTTAGCCAGTCTTCAACTGGCGCTTCCGGCGGGTGCGGTCCAGGCGATCGAATCAGGATTTGGACCCACCGCACGGTAGCTCCATCGCTAAATCAGGCCGAACTGTTGCGACATTCCATATAATCGCGGCATGGATTTGGCCATTTCGATCGAGCCAATGCTGGTCGACCATTGGCCCTCCGTTCAATCCATCTATCTGGAAGGGATCGCAACCGGGAATGCGACGTTTCAGACAACGGCGCCCGACTGGGCAGACTGGAACGAAAGGCATTTGCTGGCTTGCCGGTTCGTTGCCAAGGCGGAAAGAGAAGTACTGGGTTGGGCCGCGCTCACTCCATATTCAAAGAGGCCCGTCTACGTGGGCGTGGCTGAGGTGAGCATCTATATAACCGAAGCCGCCCGAGGCCGTGGAATCGGGCGAATGCTGCTTTCCAGACTCGTCACGGAATCCGAGGCGCAAGGCATTTGGACGTTGCAGGCTGGAATCTTCCCGGAAAATTCCGCCAGCCTTCAACTGCACAAGAACGCAGGATTTCGCATCGTCGGCACTCGCGAACGAATCGGCAGGCTGAACGGGCGATGGCGGGACACTCTCTTACTTGAGCGGCGCAGCGCGGTCGCCGGAAGTTAGAGCCTTCGCTTCTCGCTGCACGATGTCGAATACTTCGTCCCAATTATTGGCCCGCAGACGAGCTTCTTCGCGAACGTTGTGAGGAGCGGTAAAGAGGATCCCTTGGCCGCGAAAGCTGGCGAAATGGCGGGAGCGGTCGTCGACCAGGAAGTCTGCGTTGATAATTCCTTTGTCACCACAAAAAACAATCCGACTGGTAGGAATGAATGGGAAATGCTTTTGCAGCCATTTGAACTTCGCATCGAACGATGACGGCACTTCCATAGCGGCGCTGGTGATGTAAACGTCGAAATCCTCAGAGAGTGCCCGCAGCACACGTTGGCTGTCCGGCATCACTTCGAGGTCGACGAAAAATCCTTCCTGGTGGGGAATGCGCTCGAAGGCCGCGCGATGTTCGGCCGGGATCACGGCTCGCAGACCTTTCTCGCGGATATCGTCGAGGGAAAGATGTTGGCCTGTGGCCTGATTATAGAGACTGACGTGGCGGCCGAAGGCGTCGGCAATAACTTCATCCATATCGACCGCGACGCGCACTCGCCGCGATTTCACCGCATTGTTGTCGTCGTGCATATTCGTTCGTTGCATCAACTTCGCGCTACCCGCCTTTCCAGATTTCAGTTATGCTTCTTCAGCGTCCCTGTAAGGAGAGTTTATGATCCTGCGACGACTGTTTCGAACTTATGTTGCGCTTTTCTCGCTGTTGCTGATGTTCACTTCCCTAGTGTTTCTCGAATCGCAAGCCAAATCCAAGGTGGAACCTACGATGATACAGAAAACGCCCTTCGGTAAACTCGCGGATGGCCAATCCGTCGATCTCTATACGCTGACCAACGCCCATGGCATGACCGTGGAGATCACCGACTACGGCGCGACCGTGGTGGCGATCAAGGTTCCCGACCGTCAAGGCAACATCGACGACGTCGCTCTAGGCTACGACAGCGTCGACGGCTATGTAGCCGGAAAAGCCTACATTGGAGCCACTGTCGGTCGTTACGCCAATCGCATCGGCCATGGCCAGTTCATGCTCGACGGCAAGACCTACACTCTGCCGAAAAATAACGGCGAGAACACGCTGCACGGAGGAACTGTCGGCTTCAGTATGAAGATGTGGCAGGCCCGCGAGGTTTCGTCAAAGCATGGCCAGTCGATCGAGTTCTCCTTGGTCAGCCCCGACGGCGACCAGGGATTTCCCGGTACGATGCACACCACAGTGACCTTCACTTTGCCGCGGGATCGAAATGCGCTGGTCATCGAATATCATGCAACCACGGACCAAAACACCGTCCTCAATCTCACGAATCACACTTACTTTGACCTTAGCGGCGAGGGCAATGGCGACATTCTACAGGACCAACTTAAGCTCTATGCGTCCCACTTTACTCCCATTGACGCGACGCTGATCCCTACGGGAGAGATTCGCGCGACGAAAGGCACTCCACTCGACTTCTCGCAGCCCACGGCGATTGGCGATCGTATCAACGCCGATGATCCCGAGATCAAGTTTGGCAAAGGATACGATCACGGCTATGTGCTTGATCGGACGAAGCCGGGCCTGATGCTGGCCGCCGAAGTCTTCGATCCGCACAGTGGTCGCGTATTGGATGTATTGACCACACAACCTGGCATTCAGCTGTACACCTCCAATTTCCTCGACGGAAGCGAAAAGGGAAAAGGCGGCAAGCCTTACAACTACCGCAGCGCTTTCTGTCTGGAGACGCAGCATTATGCCGATTCCCCCAACAAGCCGAACTTTCCGAGCACAGAACTGAAGCCGGGAGAAACATTCAGTTCGACAACGGAGTACAGGTTCTCGGTTCGATAATCAGTTAGAAATACTCGCTAAGCGCGCCGTCTCTTCCCAGAGTCGGCGCGCCATTTCATCATCCTGCGCATTCTTGTTGGGCTGGGTGACGCGGCACTTGTAGAAATACTGTCCCGTGATATTTTCGACTTCGGGTGAGGAAGCGAGATACGTGATAGTCTCGGCGCCTTTTTGCGGAGTGATAGCGAACCTCTTGGCGAAACCGATCAGCGAGGAAAGAAACCCGCCGCTTTGGTCGCCGAAGCGTGTGGCCACGAATCCGGGATGCAGGCAGTTCGCGGTGACTCCCGTTCCAGCTAAACGCCTCGCTAATTCGCGAGTGAATAGAATGTTGCACAGTTTTGAGCGGCCGTAGACTTTGAAGCCCGGGCTTCCAAACCAACTTCCTCGATAGGCCTTCTCCGATTGCAAATCGTTTAGGTCGAGAGGAGCGATCCGGTGGGCATCGGAAGATGTGCTCACGACTCGCGCTGGCGCCGATGCCACAAGGCGCTCGCGAAGGCCATCCGTGAGCAGGAAGTAGGCCATGTGATTGAGTGCGAATGTCATCTCGAGCCCGTCTTCGGTGAGTTGGCGAGTTCGGAAAAGCGCACCCGCGTTATTGATTAGCACGTCGATGCGCGCTTCGGCCTGCGCAATCTCCGCCGCGACGCGTTTCATTTCGCTCATCCGTGACATGTCGGCGTAATGAATAGTGTGCTCAACTCCCGGATGGATCGAAGTCAAGCGTCGTATGGCTTGCTCACCGCGTCCCCGATCACGCGCGATCTGGACGATTCGTGCGCCCATCCCAGCAAGATTCTCCGCCGCCACCTGCCCAATGCCTGAAGTTGCGCCGGTGATGACGACGACTTTGCCTTGCATCTGTTCGCCCATTGAGAATTAACTCCGATTCGTCGGATGCCGACAGGTTTGAGTGTAACGCTTCTGCATTAAACTTTCGTTATGTTCACTCCTCTTGCGATTCACGGGCACATTCCCGTCCTCGAAACCGAACGACTTTTGCTTCGAGCCCATCGACTGGAAGATTTCGCCGATTGCGCTGCGATGTGGTCCGACGCCGCAGTCACGGCGCACATTGGCGGCGAACCGCTCAGCGAAGAAGACTGCTGGGCGCGGTTCCTGCGCTATGTGGGGCATTGGTCTCTGTTGGGCTTCGGCTTTTGGCTGGCCGAAGAAAAAGAAACCAGCAAGTTCGTGGGAGAGATGGGCTTCGCCGATTACAAGCGCGGCCTCCCAGCGTTAAGAGGTACGCCTGAAATTGGCTGGGCTCTAGCTTCGCACGCCCATGGCAAAGGCTACGCCACGGAAGCGGTCCGCGCGGTAATTGCGTGGGGCGATAAGCATTTTTCGTCAGCTCGCACGGCTTGCATCATCGCGCCAGAAAATCTGGCCTCGATTCGGGTCGCAACCAAGTGCGGATATCGTGAGAGTGAGCGCACGACTTACAAAGGAAATCCCGCGCTCGTTTTTTCGCGTGAAGCAAACCGGGAAGGGAAATCCCATCTTGGCAATTAAACCCTTCGGATCGACGACAAAATGTGCGTTTCTCCACTCCCCCCGGTGCGACTTTTGCATCCAACGCGAGTCAGACAAAACTTTAAACCAGCTCTGACAGACAAGGCGGGACTATGCAAGATAAAGTTCACCAAGGCGTAGCAGAAGATCATTTGACGGGACTCATCGAAGCACAAACCTCACGGGTACCGAGTTCGGTATATCTGGCGGCGGCATTCGGCGCGATCGCCGCTTCGGCTATCTTGAAGATAGCCCGCAAAGACAATTGGGCGCTTTTCGTGGGCCAGTGGCCCGCTCCTTTTATGCTGATGGGCGTCTACAACAAGATGGTCAAGCAGCATGGGTCGGACGCGTTCAGCAAAGCCGCATAAGCAATCTGAGCGACGCTCTGATTGATCGCGCCCCCAAGACGGGGCGCGATCACCGCTTTTGGCGGAGAGGCTGTGCTATGCTCCTGCTTTTAGAACAGGTCAGGAGCCCTCATGCCACCCCTTCGCGCGGTCTTGCTAGCCGTTTGTGCTCTCTCTCTATCTGCAAATTCTTTCGCACAGTGCGTCATCGTACGCGCCGTCTGGGGGGCGGGCGTGGGTTCGCGCGATGTCACTCCCAAGGTGCAGTCGATGGTGCAGAGCGGAGTGCTCGCATTCAAAGTCCACGATGTCACCCTTGGCGTCGACCCCGCTGTCGATACGAAGAAGGTTCTCCAGATCACTTGCCGCGATTGGCGAGGACGCAACTCTACGCGCCGCTATCGCGATGGCGACGACGTCAACATTGCGGTCGCCCCCAACGACTACTATCCTGGCGGCGGCTGGAATCACCCCAACCCGGGTTATCGAGATCTGCGCATTATGAACGCCTTCTACGGGCACCGGGACCATATTAAGGATGTGACGGGTCAGCTCAACGGAATGATTGCCGGGGGCAAGCTGACGCTTCAGGTCAACAATCAAACGCTTGGCGGGGATCCTGCGCCTAATTTAGCCAAGACTCTGACGATTTATTATCTGGCGAGTGGACGGCATTTCCAGCGCAAGTGGCCCGAAGGGGCGACGGTAAGCTTACCGTGAACCGACTCGGCCATGGTGAGCCCGCGGTCCACGATCAAATGCCACCTCGATGGTGAATTCCTACTCGACGGTCACCGACTTCGCCAAGTTTCTCGGCTGATCCACATCGCAACCGCGGCGAACCGCGATGTGATACGCCAGTAATTGCAGTGGAACAATCTCCAATATCGGAGACAGATTATCCGGCGCGGGAGGAATGTAAATCACGTGGTCGGCCGCGTCCTTGATATCTTCATCGCCTTCTGTGGCCAGCGCGATCACTTTGCCGGAGCGAGCTTTCACTTCTTTCAGATTTGAGATCGTCTTTTCATAGCGGATCATCGAGAGCTCGTTCTCGCTGTCGCGCGTGGCGATGATCACGACCGGAAGGTTCTCATCGATCAGCGCATTGGGCCCGTGCTTCATCTCGCCCGCAGGATATCCTTCGGCATGGATGTAAGAGATTTCTTTCAGCTTGAGCGCACCTTCGAGCGCGATGGGATAATGAATGCCGCGTCCCAGGAATAGAAAATCTGTGGCTTTGACGTAGCGGCGTGCCAGCTCATCGCACTGCTCGTCGCGGGTGAGCAATTGTTCGATCTTGCCTGGGATGCGAGTCAACTCGTGAACCGCGGTTTCCGACTGCGCTTGCGTGATCATGCCGCGCACCTGCGCCAAATACAGAGACAGAACGTAAAGCGCGGTAAGTTGGGCAGTAAAGGCCTTAGTCGACGCCACGCCGATTTCCGGGCCAGCGTGAGTGTAAACCGTTCCAGCCGCTTCGCGCGCAATCATCGATCCCACAACGTTGCAGATGGCCAGCGTTTTTGATCCGCGAGCTTTGGCTTCGCGTTGCGCGGCAATGGTATCGGCGGTCTCGCCGGACTGCGAAATTACCAACGTAATGGTGTTGGGATCGACAATGGGATCGCGATAGCGCCACTCGCTGGCATAATCGACTTCCACCGGAATGCGCGCCAGGCTTTCGATCATGAACTTGCCCGCCTGCCCGGCGTGCCAACTAGTGCCGCAGGCTTCGATATTGATTTTGCGCGCAGCTTTGAACTCCGCTGGGGTAATTCCCATCTCTCCGAGAAAGATCTGACCCGTATCCTGCGAAATGCGACCAAGCGTGGTGTCGCGGACGGCGCGGGGTTGCTCGTAGATTTCTTTGAGCATAAAGTGCTTGAAGCCGCCCTTTTCCGCCATAATGGGATCCCATGTGACATGTTGCACTTCACGCCGCACCGGCTTGCCGTCGAAATCGCTCATCTGCACGCCGTCGCGAGTGATGACCGCGAGATCGCCATCGCCTAAGAAAAAAAGATCGCGCGTATGTTCGAGCAGCGCAGGCACATCGGATGCCACAAAATATTCATCGTTGCCCAATCCCACGACTGCCGGAGGGCCGTTGCGCGCGGCAACAATCTTGTTGGGATCGTCGGCTGAAATCACACCCAGTGCGAAAACGCCAGTCAGCATTTTTACCGTTCTGCGCACGGCCTCTTCCAGTGGCGGACGCTTTCCGTTTGAATCCTTGGCGTAGAACTTCTCTACGAGGTGAGCGATGACTTCTGTGTCGGTCTCCGTAACGAAGTTGTGACCTTCCGCAATCAGTTGCTTCTTGAGCGGAACGTAATTCTCGACGATGCCATTGTGCACGACGACAATCCGCCCGCTGCAGTCGCGATGCGGGTGAGCGTTTTCTTCGCTGGGGCGGCCGTGCGTGGCCCAGCGGGTGTGTCCGATGCCGAAAGTTCCTTCGATGGGGTGCTGTCGCAAAACTTCTTCCAGGTTGCGGAGCTTGCCTTCCGCACGGCGGAGCTGCAAGCCATCGCCAATGCCTCCCACAGCGATGCCGGCCGAGTCATAGCCGCGATATTCCAGTTTGCGCAGACCTTCGATGATCACCGGCACAACCGGCTTCTTGCCGACATATCCTACGATTCCGCACATCGGAAATGACTCCTGTTGCCGCGTTTGCTTTCGGGGAACTTAAGTTTCGGGGACCAACGACGATCGACGACTAATCTTCCAGAGAAAACCGGAAGTCCTCAATCACCGGATTGGTCAGGACTTCCCGCGCTATACGGCCGACCTCAGCTTCCGCTTCCGTGTGACTCAGGCCATCGAGCGTCAGCTCGAAGTATTTGCCCTGCCGCACTTCTTCCAGTCCTTTGAAGCCCATTTTCTTGAGAGCTCCGTGGATGGTCTTTCCCTGCGGATCGAGCACCGTCTTCTTAGGGGAAACATAAACGTAAGCTTTCATCCTTCAAGATTATACGTGAGCAATGATTTGGCCTGAATATAACCTCAGGCTTAAGCCAGCAATTGCCGGTCGAGATCGGCCAAGGCGCGCTCCAGCACCGCACGGTGTTCGGCGCGGGTCGCGCTTTGCAGTTGCTGCAAGATTCGGCTTCGGGAGAGCAACAGACCCTCCCGACGGCGCTTTTCAGCGATTTCTTGTGGCGAAAAGTTCGGTCTCACTGAAGCCGTTTTCTGATTCGCTTCCGCCTGCTGATCCTCAACCGATTTGCTCTC
>Ga0182012_10003216_pt1 | contig 17461 bp, 12 predicted proteins | sample 612S2SmetaG_FD_120486 | JGI IMG/M metagenome (GOLD analysis project Ga0182012, IMG submission 120486) | Permafrost microbial communities from Stordalen Mire, Sweden - 612S2S metaG | ecosystem: Environmental > Terrestrial > Soil > Wetlands > Permafrost | place: Sweden: Stordalen | collected...
GCGCTGGGCGGCCCGTTGCTGATGACGGCGATCGCGCTGGCCGTCATCCATGACGCGTCGTCGGTAATCACCGAGCTGGAGACACCAAACGCCCTGCGCGCGTTCACCAGCGTGTTGGTGGTCCATCTCGTCGGTGCCGCTTTCGGTGTCTGGTCCCGGATCGGACGACAGGCCTTGGCAGTGTCGCCGCTGCCCAATTGGCTGGGTGATTCACTGCGTGCCGCGGCGGCCGGCGTCCTGGCACTGCTCGGGCTCTCCGGCCTGGTGACCGCGGGTTCCCTGGTCGTGCACTGGTCGACGATGCAAGACCTCTACGGCATCACCGATTCGATATTCGGCCAATTCAGTCTCACCGTGCTGTCGGTGCTCTACACGCCCAACGTCATCGTCGGCACCGCTGCGGTCGCGGTGGGGTCCAGTGCGCATGTCGGCTTCGCGACGTTCAGTTCGTTCACGGTTTTCGGCGGCGATATCCCGGCACTGCCGGTGCTGGCCGCGTCCCCGACGCCACCGCTCGGGCCCGCGTGGGTCGCGCTGCTCATCGTCGGCGCGTCGTCCGGCGTGGTGGTCGGCCAACAGTGTGCCCGTCGTCCGCTGCCGCTGGTTCCGGCGCTGGGCAAGCTGCTGGCCGCCGCGGCCGCCGGGGCTCTGGCCATGTCATTGCTTGCGCTCGGCGGGGGTGGTCGGCTAGGCAACTTCGGCGACGTCGGCGTGGACCGGGGCGCCCTGCTCATCGGCGTGTTCTTCTGGTTTGCCGTTGTTGGCTGGGTGACGGTGGTGATGGCCGGTGGGATCAGGCGCCGCCTCCGACGTCCCAGGCCCAAACCGGCGCCCGCCCCGCCGTTCGAAGAGGTCATCGTCGACGAATCAGACGAACCGGCGGATCCTGAATCCCTTCTCGCGGAGCCGGCGGATCATGATTCGCCGGAGGGCGGCGACGATGTCACCGCGGCCGGCGTCGCCCCCGATGACGAGCCGGCCCCGCCTGCTGTGCCCGACGTTGAGGATTAGGCGAGCGCGAAGCTGGCCGCACGCTCGGCAGCGCGAACGCCATGGCGGCTCGACTAGGCTCGCCGATGTGCAAGAACCGCTCCGTGTGCCCCCGAGCGCGCCGGCTCGGCTTGTGGTGCTGGCATCGGGCACCGGCTCGCTGCTGAGGTCACTGATCGACGCCGCGGTCGGTGATTACCCGGCGCGGGTGGTGGCCGTCGGCTTGGATCGCGAGTGCGGGGCCAGCGAGGTCGCCGCGGCTGCGGTACTGCCGACATTCACCGTCCGCCTCGCCGACCACCCGGACCGGGCCGCGTGGGACGCTGCGATAACCGACGCCACCGCGGCGCATTCGCCCGATCTGATCGTCTCCGCTGGGTTCATGAAAATTCTTGGACCACAGTTTCTTTCCCGATTCTGCGGACGCACTCTCAATACCCATCCCGCGCTGCTGCCGGCATTCGCGGGTGCGCACGCGGTCCCCGAAGCGCTGGCTTACGGCGTGAAGGTCACCGGGTGCACGGTGCACCTGGTCGACGCCGGCATGGACACCGGGCCGATATTGGCGCAGCAGGCCGTGCCCGTGCTCGGCGGCGACAACGAAGACACACTGCACGAACGCATCAAAGTCATCGAACGCCAGATGTTGGTGGACGTAGTAGCCGCGATCGCGACGAGCGGCGTCACGTGGATCGGAAGAAAAGCGACGATCGGACGAGAATCGACGATCGATGAAAGGCGGCCATAGATGAGCACCGACGACGCCAAAAGGCCGATTCGCCGCGCGTTGGTCAGCGTGTACGACAAGACCGGGCTGATAGATCTGGCCCAGGGTCTGAGTGCGTCAGGCGTCGAGATCGTTTCAACCGGCTCGACGGCGAAGACCATTGCCGACAAGGGGATTCCGGTGACACCGGTGGAGGCGCTGACCGGCTTCCCGGAGGTGCTCGACGGCCGGGTTAAAACATTGCACCCACGAGTGCATGCCGGCTTGCTGGCCGACCTACGCAAACCGGAGCACGCCGCGGCGCTTGAGCAACTCGGAATCGCGGCGTTCGAACTGGTTGTGGTCAACCTCTACCCGTTCAGCCAGACCGTCGAATCCGGCGCGGGCGTTGACGAATGCGTCGAGCAGATCGATATCGGGGGCCCCTCGATGGTCCGGGCCGCCGCCAAGAACCACCCCAGCGTGGCGGTGGTCACCGACCCGCTCGGATACGACGGAGTGCTGGCCGCGGTGCGGGACGGTGGATTTACCCTGGCCGACCGCAAAAGGCTGGCGTCGCTGGCGTTTCAGCACACCGCCGAGTACGACATCGCCGTCGCGGGCTGGATGGAGTCGACGCTTGCGCCCGAGCATCCGCCCACCGCATTTCCTAAGTGGTTCGGCGGCAGCTGGCGGCGCACGGCGATGCTGCGCTACGGCGAGAACCCGCATCAGCAGGCCGCCCTTTACAGCGACCCCGCCGCTTGGCCCGGTCTGGCACAGGCCGAGCAGCTGCACGGAAAAGAGATGTCCTACAACAACTTCACCGACGCCGACGCGGCCTGGCGGGCGGCCTTCGACCACGAAGAGAAGTGCGTGGCAATTATCAAGCATGCCAACCCGTGTGGGATCGCCATCTCGTCGGTTTCGGTCGCGGACGCACATCGCAAGGCCCACGCATGCGATCCAATGAGCGCTTTCGGCGGAGTTATCGCGGCGAACACCGCGGTCAGTGTCGAGATGGCCGAGTACGTCAGCACGATCTTCACGGAAGTGATAATCGCGCCGGCCTACGCACCGGGCGCCGTGGATGTGCTGACCGGCAAGAAGAACATCCGGGTGCTGGTGGCATCCGAGCCGCTGACCGGTGGCGCCGACCTTCGTCCGATCAGCGGGGGACTGCTCATTCAGCAACGCGACGAGCTGGATGCGCACGGTGACAATCCGGTGAACTGGACGCTGGCGACCGGGTCACCCGCCGACCCGGACACATTGACCGACTTGGTCTTCGCGTGGCGCTCCTGTCGTGCGGTCAAGTCGAATGCGATCGTGATCGCCGCCGACGGCGCCACCGTCGGCGTCGGGATGGGTCAGGTTAACCGGGTCGACGCGGCCCGACTGGCCGTCGAACGCGCTGGCGACCGGGTCCGTGGCGCGGTCGCGGCTTCTGACGCGTTCTTCCCGTTCCCGGACGGATTGCAGACGTTGACCGGCGCGGGAGTAAAAGCGATCGTGCACCCGGGAGGCTCGGTGCGCGATGACGAGGTGACCGCGGCGGCGGCCAAAGCCGGAGTCACCGTGTACCTGACCGGAGCTCGTCACTTCGCTCACTGAGGCCCGGCGGGCACACGGTTTAGCGCCATTATCTGAATTTAATCCTTGCTGGCTGGTCACGAACCAGAATAAGCTTCCGCTCGAGGTATGCCGAGGGACGTCATACCCAATTCGAGAGGAATGTAATGCTCGCAATTTCTAAACGAACAGTGGCGTTCTCCGCGGCAATTTTGGGGTTTGCGCTGATCGGCTCCGGATGCCACGCGACCAAATCCGCCACCGAATCAGCAGCAAGCTCGGCCACGTCCGCGATATCGTCGGCCGCGTCCTCCGCGACGTCCGCAGTCAGTAGCGCGGTCGCGGGCGCAACGACAACCATCCCGGGTACCAACGGCACGCCGTACACCGTGCAGGGACCGATTCTCGCCAGGTGGCAGACCCTTACCGACGCGCAGAAGAAGGACCTGGGCGCCCCGTACACCAACGAGGCAAAGACCGGGGACGGAAGCGGCGTCTTCCAGCAGTTCGACGGCGGTGTGCTCATCTACAAGAATGGGGGCCCGGTCTACTTCGTATGGGGCAAGATCCGCGACCAGTGGAACAAGTTGGATGGTTCGCAGGGCAAGCTGGGTTATCCGACCTCTGACGAGCAGATCCTCCCCGACGGCTCCTTCAAGTCGGTGTTCGACCACGGCACGGTTACCTACAAAACAGGCGATCCGGACGCTACCGTCACGCTGAGCTAGCCGGTTCAGCGTCCGCCGTTTCGGTGGGCGCAAATGACACCAAACGAGGGTCGGGCAGTCAATGCGATTGCCCGACCTTCGCGTCGGAGGACTTGTGAAACCGAGGACACAGTGCCGTATCGGCGAAGCCGTCGTAGCGTGGAGTGGTGACATCACCGAGCAACCTGCCCCGCACCGTCGGCGAACTACGCGCCGCCGGCCATCGCGAACGGGGAGTTAAGCAGGAAATCCGCGAGAATCTGCTGACCGCCCTGGCCGAAGGAGACGACGTCTGGCCCGGCATTCTCGGATTCGAAGACACCGTGTTGCCCCAGGTCGAACGGGCGCTGATCGCCGGTCACGACTTCGTCCTGCTGGGCGAACGCGGCCAGGGCAAAACCCGGTTGCTGCGGGCGCTGACCGGCCTTCTTGACGAGTGGACTCCGGTGATCGGCGGAGCTGAACTGGGCGAGCACCCGTACACGCCGATCACCCCGGAATCGATCCGGCGGGCCGCCACACTCGGCGACGACCTGCCCGTGGAGTGGAAGCACCGCAGCGAGCGCTACACCGAGAAGCTGGCCACCCCCGATACCAGCGTCGCCGACCTGGTCGGTGACATCGACCCGATCAAGGTAGCCGAAGGCCGCAGCCTCGGGGACCCCGAGACCATCGCCTACGGACTCATCCCGCGCGCGCATCGCGGCATCGTCGCGGTCAACGAACTGCCCGACCTTGCGGAGCGCATTCAGGTGTCGATGCTCAACGTCATGGAGGAGCGCGACATCCAGGTCCGCGGTTACACGCTGCGCCTGCCGCTGGACGTGTTGGTGGTCGCCAGCGCCAACCCTGAGGACTACACCAACCGTGGTCGCATCATCACTCCGCTCAAAGACCGGTTCGGCGCTGAGATCCGCACCCATTACCCGCTGGAACTGGAGGCGGAGATAGGCGTCATTGCTCAGGAAGCGCACCTGAGCGCCCAGGTGCCCGACTACCTGATGCAGGTGATCGCGCGGTTTGCCCGTTACCTGCGGGAGTCCAATTCGGTCGATCAGCGGTCGGGGGTGTCGGCACGGTTCGCGATCGCGGCGGCAGAGACCGTCGCGGCGTCCGCCCGGCACCGCGGTGCGGTGCTGGGAGAGACCGACCCGGTGGCCCGCGTGGTCGACCTGAGCACGGTGATCGACGTGCTGCGCGGCAAGCTGGAATTCGAGTCCGGCGAGGAAGGCCGCGAACAGGCGGTGCTCGAGCACCTGCTGCGCCGCGCTACCGCGGATACCGCGTCCAAAGTGCTCGGCGGTATCGACGTGGGTTCCTTGGTTTCCGCGGTTGAAAGCGGTTCCGCGGTGACGACCGGTGAAAAGGTGTCGGCCAAGGATGTACTGGCTGCCGTTTCTGGATTGCCGGTTGTGGACAAAATCGCGACCAAACTCAACGCCGAATCCGAGGGCGAACGCGCGGCCGCGCTGGAATTGGCGTTGGAGGCGTTATACCTGGCCAAGCGGATCGACAAGGTATCTGGGGAAGGCCAAACCGTTTATGGCTAAGCCGGTTAAGGGGCACGCTTCGCGATACTCGGCGTACACCGGCGGACCCGACCCGCTGGCTCCGCCGGTGGATCTGCGCGAGGCTCTCGAGCAGATCGGGCAGGACGTCATGGCGGGCACCTCGCCGCGGCGCGCGCTGTCCGAGCTGTTGCGGCGCGGTACCGAGAATATGCCCGGGGCTGACCGATTGGCGGCTGAGGCGAATCGGCGCCGACGGGACTTATTGCGCCGCAATAATTTAGATGGCACCTTGCAGGAGATCAAGAAGCTGCTCGACGAGGCTGTGCTGGCCGAACGTAAGGCGCTGGCCCGTGCGCTGGACGACGACGCGCGCTTTGGCGAGCTGCAGCTCGACGCGCTCCCGTCGTCGCCTGCCAAGGCTGTCCAGGAGCTGTCCGACTACAACTGGCGCAGCACGGAAGCCCGCGAAAAGTATCAGGCGATCAAGGATCTGCTCGGTCGCGAGATGCTCGATCAACGTTTTAGCGGCATGAAGCAAGCGCTCGAAGGCGCCACTGATGAGGATCGCCAGCGCGTCAACGAGATGTTGGACGACCTCAACGGGCTGCTGGACAAGCACGCCCGCGGCGAGGACACCGCGCAGGACTTTCAAGACTTCATGGACAAGCACGGCGAGTTCTTTCCGGAGAACCCGGGCAATGTCGAGGAGCTGCTGGACTCGCTGGCCAAGCGCGCCGCCGCCGCCCAGCGCTTCCGCAATAGCCTGAGCCCCGACCAACGCGCGGAACTGGATGCGTTGGCGGAGCAGGCGTTTGGATCCCCGGCACTGATGCAGGCGTTAAATCGGCTGGACGGGCATTTGCAGGCGGCGCGGCCAGGTGAAGACTGGACCGGGTCTGAACAGTTCTCCGGCGACAATCCGATGGGTATGGGTGAAGGCACCCAGGCCCTGTCCGACATCGCCGAGCTGGAGCAGCTGGCCGAGCAGCTGTCGCAGAGCTATCCGGGCGCGACCATGGACGATGTCGACCTCGACGCGCTGGCCCGCCAGCTCGGCGACCAAGCAGCCATCGACGCCCGAACACTCGGCGATTTGGAACGCGCACTGGTCAATCAGGGTTTCCTGGACCGGGGTTCCGACGGCCAGTGGCGACTGTCCCCCAAGGCCATGCGCCAGCTCGGCGAGACGGCGTTACGCGATGTGGCGCAACAGCTTGCCGGTCGTCGCGGCGAGCGTGATCATCGGCGCGCGGGCGCTGCCGGCGAGTTGACCGGTGCGACTCGACCCTGGCAGTTCGGTGACACCGAGCCGTGGAACATTTCCCGGACGCTGACGAATTCGGTTCTGCGGCAGGCCGGTACCGCCACCTTAAAGGGCACGGGCGGGGTCGGTCGGCTCCGGATAAGCGTGGACGATGTCGAGATTTCCGAGACCGAGACGCGTACTCAGTCTGCGGTGGCGCTGCTGGTGGATACCTCGTTTTCGATGGTGATGGAGAATCGCTGGCTGCCGATGAAGCGGACGGCGCTCGCCCTGAATCACCTAGTGAGTACCCGGTTTCGGTCGGATGCGTTGGAGATCATCGCGTTTGGCCGTTACGCGCGGACGGTGACGGCCGCTGAGCTGACGGGTCTGGAGGGTGTCTACGAGCAGGGGACCAACTTGCATCACGCGCTGGCGCTGGCAGGCCGTCACTTGCGCCGGCACCCCAACGCGCAGCCCGTCGTGCTGGTGGTGACCGATGGTGAACCCACCGCGCACCTGGAGGACTTTGACGGTGAGGGTTCGAGCGTCTTCTTCGATTATCCGCCGCACCCACGGACCATCGGTCACACCGTCCGCGGATTCGACGAGATGGGGCGGCTGGGTGCGCAGGTGACGATCTTCCGGTTGGGCAGTGACCCAGGGCTGGCCCGGTTTATCGATCAAGTAGCGCGGCGGGTCGAGGGACGTGTCGTGGTGCCTGATCTCGACGGGCTCGGAGCCGCTGTGGTGGGCGACTACCTACGGTCGCGGCGTCGTCGCTAACGTTCGGCCTAGCGATTCATAGTTTCTTTAGCCCGCGCAGGATCCTGAAGAACGGCGCGACGGACGCGATGCTTTTCCCCAGCTTCGGCTGCAGGTGGCTGACATTGCTGGCAACCAGGTAACGCACTCCGTGGTCTCGCCATTCAGCAGCCTGATCGATGACGTCGTCGGGCGTCCCGGTGAGGAGCACGTCCTTGAGCATCGAAACTGGGACGTTTCTGATGTAGGAGAGCACCGTTTGCTCGTCCAAGGTTTGCGGTATTAGGTCCTGGGCGCCGGAGAAGTCATGTCCAAGCGGATGTTGCACGCCATGGCTGGCCCACACCTGACCCGGAACGATGAGCGCGATGGCTTTCGCGGCATCCGAGTCCAGGATTTGCTCGACGTCGTCGCGGCTTCGCCCGGTGACGACGAAAAGTGAGATCGCCGGGGTGATCGAACTGGGGTCTCGGCCGGCGTTGGATGCCGCTGTTCGCACTGATTCAAGACCGGCTGCGTAGTCTTCGGGTCCCGAAATCAGCCCAGGGAACCAGGCGTCGGCGTAGCGTCCGGTGACTCGCAGCATGCGCGGTCCCTTCGCGGCGATCCATATCTCGGGCCATTTGCCACGGTAGGGCGGCAGGTCGAACATCGCGTTGCGCAATGGGAAGTAGGGCGACTCACGCGAGACGAGTTCGCCACCCGAGTTCCACAATGCACGGATCGTGGCGATCGCTTCTTCGAAGCGCGCCACGGGTTTGGTCCAGTCCACTCCGTAGGGCTCATTGCCCTCCCGCTCTCCGACGCCGATGCCGAGAATGGCGCGGCCGCGGCTGATTAGGTGCAACGTGGCCGCAGCCTGCGCGGTGACGGCCGGATGACGTCGATTGGCATCTGTAACCCCGACGCCAAGCCGCAGACGTGCAAGCCGGTTGCGGGAGGCAAGATGTCCGAGCATCGTCCACGGTTCGAGTTGCGCGTCGACCTTTGGGGCGAATTTGGCGGCACCGAGGTAGCCCGGCGTGGCGATTGAGCGTGGGTACAACGAATTCAGATGGTCGGCTACCCAGTAGGAGTCGGCACCGCTGGCCGTGGCCATCCGCACCTGAGCGCGCGGGATCGCGGTCGGGGAATATCGCAAATTGAGGATCTGAGCGCTGAGGCCGACTCGGAACTGGTTCACCCATGTTGCCTTTCGCAGCAGTTCAATCAGCTTAGCGGTCCCAGCCCGGCCGCGGCCGGGCACCAGCTTTCCACCGTTGCCTGGTCTTGGCGAGGCGGCGGTAAGCCCACGCCCACGGCACGGCACGGCCAGGAATGGGTGGGTGGTTTGCTGCCGCAACGAGATACCGGTGCCCAACTGCGTGGACGGTTCTCACCGGGCCGCCCCCACTGCGGTAAGCTATGCGTCCCCTGTGAATCCGATAAGCCGGGCTGTGAATCGGGCACAAAGCCCGCTGCTTTTGTGCGAACAACGTTACGATCACGGGGTCATCTAATCCGAGGTGGCGCGAACCGAGAATTATCCAGCCGTACCAACACAGTTCACATCGGTTTAACTGGAACTGAGGCGCCAATGAGGCTACGCGGCTTGCCTTGTGGGCAGTTCCGGAACCTTATGTGCCGTTTGATGCCGGGGGTGCGATGACGGAAACGTGGTTCAACTCCCTGACGGGACAGGGCGGAATGTCGCAGGGCGCCTGCCCGTTTGGCGGCGGCATTCTGCGGACCGGGGAAGGAGTGCCAGAGCCGACCGACGAGGCTGTGTGCGGGCGCTTGAGTTCTCCTGCCAGTGTTCCGGTGCCTGAAGGGCTGCGGCGCGATGCACGGCTTGCGCGAACCTATGGGCCCTCCGTCATTAGGGGACTCACACTCCGGGCCACCCAGAAGACCCGGTCGAGACTGGTCAACAGGCATGACCCAAAGTATGTGCAGATCACCGACTTTGACCCGTTAGACCCCGCGGTTGCCGCCGATCCATACCCGCATTACCGCATGTTGTTGGCTGGCGAGCGGGTGCACTATAACCGCAAGCGCGATTTTTACATCTTGAGTCGATACGCCGACGTCCGCGACGCCGCCCGAAACGACGACGTGTTGCGCAGCGCCCGCGGAGTCACCTTTTCGCGGCTGTGTTTGCCGTTTCTCCCCACGTCGGATCCGCCCGAGCACACCCGGATGCGCAAACAATTGCTGCCGGGTTTCACCCGTGGGGCCTTGGAGTCCTGGCGTCCGACGGTCGACCTACTTGCCCGAGAGTTGGTCACCGGGCTGTTACCCCAGCCGTCCGCCGACGTCGTCTCAACGGTGGCCGCACCGATGCCGATGCGCACCATCTCCCATATTCTTGGCGTAGAGGAGTCCGACCAGGCCGCGTTCTGCCACTGGTCCAAGCAGGTGGTTCGAATCACCGACGTCAACCTTTCGCCGTCTGGAATGTTTTCGCTTGGTCGGAGCTTCAACGGATTTCGGCGTTTGTATGCGTTTTTCACCGAAAGGGTGCGCCACGGCGGGCTATTGGGGGAGCAGACCGTTCTTCGGAGACTCGCCGCTGGCGCCGAGCATGGCCGGCTCAGCGACGAGGAATTGTTCTTCTTCGCCCTGTTGCTGTTGGTCGCCGGTTACGAGACGACCGAGAATCTGCTCAGCACCTTGTTCCTTACGCTGGCGCAGTGGCCAGACCAGCTCAGGATCCTCGCGCAGAGACCGGATCTGATCCCGTCGGCGATCGAGGAGCAGCTTCGCTTTGCGTCTCCAATCCAAAATATCTGCCGCACAACGCGCGTCGATTATCCCGTTGGCCCAGCCGTTATCCCGGCGGGCTCGCTTGTGCTGCTAGCGTGGGGTGCGGCCAATCGCGACCCACGTCAATACGACGATCCGGATAGCTTCCGTGCCGACCGCAACCCGGTCGGGCATGTCGCGTTCGGCTCCGGCATCCATTTGTGCCCTGGGGCTCAGCTGGCGCGGATGGAGGGTCAGGCGGTGCTGCGCGAGATCGTCGAAAACATCGACCGGATCGAAGTGGTGGAGCCGCCGACGTGGTCGACCAACGCGAACCTTCGCGGCTTGACCCGGTTGCAGGTCGCGATGACGCCACGCGCTCACTTGGGTGGACCCTTTGCGGCATCTGACACCGCGTAGCGGTCAGAAGGAGGGTGCGATGCGAGCGCCACGATCCTCGTCGTTATTTTCGTGGTGGAATGAATGGGCGGCGCCGCTGTGGATCGGTTGCAACTTCTCCGCCTGGATGCGCCTGCTGATCCGTAACCGGTTCGCCGTGCATTGGAGCCGCTGGCACTTCGTCATCATCTACACATTTCTCAGTGTCGTGCACTCCTGTTTGGGTTTCTTGCAGAAAGCCATCTTGGGCAGGCGGGTGGCCAACACCGTGATCGCCGACGCCCCAATATTCATCGTCGGGCACTGGCGCACCGGCACCACCCTGCTGCACGAATTATTGACGCTGGACGAACGCCACACAGGCCCCACGAGCTACGAATGCCTTGTCCCGCACCATTTTCTGCTGACCGAATGGCTTGCGCCATGGATGGGATTCTTGGTGTCCAAGCACCGGGCCATGGACAACATGGATTTGAGCTTGCAGCACCCGCAGGAAGACGAATTCGTGTTGTGCATGCTGGGGCAACCCTCGCCGTATCTGACCATCGCGTTTCCGAACCGGCCACAGCAGGATCTGCGCTATCTGGATTTGGAGCGGCTGACGTCGCGGGAACTGGAAGCGTGGAAGCAGACGCTCTTCCGATTCGTTCAGCAGGTGTATTTCCGCCACAGGAGGCGGGTAATACTCAAGAACCCGCCGCATAGCTTCCGGATCAAGGTTCTGTTAGACATATTTCCGCAGGCGAAGTTCATCCATATCGTCAGAGATCCCTATGTCGTTTACCCGTCGACCATTCATCTTCGACAGTCGCTGTATCGCAAACACGGCTTGCAGCGACCGACGTTCACTGGATTGGACGAACAGGTTCTGTCCACCTATCTCGATCTGTATCGAAAGTTGGACGAAGGGCGCAAACTTGTTGATCCACAGAGCTTTTACGAATTGCGATATGAGGATCTGATCGCTGATCCGGAAGAGCAGCTGCGTCGACTCTACGAGCACCTGGGGCTAGGCGACTTCGAGCAGTACCGGCCGGGGCTTGGGAAATACCTTGCGGAGCATGCCCATTACGAAACGAACACCTACGAACTGACGGCCGAACAGCGCGCGATCGTCACCGAGCGCTGGGGCGAAGTCATTGACCATTACAGCTACGATCAAGCACCCGCGGCAGGTTGATCAGCCGCCCTGGGACGTCACCAGCCCGATCGGCTGCTACGGGCGGGGACTACGGGGTTTGCGTTTTATGCTCACACCGCCCCATAGGGAGAAGCCGCGGATTTTCACCTTGGGCGCGCCGGGCGTGCCGTTGCCCAGGATTTCGCGGTCGAAGCCGCCCATCACACCGTGGCCGTCGATCTCGACGTTGACCTCGGGCGGCAGCAGGATGTTCTGGCCACCCATGATCGACATCGCGCGGATTTCAACTTCAGTCGACGTGAAGTCCGCGTAGCGCAGATCCAGCACACCGCTGCCGCAGAAGGTGAACGTGGTCAGCTTCTTGGGCACATTCCAGCGGCCGCGTCGCTCGAATCCGCTCAACATTGCCAGCAACAGCGTGGACGGCGCCGGGTTGATTTTTCCGCCCCTGCGCGGGCTTATCGGCGCATCCGGCAGGTCCTCCCTGAGCTCGTCAAGTTCCTGGTAGGTGGTCGCCGCGTATGCCTTGGTGAGCCGGTCTTCGTAGTCGTTGAGCTGCAGGCGCCCCTGCTCAACGGCGTACGCCAGCAACTGCGCAATCTGTATGCGATCGGTGTCCGCCGCACGAGGTGCTTCGTCGTGCGCGTCCTTCGCGTCGCGTTGCGCTGAGTTGCTCATCACCCACGAGCGTACGACGTCTAGTTTCTGCTGCAAGCGGGTTGGCTAAACTGCAATCTTCGTACCGCGTCTCGCCTGGTCGAAGACACGAAAGCTGCACCATCGGGCTCAGCACCAAGGGGAGCGCAGCGCAGACGTTTATCTAGTTGTAGTCCAACTGGGCGGACGTTTCTGCAAGAACGCCAGCATGCCCTCCCGGGCTTCAGCGGAGACGAACAACCGGGCCGACTCCTCGGTGAGCCGTTCGGCGTCGCGGTCGAACCCCTCCAGCACGGCGGCTGTGGTCAGCGCCTTCGACGCGGCGAGACCCTGAGGTGAACCGCGGCCCACGTCGGCGACCAGTGCCGCCACCGCGGCGTCGACGTCGTCGGCTGCCATCGTGATCAAGCCGATCTCCGCGGCTTGGCCGGCGTCGAACGTCTCGCCGGTGAGGTAGTAGCGGGCGGCGGCGCGCGGCGTCAGTTTCGGCAACAGCGTGAGCGAGATGATCGCCGGCGCGACGCCGATCCGAGCCTCAGTCAACGCGAAGGTGCTGCGCGGACCGGCGACCGCGATATCGCACGCACCGACCAGGCCCAAGCCACCGGCGCGGACGTGGCCTTTGACCGCGGCGATCACCGGCAGCGGCGACTCGACGATGGCGCGCAGCAGCGCGGTCATCTCCCGGGCCCGCGCCACTGCCATGTCGTATGCCGATGGTGGCGACCCGCTTCGCTCGGCTGTGCCGCGCTCGCGATCGCCACGCGGGCTGCCCGACGGGCGGCTTGGGCCGGCCGCCGAAGACTGGGACAGGTCCGCTCCAGCGCAGAAGGTGCCGCCGGTATGCCCGAGAACCACCACCCGCACCGCCGGGTCGGCCGCGGCGTCACGCAGCCCCTGGTGCAGTTGGCTGACGAGCGCGCCGGACAGCGCGTTGCGATTATGCGGGGAGTTCAGCGTCAGCCGGGCGAGCGGACCTCCGCATTCGGCCGGCCCGGCGTATTCGACGAGTGCGTCCACCAGTAAGGCTTCAGTAGCTTCTAGGCAGGCCCAGCGAAGTCTGCGCGACGAAGTTCAGCACCATCTCTCGGCTGTCAGGCGCGATGCGGCCCAGTCGGGCCGCTCCCAGCATGGCAGCAACACCGTACTCTTTGGTCAGCCCGTTTCCGCCCAGCGATTGCACCGCCTGGTCGACCGATCGTGTCGCCGCCTCGGCCGCAGCGTATTTGGCCATATTTGCTGCCACGGCCGCACCCGCATCGTCGCCGCTGTCGTAGAGCGTCGCCGCTTTCTGCATCATCAGCTTGGCAAGTTCCACCTCGATGTGACACTGCGCCAACGGATGCGACAGGCCTTGGTGGGCGCCGATCGGTGTGGACCAGACCTTGCGGGTCTTGACGTAGTCGGTAGCCTTCGCCAGCGCGTGCCGTCCCAACCCCACCGCGCTGGCGGCGCCCATGATGCGCTCGGGGTTCAGGCCCGCGAAAAGTTGTGCGATCGCAGCGTCTTCGGCGCCGACGAGCGCATCAGCGGGCAGCCGGACATCGTCGAGGAAGACCTGGAACTGGTTCTCGGGGCTGATTATCTCCATCTCGATCCGGGTGTAGGTGAAACCGGGCGCGTCCGTTGGCACCACGAACAGCGCCGGGCGCAGCTTGCCGGTTTTGGCCTCTTCGGTCCGTGCCACCACCAGCACCGCCTGCGCCTGGTCGATGCCGGAGATATAGACCTTCTGGCCCTTGAGGATCCAGTCGCTGCCGTCGCGGCGGGCGGTGGTGGTGATGTTGTGCGAGTTGGAGCCGGCGTCCGGCTCGGTGATCGCGAACGCCATCGTCAAAGAGCCGTCGGCGATGCCCGGAATCCAGCGCTTCTTCTGTTCGTCAGTACCGAACTTGCTGATGATGGTACCGTTGATGGCGGGCGACACCACCATCAGGAGCAGCGCGCTACCCGCGGCCGCCATCTCCTCCATCACCAGCGACAGTTCGTACATTCCGGCCCCGCCACCGCCGTACTCCTCGGGCAGGTTCACCCCCAGAAAGCCGAGTTTGCCTGCCTCGGACCATAATTCGTCGGTGTGCTCGTGCGCACGCGCCTTTTTCAAGTAGTACTCGCCGCCGTAGTTCGACGCCCACGTGGACACGGCCTTGCGCAGGGCCTGGCGGTCCTCGTTTTCGATGAAGCTGGTATCGGTCATTTCGGATCTCTTTCTGATTCAGGCGTTTCCACGCGCGCCAGGATTGCACCGACTTCGACCTGCTGGCCGGTGTTGACGTTGAGTTCGGCAAGCACGCCGTCTGCCGGCGCGGTGATCGTGTGTTCCATCTTCATCGCCTCTAGCCAGATCAGCGGCTGACCGGCTGCGACGGTGTCGCCGACCGCGGCGCCGAGCCGGATGACGTTGCCGGGCATCGGAGCCACCAACGAACCCTGCTCGAAGGCCGAACCCGGCTCGGGAAAGCGTGGTAGGGCGAACAGGTGAACGGGGCCACGCGCCGAATCGACGTAGATGTGCTGATCGTCGGCGCCATACCGGGCGACGGCGAAGCTGCAGGCCACTCCTTTGCCGTCAGCGAGCACCACCTCGTTCGCCGACGCCGCGACCAGCTGTACCGACTCAGTGGTATCGGGGCCGGGCAGCGTCAATCCGGTCCTGGTGAACTGGTATTCGACACGGTGTTCGGTGTCGCTATCGTCGCGGTAGGTCTTGACCTGACAGCCCGACGCCAGGTTGCGCCAGCCACTGGGGATCGCTCCGCAGACCGTCGCAGTGGCTCGGTTGTGCGCGGCGTCCGCCAGCGCCGCGGCGATCGCGGACAATCGAACCGTAGCGGCATCGGCCAGCGGCGCGGCCAGTTCAGTCAGACCGTGAGTGTCGAAAAACCCAGTATCCGTGGCGCCGTCGAGGAACGGCGGATGCCGCAACACATTGACCAGTAGCTCTCGGTTAGTGCGGACCCCGTGCACGCGAGCGCGGGCCAGCGCGTCGGCGAGCACCAGCGCTGCTTGCCGGCGGGTTGGCGCATACGAGATGACCTTGGCGATCATCGGGTCGTAGTGGATCGACACCACAGATCCGTCGAGGATCCCGGAATCCAGCCGGATTCCGGTCCGCTGCCCCAGCGTGGCGAATTGCGTCCGAACAGCCCGCACGTCGATGGTGTGCACCGGACCGGCTTGCGGCTGCCAGCCACTTGCCGGGTCCTCGGCGTAGAGCCGAGCTTCGATCGAATGCCCCTTGGCAGCAGGTGGTTCGATATCAAGCCGACCACCTTCGGCGACCAGAAGCTGCAACTCGACGAGGTCCAGTCCAGTGGTCTCTTCGGTGACCGGGTGCTCAACCTGTAGCCGGGTGTTCATCTCGAGGAAATAGAATTCGCCGTCATCATCGGCGAGGAACTCGACCGTGCCGGCGCCGGTGTAGCCGATCGCGCTCGCGGCCAGCCGGGCCGCGTTGAAGAGCTTGGCCCGCATACCCGGTGTGCGTTCTACCAGAGGCGCCGGTGCTTCTTCGATGATCTTCTGATGGCGGCGCTGAATGGAGCATTCCCGTTCCCCGACGGCCCATACGGTGCCGTGGGAGTCGGCAAGCACTTGCACCTCGATGTGGTGCCCGGTGGGCAGGTAGCGCTCGCAGAACACGGTCGGGTCCCCGAATGCGGACTGTGCTTCGCGCTGGGCGGCGGCGACTTCGTCGGGCAGGGCGGCCAATTCGCGGACCACCCGCATGCCGCGACCGCCGCCTCCCGCGGAGGCTTTCACGAGGACTGGCAGCTGCGATTCGGTGACCGTCGCGGCGTCGAGTTCGTCGAGCACCGGCACCCCAGCGGCGGACATCAGCTTCTTCGCCTCGATCTTGGAGCCCATCGCCCGCACCGCATCCACCGGCGGCCCGATCCAGATCAACCCCGCGTTCTGTACGGCAGCGGCGAAGTCAGCGTTCTCCGAAAGGAATCCGTAACCGGGGTGCACCGCGTCGGCGCCGGCGGCACGGGCCGCCGCGATGACGGCCTCGGCGTTGAGATAGTCGCGGACCTTCGGCAGCCGCACGCGGGCGTCGGCGTCGCCGACGTGGGGCGCAGCGGCGTCCGGCTCGGTGTAGACGGCGACGGTGCCCAAACCCAGCCTGCGGCAGCTGGCGAACACCCGGCGTGCGATCTCACCGCGGTTGGCTACCAGAACTCTAGTGATCGGCATCGAGGTCACATCCGGAAGACGCCGAAGTTGGACGTCCCCTTGATCGGGCCATTGGCAATGGCGGACAAACACATTCCCAGCACGGTTCGGGTGTCGCGCGGGTCGATCACGCCGTCGTCGTAAAGCATTCCGGACAACACCATGGGCAGCGACTCGGCTTCGATCTGGCCCTCAATCGCGGCGCGCATTGTGGCATCAGTGGCGTCGTCGTATTTTTGTCCGCGGGCTTCGGCGGCGGCCCGGCTGACGATCGACAGCACGCCCGCCAGCTGGGCGCCCCCCATCACCGCGGATTTGGCGCTGGGCCAGGCGAACAGGAACCGAGGATCGTAGGCGCGCCCACACATCCCGTAGTGGCCGGCGCCGTAAGACGCGCCGATCAGCAGCGAGATGTGCGGGACGGTCGAGTTGGACACGGCGTTGATCATCATCGAGCCGTGCTTGATCATCCCGCCTTCTTCGTAGTCTTTGCCCACCATGTAGCCGGTGGTGTTGTGCAAGAACAGCAGTGGCGTGTCGGAGCGGTTGGCCAGCTGGATGAACTGGGTCGCCTTCTGCGACTCCTCGCTGAACAGGACGCCTCGCGCGTTGGCCAGAATGCCCAGCGGATAGCCGTGTAATCGGGCCCAGCCGGTCACCAGCGATGACCCGTACATCGGCTTGAACTCGTCGAAGTCGGAACCATCGACGATGCGGGCGATCACCTCGCGCGGGTCGAACGGGATGCGCAGATCAGGTGGCACGATGCCGATCAGCTCCTCGGCGTCGAATAGCGGCTCGGTGACAGGCGACGGCGCGGGCCCCTGTTTGACCCAGTTCAGCCGTGCCACGATGCGGCGCCCGATACGC
>Ga0182012_10003217_pt1 | contig 17461 bp, 15 predicted proteins | sample 612S2SmetaG_FD_120486 | JGI IMG/M metagenome (GOLD analysis project Ga0182012, IMG submission 120486) | Permafrost microbial communities from Stordalen Mire, Sweden - 612S2S metaG | ecosystem: Environmental > Terrestrial > Soil > Wetlands > Permafrost | place: Sweden: Stordalen | collected...
CCGATGTAGATGACCACCCCGCCGGGGGCAAACGCCGGGCAAAATTGCTCAATAATCGCCTTAATGAGGGGATTCTGTCCACCCGGCGAAAGCGCCACCTGCAAGCCGTCCGGGAGGGTGACGGGCACACGAGCCAGATTGCGTTTCCGGGAGATTTCGTGTTTGAGGCTTTCGCGGCTGGCGAGTTATTTATTCAGCGCGGAAGGCCATCCCGTCGTGCCAACTTTGCGGAATAATGCCAGGGCCGAAGGCTCGATTTGATAGACGGTTTTTCCGCTGTTCGTTGGCCGGTTCGGGTCGTCAGGGTTGCGCAGCAGCAAGCCCGCCTCCACGAAAAACTTGACGGCATCGTCACGAATCGTTTCCCGGGTATTGGGGGCATAGCGAATTCCATACGCCTCGGCGATAAAATCAATAATGGGCGTGATACCGCGCAATGGCGCTTGCGCATCCGCCCATGGAATTTCCGGGCGCAGATCCAGCATGGCCAGCAGGGTGTAGGCGGCCGGCTCGTTTCTTTGCCTTGGCCCGAACTGCAGCGCGGCGAGAATTTCGCCGGTTTCGGCGAGCCTCTGCTTTCGGGATTTCTCCAAACGGTTTGGTTTATTGGCGGCCATGAAGATGCTTTTCCACGAGTTGATCGAGTTTGGCTTGCGATTGATCCAGTGGTTTCATTTCCCGGCCCATGGCCTGCAAGGTTGCGCGGTCGGGATACGCCAGTTTGCGCAGGTCGGTCGCATTGACCTGCGTATGGCCGCTGAAGCGCCGGAAATATTGGTCCACCACGGTGGAATTGAGGAAGGCCAACAGGCCGGCGGCGAGGTTTCGATCCAGCCCCTGCCCGTGAGCGTGGAAATAGTTGAGATGATTTTCAAAGCCCAGCCATTCCGCCGTCACGTCTTTCGGATCAAACAGGCAGGCCACCAGGCGGCGGCGTTCCTCTTTGGAGGTGAAGCGTTTGGTCAGTAAATAGAGGCCCGATTTCACCAGCCAGGGCCGAGTTTCTTGGTTGTCGAGAATGGCGTTGGGTTTGCGCGCGTCCGGTTTCGGCCAATGCACGGTGCCGCCGTTGAAATGGCAGGGATAGAGCAACGGCACGGTTCCCGGCTCCGGCTGCAGGCGCAAGGCGCTTTTCAGGCGAAAATCCACGACGCGTCCGGTTGACACGGTCAGCCCGAGCGAGGCCAGGGTGGTGTGGAGTCCGTCCATGGTTTGCTTGGCGGCGGCGTGACCCGACGTGGAAGGAATATGAATAAACTTCTCCGCGTCATTTTTATGGACGATCTCGGCAAAGGCGATTTTCCGCTCGGCCACGACATCCCCCTGCTCGCCGCTGCTGCTGGAAACGACCACTTCGCGGGGTTGCCGGCGGCCCTTGACGGCGTGGAAAATAATATTTTCCTGCAACACACTGTCGGCACGGAACGCCGCGCCACGGGCTTCAAAAACATGCAGCCGGTGAATCTCGAGGTGGGCGAGAAAATCTTCGCGGAAAGCGCGGAAATACGGGCCGTTGCAAAAGCTTCGGGGGGTGATGCCCACCAGTTGCCCGCCCGGGGCCAGCAAGCGCTGGATGAGGGCGATGAAACCCGCGTAAAGATTACTCGTTTCTATGCCCGCCCGCCGCAGACTCCGCCGTTCCACCGAAGCGGCGCCGATTTTTCGATAGGGCGGATTTACGATGGCGACATCATAAGCGGGGGGTGAGCCGAATAAAGGATCGCCCAGTCGGGACGATATTTCTTGAATGAAGTCGGCCTCATTAATGAAGAAGCTGAATTGAATGCCGGCCTTGTCGCAGCGGCGCCGGCATGTCTGCATCTGCTCGCGAAGGGCCGTCTGGATGAGCGGGTCAACCTCGTAAAGGGTCGCTTGGACGGCGCGCACGCCGTCTTGTTGCCGGCACACACGCGCCACCCAAGCGGCGGTGAGTGCGCCCGCACCCGCTCCCGCATCCAGCAGTCGAATCGAACCGGGGAGCGACCCGAACAACGAAGCCATGAAATCAGCCACCGGCGGGGGCGTGAGGAACTGGCCCAGTTCCCCTTGCCGCCGGCGGGCCGCTGCTCCGGTTGTGGCCGCGTTTAACATGAGTGGACGGTATCCAATTTGCCCCCGCTTCGCAACCGGGCAATCGGAGGTTCCCGCAATCAGCGGGGGACGAGCGGGTTTATCACCCTCGTGCGAAGTTGCCGCGGCTTCGGAGCGCCCGCCCCGTTAGCTTGGGTTACAAATCGCGGAGCAGCCGTTCGTATTCATCGTGCGGCCCAATCCAAAACCAAAGATCACGGAAACGCCGTGGCTTTGCCGGCGTGATAATCCGTCTTGGCCCGGGTGATCATTTTATCCAGCCGGCCAGCCCGGGCGTCGGCCTCGATCTGCCGGTCCCAGAGTTCCTCGCGGAGTGCCTGCAGCCAGTCGCCGACCTCATGAATTTCCCGTAGTGGCAGCTTTTGAATGGCCGTTTCAATTTCTTGAACCGTGTTCATGTCCCCATTTTGATCCAATCTTGGCACCCATGCAACGGGCTTTTCATTTCCCGACCATTCAGTTTTAGTACAGCCGTTGCGGGAGTGGTCCACTGGCTGAAATTATCATATTCAAGACGGATTTGCCCGCAGATGGAGCCGCCACTGGGGTAACCACGACGGTTCTTGGCCAACCGTTCCGCGACCCAAATCAACCTCCACTCGACTGGCATCACCGGTGCTGTCATTTTAATTCACCTCGCCGCGCGGGGTGACCCCGGCGCAACCTCTGAAAATTGTAAAATGAAAACCATTCCTTATCGTTGTGATGATTCGCGGCGCAAAGCTTTGTTGGTCGCGGCGCGCTCCGCCGGCACGAGTGTGCAACGGTTGTTTGACAACTTTGTCACGCACGTCATCGCCGAGCGGCAGGCGGAAGCCCGCTTTGGGGTGCGCCCGCAGCGCGGCAAGCCGGCGCGTGGTCGGAAGCCGCTGGCTGAAATCCGCCGCCGCATCGTTGCTCATGCCAAATAATGACGTTGAAAAGGTTGGCGGGTTGAAGGGGGAAAAGCGGCCATTTTTGGTCGCAGGTTTTTCAATAATGTTGTCCCGGCTACAAGTGGCCCAATACTTTTTTTGACTGGCAGGAAGGCCCGGGCAATCGCGGCCGCATAGGCCCACGATTCATCCCGTGCTGCCGTCATCCCTGCCGCCCGGCCAAACTTAATGGGGTATTTCACGGGCGGACGGTGTCTGGAATCGCTTGCCAAGCTGGTGGTGCCCCGTGCAAAATGCCGGGGCCCAGGGATTGGGTGGAGTCACTTTATATGAATAAAACGATCTTGGTTACGGGTTCCAGCGGGCTGATCGGCAGTGAAGTCGTCTCGCATTTTGCGCGGGAGGGTTGGACCGTGCATGGGGCGGACAATAACATGCGCGCAGATTTCTTCGGTCCGCAGGGGGACACGCGCTGGAATTTGCAGCGGTTGCGCGAGGCGTTTCCCAATTTCCAGCATCATGAGCTGGACATCCGCAACCGCGCCGGCGTGGTGGATCTGCTGAAGCAGCTCCGGCCCACCGCCGTGGTGCACACGGCCGCCCAGCCGAGTCATGATCTGGCGGCGAGCCGCCCGTTTGATGATTTTGACGTCAATGCGGTGGGCACGTTCAATATGCTGGAGGCGGCGCGGCTGGCCTGCCCGGAATCACCGTTCGTCCACATGAGCACGAACAAGGTGTATGGGGATGCGCCGAATGAAATCGCGCTGCGGGAACTGCCCACGCGCTGGGATTATGCGGATCCGGCTTATGCGGATGGCATCGCCGAGTCGTTCCGCATTGACCAGAGCAAGCATTCGATTTTCGGGGCCTCGAAGGTGGCGGCGGATGTGATGGTGCAGGAATACGGCCGGTATTTCAACATGCGCACCTGCGCGTTGCGCGGCGGCTGCCTGACGGGCCCGAATCACAGCGGGGTGGAGTTGCACGGCTTTCTGAGTTATTTGATCAAGTGCAATCTGGAGGAGCGCACCTACCGGGTGTTTGGTTACCAGGGCAAGCAGGTGCGCGACAACATCCACAGTCACGATGTGGTGCAGTTCATGCAGCGCTTCATCGCCGCCCCGCGTTGCGGCGAGGTCTATAATCTCGGCGGCGGCCGGCCCAATTCCATTTCCATTCTCGAAGCCTTTGCGTTGATCGCGGAAATCTCGGGCAAACCGATGAAGCACGAGTATGTGGATCAAAACCGGTCCGGCGACCACATCTGCTATATTTCCAATCTGGCCAAGATGAAGGCGCATTATCCGGGCTGGGACATCACGAAGAATTTGCGCACGACCTTCGAGGAAATCCACACCTCGTGGGTGAACCGGAAGCCATGAAAATTCTCATCACGGGCGCCTGCGGCTTCGTGGGGGGCAGCCTCATTCAGGCGGTCAAACAGGCCGGCTTGGATTGGACGCTGACGGGCCTGGACAACCTGACGCGGCCCGGCAGCGAAGGCAATCGCGCCGAACTGCGCCGGCTCGGCCTCCGGTTGTATCACGGCGATCTGCGCTGCCAGAGCGATGTGGACGCGCTGCCGGAGGTGGATTGGATCGTGGATTGCGCCGCGAATCCCAGTGTGCTGGCCGGGGCCGACGGGCAGACGAGCAGCCGGCAGTTGATGGAACACAACCTGGTGGGCACGCTGAACATGCTGGAACGCTGCCGGCACACGGGGGCCGGATTTGTTTTGTTGAGCACGAGCCGGGTGTATGCCATTGAACCCCTGGCCGCGCTGCCGGTCGGGGTGCGAGCGGGGGCTTTTCAGCCTGCGGACACCGCCACGCTCCCCCCGGGCTTGAGTGCGGAAGGCATTGCCGAGTCTTTTTCCACCGCCGCGCCGATCTCGCTTTATGGCGCCTCGAAACTGGCTTCCGAAGCGCTGGCGCTGGAATATGGCGCCACTTTCGATTTCCCCGTCTGGATCAACCGGTGCGGGGTGATGGCGGGCGCCGGGCAGTTCGGCCGGCCGGATCAGGGCATCTTCGCCTATTGGCTGAATTCCCACCTGCGCCGCAAGCCGCTCCGTTACATCGGTTTTGACGGTCTGGGTCATCAAGTGCGCGACTGTCTGCATCCCCGCGATCTGGTGCCGCTGTTAAAAAAACAATTTGCCGCCGCCAAAGATCCGGCCAAACCCCGCCTCGTCAACGTCGCGGGCGGACTGCGTTCGGCCATGTCCCTGCGGCAGCTCACCGCTTGGTGCGATGATCGGTTCGGCCCCCTGGCGGTGGCGAGCGACGCCCGCCCGCGCCGGTTTGACCTGCCCTGGGTGGTGCTGGACTCGCACCGCGCCCGGGAAACGTGGGACTGGGAGCCCGCAACCACCACGGCCGGCATTCTGGATGAAATCGCCCGCCATGCGGAGGCGCACCCCGAATGGCTGGCGGTTTCCGCGCCGGATTGATCGGGGTTTCCGGCCGGAACCCGACCAGCGGCTCCCATATCAGATCACCGTGGCCGAAGACAACCTGAGAGTGGAGGTTGGCTTCTCGCGGTTGCCGCAGGAGGTCGCGGATCTGAAACGCGCCGATCAGGGGGACGGCGCGGTTTGATCACGCCGCTGGGTCCGGTGGCCACCGGCGGTTCCCCACTCGCGGGCACGGCCCCGCCGGATTTGGCGGGGATTTTTAGAGTTTCAACCAGCGTTTGAGCGCGGCTTCCACTTCGCCGATGACGCGGGGATCAAACTTTCCCGGAGTTTTCCGGACGAATTCGGTGAACTTTACCGGCTGGAGGCTTTGGACGTTGATGTAGCTTTGTTCCGGCAGCCACGGAACGCGGGGCAAGGTGACCTCGTAACGGATGTCCTCAAATTGTTTGGTGATCAAAACCACGCTGGCCAGTGCCAGTCGGGCATCGGTTTGAGCCGCCAACACAAGCGCATAACGCGGTTTACCAACCAGGCCCAAGTCAACGAACCAAACCTCGCCGGGTTGCGGGATCGTTCTCATGCTTAAAACTCATCCGCCAACTGATTGCGGCGGGTCGCCGGGCTCAAAATGTCATCTTCCGGGCTGTCTGCTTGGACGGGGAACGGGATGGCCCGGCGCTTAATGATTTGTTTGTAAAAAAGCTCCAAGGCGGCCCGTGGTTTCAGTCCGATTTCTTCCAAGACGGCTTCGGCCTGGCGTTTCAGTTCGGGGTCAATCCGGCTTTTGGCGATGGCGCTCATGGACCCAATGTGGCCCAAACGTGGCCTGGTGTCAATCCGGCGGATGGCATCGCTTCTGGACGCCGGGTTGGAGCCGGTTCCCAACCCGCAGCCTGAAGCAAAGCCGAACGGCGTTTTCGGGGGTTGATGACGCGTCTGAAAACGGGCGCTCGGAAACAGATCCGGCAGGAATAAGGCCGTTGCTTCCTTTCCGCTTTCCAAATTATTTTTTTGGTTTAAGGTGGGCCGAAATGAAAGGCATCATCCTGGCGGGGGGCGCCGGCTCCCGGCTGTTTCCGCTCACCCTGGTGGCGAGCAAGCAATTGCAACCGGTTTATGATAAACCGATGGTGTATTATCCGCTTACGACGCTCATCGAGGGGGGCATCCGGGAAATTTGCCTGATCTCAAGCCCCCAGGATCTGCCCCGGTTCGAGCAATTGCTGGGGGATGGCCGGGCCTGGGGGTTGACGATTGAATACCGCGAACAGGCCCGGGCGGCGGGCATCGCCCAGGCCTTCCTCATCGCCGAATCGTTCGTCGGCGCGGATTCGGTGACCCTGATTCTGGGGGACAATGTTTTTTACGGCGGCGACACTTTTCCCCGGGCGCTGGCGGAATTCAAGTCCGGGGCCACGGTGTTTGGCTACCACGTCAACGATCCCGAGCGTTACGGCGTGATTGAGTTTGACGGCCAGGGCCGGGCGATTTCGATCGAGGAAAAGCCGAAGGCGCCCAAGAGCAACTATGCCGTGCCCGGATTGTATGTCTTTGACAACACGGTGCTGGCCATCACCAAAGCCCTGAAACCCTCGCCCCGCGGCGAACTGGAAATCACGGATGTCAACCTGGCCTATCTGAACCAGGGTGACCTGCGCGTACAGCGGCTGCCCCGCGGTTTTGCCTGGCTGGACGCCGGCACAAGCAGCAGCCTGCATGAAGCCAGCGCGTATGTGCAGACCATCGAGAAACGCACCGGCGTCAAAATCGGCTGCCCGGAGGAGGCGGCCTTCCGCTCCGGGTTTCTGTCGCTCGATCAATTGGAAGCCCTGGTGAACCGGATGCCCCGGTGTGAATACCGAGATTATCTGGCCCAGGAAGTGGTCGCGGAAGCCAAACGTCTTTTCTTCCTCTCATGATCTTATTACTGGGCGGCACGGGATACATTGGCCGGGCTTTTGCCGACGAATTGCAGCGGCGCGGGTTGGTTTACGCGTCGCTCTCACGGCGCGAGGTGGATTACACCCGGTTTGATTTGTTGCTGGCCTTTCTGCGGTCCACCCAGCCGCAGTTTGTCATCAACGCGGCCGGCTACATCGGGCGGCCCAACGTGGACGCCTGCGAATTGGACAAGGCGGGCACGCTCGCCGGCAACGTGCTCCTGCCGCAAACCATCGCGCAAGCCTGCGAGGTGGCGGGGATTCCCTGGGGCCACGTCGCCTCCGGCTGCATCTATTCCGGGGCCAAAATCCATTCCGCCCTCGGCTGGCGGCCCTGCAAGGACATGATGCAACCCAAAGCCCGGGCCGTCTTGGTGGTCAACCCCGAGGCCATCCACGGTTACACCGAAACCGATCCGCCCAATTTTAGTTTCCGGGATTTGCCGTGCAGTTTTTACAGCGGCACCAAAGCCCTGGCCGAGGAGGCCGTGGCCGGGCTGGGACGGAGCTACCTCTGGCGGTTGCGCATTCCCTTTGATGAATGGGACAACCCGCGCAATTTTCTGACGAAAATCCAGCATTACCCCAAGGTGTATGACAATTTGAATTCGATTTCGCACCGGGGGGATTATGTGCGCGCCTGCCTGGATTTGTGGGCGGCCCGCGCCCCTTATGGCACGTATAATGTGACCAATCCGGGGTTCATCACCAGCCGGCAGGTCGTGCTCATGGTCAAAAAAGCCCTTCACCCCCACCGGAAATTCGAGTATTGGGCCAATGATGAGGAATTTTACCGGCTGGCGGTCAAAACCCCCCGGTCCAACTGTGTCTTGGATGTTTCCAAACTACTGGCGGCGGGGGTGAAAATTCGTCCGGTGCTGGAGGCGCTGGAGGAATCGCTGCGGCTTTGGAAAAAAACACACGCATGAACTTGTTGGTCACCGGGGGCGCCGGGTTTATCGGCTCCAACCTCATCGGCCAGATCATCCACCAGCCGGACATCCGGAAACTGGTCAATCTGGATTGCCTGACCTACGCCGGGCACCCGGCGAATCTCGCGGCCGTGGCCGGCCATCCCAAGTATGTGTTTGAACGCGTGGATTTGCGCGACAAACCCGCCGTGCTCGGCGTCGTCCAACGGCACGAAATCACGCACGTCATGCACTTGGCGGCTGAGTCCCATGTGGACCGGTCCATCAGCGGGCCGGGCGATTTTGTCCACACCAATGTAGTGGGCACCTTTAATCTGCTCGAGGCCTGCCGGGCGGTTTGGGCCGGGGAATTCACCGGCCACCGTTTCCTCCATGTCTCCACGGATGAAGTCTATGGTTCACTGGGCGCGACCGGCTTGTTCACCGAAACCACGCCCTACGCGCCCAACTCGCCCTATTCCGCCAGCAAAGCCGCCAGCGATCTCCTCGTGCGGGCCTATCATCACACCTACGGACTGCCCACCGTCATCACCAATTGCTCCAATAATTACGGGCCGCACCAATTCCCCGAGAAACTCATCCCCGTCGTCATCCAGAGTGTACTCGGCCGCCGGCCCGTGCCCGTGTATGGCGACGGTCTCAACGTGCGCGACTGGCTGTATGTGCGCGACCATGCCGACGCCCTGTGGACCGTCCTGACCCGCGGCAAAATCGCGGAAACCTATAACATTGGCGGGCACAACGAATGGGCCAACCTCCACATCGTCCAATTGATCTGCGACACCCTGGATGAACTCGCGCCCGGGCTCGGGGGAAATTCCCGCCGACTGATCACCCTGGTCAAGGACCGACCCGGCCACGATCGGCGTTATGCCATTGACGCCGGCAAAATCCAGCGGGAACTGGGCTGGACCCCCGCGCACCGATTTGAGCAGGGCCTCCGGGAAACCATCCAATGGTATCTGGATCACCAAGCCTGGGTGAAAACGGTCCTGGAAACCGTCCGCCAATGATGACTCGTTGAGTCGTTGAACCGGCCGAAATAAGCTTGAACTTGACCAGCCGACCCAGCACGCGTGACGGACAGTGCTCGGATTGTCCCGACCGGGACGAAGCGGCGGGGCGATGGCGGCTTAAAAAAAGTCCAGAAGGACTATAATTATCCGAATCATGTGCTATATTGCGAGCATATCATGGGATTTCCCATGCCGGCCGGGCTCTGGAAAGTAGATGCCCGTGGTGCGGAAAAGGTGAGGACACCTCCCGCCGGTTCTTTGACATATGCTCTCGATTGTTATGCGACAAGTCATTGTCCGCCAGCTTGTTAAGTTTGATATGCAAGCCCTGAGTTTTTCGCCAGCCCGACCATCCCCAAGTTTTCGGCTGGTTCTTCCCACCTCGCCCGGATGTCTCAACCGCCCGGCCGGGGGGGGATTCCCCTGAAAAAGGGGAGCCGATTAAATTCGGTTGATCCAATAAATTTCAACCCACACCCAAAAAATGCGGCTCCGAAAGGACCATTAGAAGGGACACCCAATATTGGTGGAGTTCATGACCGACCCTCCGATGGGAAGAATGACCCAAGGAACACCCCGCCGATAAAATACCAGGGGGGGTTGATGCCACATTGAGAGGTTCATTAATACGTTTAGCAAGGAAGCTACATCAGCCCGGGAGTGCATCTGGCAGGGAGGCAGATCAATTTACGTCAACCACGTCAAATAACGATCGGACGAGGTCGGCGCAAGGCATATTCATGTCTTTGTGGCGACCGCGCATCCGGGGGTATGCTCTGGCCGGAGTATCCTCCCTGGCGGCGCTGCTGGTCAGCCAGAAGCTGTCAACGGTCTTCGGCACCCACATTCAGATGGTCTTTCTGGTTCCCATCCTCCTGAGCGCTTATGTGGGGGGCCTGGGCCCGGGACTGGCGGCCACCGGGCTGGTGGCGTTGTTGACGGATTATTACATTCTGCCCCCCGCCCACACGTTGACGATTCTCCACCCGGCTGATGGCCTGCGGTGGGGGCTTTTGATTCTGATCGGCCTGCTGATCAGCCTGATCAGTGAAGCCCTGCACCGCTCGCGCCGGCAAGCCGAGGCCAATTGGCGCCGCTATGCCGCCACCCTCGCCAGCATCGGGGATGCGGTGATCACCACGGATCAAGCCGGGCGGATCACGTTGTTGAACGCCGAGGCGGAGCGTCTGACCGGTTGGTCCCATGCGGAAAGCATCGGCCAGCCGTTGACGACGGTGTTCGTGATCCTCAACGAAAACACGCGCCAGTCGGCGGAGAATCCCGTCAACAAGGTGCTCCAATGCGGGGGCGTCATTGGGCTGGCCAACGGCACCCTGTTGCGGGCGCGGGATGGCCGGGAAATCCCCATTGAGGACAGCGGGGCGCCGATCAAGCTCGGGGCGGCCGAAATCATCGGCGTCGTGCTGGTGTTCCGGGATTGCAGCCCCAAACGGCTGGCCGAGCGTAATGCGGACCAGTTGAGCCAGATTGTGGCGCAGACCCGGTGCATTCTGAATTTCGGCGAAGTGACCGGACCCGACGGTTGGCGGGAACGGGCGCTTGATGCCCAGTCCCCTTTTCAGTGGGAATTCCCGGTGCAAAATGAAGCGGCCGCGCAAATGATCTGCCCCTTAAAGCTGGCCGCCGGCGAACGCTACCAGCAGGCTTGGTCCCGCAGCCGTCATCCGGACGATCACGCACAGATGAACCGCAATTCCGGCGGCGCCTTCTTGAATGAAGCGCCGTTTTACCGCAATGAATTTCGGTGTGCGGACAAACACGGGTTGGAACACTGGATGCAACAGTCCGTGACCGTCCGCAAACTGTCGGAAAACCGCTGGCGGGTTTTCGGCATCACGACCGACATCACGGATCTGAAAAAAATCGAGGGCGCCCTGCGGGAGAGCGAGGCCCGGTTTCGTTCGTATGTGGAAAACGCCCCGCTGGCCGTGTTCGTGGCCGACCGGACCGGCCGCTTTCTGGATTGCAACCCGGCCGCCGTGCAGTTGCTGGGGTATGACCTGCCGGCCTTGAAGAAACTGGGCCTGCAGGGGATTCAATCGGACGGCGAGCGCGAAACCGCGCGCCAGGCGCTGGCCGAGCTGATGGAGCACAAGCACCTGGAAGGCGAATACCAGTTCCGGCGGCGTGATGGGAAACCCATCTGGGTCGCCTTGCGCGCCGTGATGCTGGAGGAAGGCCGTTTCCTCGGCTTCTGCCATGACATCACGGAAAACAAGCAGTCCAAGGAAATGCAAAAACGGCTGGTGGCGGCGGTGGAACAATTGGCCGAGGGCATCATCATCACGGATGCCAGCGGCAATATACTGTATGTCAATCCCGCCATCGAGCAGATCACCGGCTACGCGTGGGAGGAAGTGATTGGCCGCAATCCGCGAATGCTGAAGAGCGGCAAACACAGTGCGGCGTTCTATGAAGCCATGTGGGACACGCTCAGTCGGGGCGGCGTCTGGACCGGCCGCCTGCACAACCGGAAAAAAGACGGCTCGCTCTATCAGGAGGAAGCCACGATTTCGCCGCTCCGGGACGCCACCGGCAAGATCACCAACTACGTCGCCGTCAAACGCGATGTCACCCGCGAAATGGCCATCGAGGACCAACTCCGCCAGTCGCAAAAAATGGAGGCCATCGGGCAACTGGCCGGCGGCATCGCCCATGATTTCAACAACCTCCTGACCGCCATCTGCGGGAACGCCTCGCTGCTGCTGCTCCACCCGCCCCCGGCCGCCGGGGAAGTCACCGACTGTGCGCGGCAAATTGTCGAAGCCGCCGAACGCGGGGCCAATCTCACCCGCCAGTTGTTGATGTTTGGCCGCAAGCAGATCATCCAGACCGTCCCCCTCGATTTGAACACCGTCGTGGCGCGCATGACCCAATTACTCAAGCGCATCCTGGGCGAGGACATTACCCTGGTTTCGAACCACGCGGACCGGCTGCCGGCCATCCAGGCGGACCCCGGCATGATGGAGCAAATTCTGCTTAACCTGGCGGTCAATTCCCGCGACGCCATGCCCGGGGGCGGCCAATTGCTCATCGCCACCGGCACGGAAATCCTGGAGCCGGAAACCCCCGGTCCCGATCCCGCGGCTCCGGCGGCCGTCCATGTTTGTCTGCGGGTCAGCGACACCGGTTGCGGCATCACCGCCGAACATCTGCCGCACATCTTCGAGCCGTTTTTCACCACCAAAGAGGTGGGCAAGGGCACCGGCCTGGGCCTGGCCACCGTCCACGGGATTGTCCAGCAACATCACGGTCGCATCACTGTCAGCACCGAGGTGGGCCGGGGCACGACGTTTCGCATATACTTCCCGGCGGTGGGCGGCGGCAAGCCGGACAAAGGCGGCTTGCCGGGACTGGCCCGATTCCCCGGCGGCACGGAAACCCTCCTGGTGGTGGAAGACGAATTTCTGGTCCGCGTGGCCGTCAGCAAAATGCTGCAACGCTTTGGCTACACCGTCCTCCAGGCCGAATCCGGCGAGGCCGCCCTCAAGCTCTGGCCGCAATACAAGGATCAAATCCGCCTGCTCCTGACGGATGTGGTCATGCCCGGCGGCCTGAGCGGATATGAACTCGCCCGCCAATTGCAGGCCGAACAACCGCGCCTGAAAGTCATCTACACCAGCGGTTACAACGGCGATTTGGCGGGGGAACGCCCCGCCCTGACCGACGGATTGAATTTCCTCCAAAAGCCCTATGCCCCGCAAAAGCTCGCGGAGGCTTTGCGGAAAAACCTGGATCCCGGGTGAGGCCGGCCCCGGCCACCGCCGGGCGGAAAACCGGGCGCAACTTGCCACTACCCCCGGGGCGCGGCCTTCAGTCCGCTTCAACGGGCGGTCGGGGCTGGCGGTTCGATTGGTCTATCTGTTTGGGGACGGTGAAGCGGCGTAAACGCCACGCTCCGACCGGTTTGCAATCGGGGGCGGTGTCGAGATGCGCCGGCGGAAAACCGTAAAATCACCAATTGACTTGCTAAGTCTCTGGCCAAGGGATATTTATTGCCTTGTTTCCCAATCGGTTACAAGCAACCAATTCGCAGAATGAATATCGGGAAGAAGATCATAGTTGTCTTTTTGAGCCCAAGCACGGTGGGGGAGGGGGGTTCAAATGCGTGATAAATATGCCGGGATCGCTTTCCGCACCAGCCTGATTTACGCCATTGCCGCCTCGGGATGGTTGCTGTGTGATAAATTTCTGCCGGCCTTCAGTTCCAACCCCCAAACCATCGCCGCGCTTTCCACGGGCACCAACCTGGGTTTTGTGATCATCACCACCGGGCTTCTGTATCTGGCCATTCGGCGGCAATTGCGCCGGCAGGCCAGCGAAAGCTCCGGCCGTAAAGACGCCGAGGATTCCCTGCAAAAGACCAATCGCGCCCTCGGCATGACCTCCCAGTGCAATCAGATTCTCATCCGCGCCACCGACGAAACCGAGTTGTTAAACAACATTTGCCGGCTGGTCGTGGAGAAAGGCGGCTACGCCATGGCCTGGGTGGGCTACGCCGTGGCGGACGAGGCCAAATCCGTGCGCCCCATGGCCCGGGCCGGCCTGAAGTCGGATTATGTGGACCAACTCCGTCTCACCTGGGCCGACGCCCCCCGGGGCCGTGGTCCGATGGGCAACACCCTGCGCACCGGCCGCCTGAGTCTGTTCCGCCAGCTGGATCAGGCCCCCGAATTCGCCCCGTGGCGGGACGAAGCAAAACACTGCGGCTTTCAATCCGCCATCAGTCTGCCGCTGACCGCCGGCGATAAAACTTTCGGGGCGCTGTGCATTTATTCCACCAACACCGACGCGTTTGACCCGATGGAGACCAACCTCCTGCTGGAACTGGCCGGCGATCTGGCGTTCGGCCTGACCGCGCTGCATTCCCAGGCGGAGCACCGGCGGATCGAGCAGGCCTTGCGCGGCAGTGAAGAACGTTTGCGGCTGGCCCAGGCGGCCGCGAAGATCGGCATCTTCGATGTGGATCTGGTTCGTCATCATGCCACTTGGACCGAGGAGGAAGAGACCATCTTTGGCTTTTCCCCCGGCACTTACGACCACGCCTCCGACACCTTCTGGCAACTCCTGCACTCCGAGGACCGGGAAAAAATCCGGGGGCTGGTGAAACAGGCGATTGTGGAGAAAACTGAATTTGGGGCCGAATACCGTTTTCACCGGCAACACGACCAGGCCCTGCGCTGGGCCCTGATGCAGGGCAAGGCGGTTTATGACGAACGCGGGTTCCCCATCCGTCTGCTCGGGGTCAACATTGACATCACCGAACACAAAAACGCGGAACACGCGCTGCGCATGTCCGAGGCGCTTTATCATTCCCTGGTGGACCAGATGCCGGCGGGCGTGTTCCTCAAGAACGCCGAGGGCCGCTACGTGTTTGTAAATTCCCTCTTCTGCCGCCTCCAAGACATGGGCGCGGAGGATTTTCTGGGCAAATACCCCCGCGAAATTGCCGCCGGCCAGGCCGCCCATCAAAATCCCGGGGGGTTGGCCGTCAAATATGCCGTCAAAGGCGAGGAAAACCACGCCTGGATCATGCAGCACGGAAAATCCATCCGCGAGGAGGCCGAATACACCGGCGGCAACGGTCAGAAGCAGTTCATGCAGATCGTCAGCATCCCGGTCCGCGGGGCGGATGGAAAAATCGTCGGCTCCCAGGGCATGATGTTCGACGTCACCCAGCGCAAGGAGGCGGAGGAGGGCTACATGCGGCTGGCCACGGCCGTGGAACAGGCCGCCGAGGGCATCATGATCACCGATGCCACCGGTAAAATCCTTTACGTCAACCCGGCGTTTGAAAAGAATTCCGGTTACACCCGGGCCGAGTTGACCGGCCAGAACCCGCGCCTGTTGAAAAGCGGCAAACAAGACGCCGCCTTCTATCAACACATGTGGGAGGTGCTCGCCTTGGGCCGGGTCTGGTCGGGCCGGCTCATCAACAAAAAGAAGGATGGCACGTTGTTCGAGGAGGAGGCCACGATTTCCCCCATCCGCAATTCCGCCGGTGTGATCACCAACCATGTGGCGGTGAAACGCGATGTCACCCGGGAAGTGGCCCTGGAAGCCCAACTCCGCCAGTCGCAGAAAATGGAGGCCATCGGCCAGTTGGCCGGGGGCATCGCCCACGACTTCAATAATCTCCTGACCGCCATTCATGCCAACGCCGCGCAGTTGCTCGAAGCCCCGCTGGAACCGAGCGAAACCGCCGAATGTTCCCAGCAGATCCTCGAGGCCGCCGAACGCGCCGCCACCCTCACCCGCCAACTGCTCATGTTCAGCCGCAAGCAGATCATTCAACCGGTCAACCTGGATTTGAATGAAGTGGTGGCGCAAACCGCCAAAATGCTCCAGCGCATTCTCGGCGAGGACATCACCCTGTTGTCCGAATCCGCCGCCGAACTGCCCTTCATCCTGGCCGATGCCGGCATGATGGAGCAGATTCTCCTCAACCTGGCGGTTAATTCCCGCGATGCCATGCCCGAGGGCGGCAAACTCACCATCGCCACCGGGATCACCATGCTGGATCAAAAACAGGCGGCCCGCCATCCGGGCGCCCAACCCGGCGCGTATGTGCATCTCGCCATCACCGACACCGGTTGCGGCATTCCCCCCGAAAATATTTCCCGCATCTTCGAACCCTTTTTCACCACCAAGGAGGCCGGCAAGGGCACCGGTCTCGGCCTGGCCACCGTTTACGGCATCGTCCGGCAGCATCATGGCTGGATCACCGTTTCCAGTGAAGCCGGCCAGGGCACAACCTTTCGCATCCACTTCCCGGCGGTGGGCGGCAAAAAAGCCGGAAAAACGGCCGCGCCGGGAATTTCCAAACTCCCGCGCGGCACGGAACTCATTCTGCTCGTGGAAGACGAACTCACCGTGCGCCTGCCGGTCAGCAACATGCTCCAGCGCTTTGGCTACCGCGTGCTCCCCACCGAATCCGGCGTGGAAGCCCTCAAGGTCTGGCAGAATAACAAGGATCGCATCCATCTGTTGTTGACCGACATCGTCATGCCCGATGGCATGACCGGCTACGAACTGGCCCGGCGGTTGCAGGCCGAGAAACCGCAACTCAAGGTCATCTACACCAGTGGTTACAGCGCCGATTTGGGCGGCCGGCACTCGCTGCTCGTGGAAGGGGTCAACTTTCTCCAAAAGCCCTATGCGCCCCAGGAACTGGCCGAGATTTTACGCAACAGCCTGAAAGCCGACCCCGACACGAAACAACGCCGGTTCAGCTTCGCCCAGGCGGCGAATCTGTCCACCAACCTCTGAGGGGTTCCACCGTGAATACCCGCATCAAATTATGGGTGGTCTCCGCCGTGGCCGGATTACTGGCGGTGCTGCAGGGCGTGGTGGATTTGCAATATGCCTCGGCCGCCCCGGCATCCAAACCGGTCATGCTCGGCCTGATGGCCCTGACCGCCCTGGCCCTGCTGGTGGCCGGCGGGTTCCTCACCCAAAAAATCTGGGCGCCCATCGAAAGACTGGCCCGGTCCGCCCGCGCAGTGGCGGCGGGCAACCACCGGGACCGCCTGCCCCTCCCCGCCCCCGGCGAATTAAATGACATCGCCGGCGGGTTCAATCATCTGTTGACGGGATTACAAACCCTCGCCGCCGCCCGCGATGAACTGGAGATATTGGAACATTCCCTGCGCGAACGCACCGTGGAATTGGAACAGCGCCTGACCACCCTCACCGCCGAACTCCGCGCAAGCGAACGGGTCCACCGCGCCCTCCTCGCCCATCTGCCCGGCCTGGCCTATCGCCGCCGGCCGGATCCGGACTGGACCCTGGAATTTATGAGCGACGGCTGCCGGGAACTGCTCGGGGCCGATCCCGGGGAGTTCACCAGCGGCCGCCTCTCCTTCCGCGACCGGATTCATCCCGAAGACCGGGAGCGCGTGGCGGACGACGTCCCGGTCGCGCCGGGGGGGCGGGAGGTCCGCACCCTGGAATATCGCCTGCAGGATCTCCACGGCCAATGGCATTCCGTTTGTGAACAACGGTGGGCCATCCGGGATGTTCAGGACCGGGTCATCGCCTGGGAGGGCCACCTCACCGACCGCACCTGGCAGGTGGCGGCCGAGCGCCAGCGCCGGCGGATGGAGGACCAATTGCGCCGGGCGCAAAAAATGGAGGCCATCGGCATCCTGGCGGGCGGGGTGGC
>Ga0182012_10003218_pt1 | contig 17457 bp, 14 predicted proteins | sample 612S2SmetaG_FD_120486 | JGI IMG/M metagenome (GOLD analysis project Ga0182012, IMG submission 120486) | Permafrost microbial communities from Stordalen Mire, Sweden - 612S2S metaG | ecosystem: Environmental > Terrestrial > Soil > Wetlands > Permafrost | place: Sweden: Stordalen | collected...
AGGCGTTCGCCAAAGCTGGGGGCTTTTTGTTCGGCTAGTTTAGTGACGAGGCGGCGATTGAGTTTGGAGAGCGGAATGGCGAGGGCAAAAACGATAGCGGCGGCGAGGGCGGCGAATAAGAGCAGGCGCAAGGGGACTACGACGTCCTGGGCGAAACGGTATTGGTTGGCGATCCAAACAATCAGCAGGGTGAGCACGAGTGCGGCACTGGCCGTGACCGCGGCACCGCGCGATGCTGCAAAAAACCGCAAGCGCGATTCCACGCGCCGCAGATAATCGTCAAGCTGAACGATTGCCGTCATGCAGATTCCCTTTCCTGTTTCAGATATCGGATGGCGAAGAGACTTTCGACACACGCCGCCACTAGAACGAGCAGCAACACGTAGCGCCACAAACTCCACGGCGTGGTGAGACTTTGGGTAGACGCGCTTTGATCCACTTGAGCCATACCTCCAGTATTGCGCCACAAAATGAGCGTTTCAGCGGGAATGACGGTTAGGTCGGATTCGCGGCGGTCTGGATGCACTGCCAGCAGGGCACGGCGGCCATTGGCGCTTTGCACTTCGAAGAAGCCGGCTTGGGAGAGAGTGAACGTCATGGCTTTGGTGGCGTCACTTAGAGGCAGCTCGTGCTGACCGTCTGGACCCACTACATCGGCGGCGGTGGTTTCGGCTTTCGAGTGGCGCAAGATAGCGGGCGAGCCGACGACGACACTGGATGGATTGTCATCAGCGCCGGACAAGTAAAGGCCGGTTTGGACAACGAACGGAAGATAGGAGGCGTGCAGCGGAAAATCGCTGTTGGAGCTATCCAGCATTCCGGCGAAGGTGAGTACGCGGCCTTCGCCGATGCGTTCTTCGAGCAGGAGCGGCGTGCCATCGGCAAATTTGGCTAAGACCTTGGCGGCGCGATTGGGCAGGACGCTGACGCTGTGCAAGAACTGCACGTTTTCGAAACGGCCAACTTCCGACAAAGCGGGATTTTGGGTATCCACTTCGCCGGCTGCCTGGGCCGCATTGCCGCCGCTGATTTTGGCAGCCGTAATGGCGACGGCTCCGCTGCGGGCAGTATCGATACCGGCAGCGATCAACAAGCCACCGCCTTTTTCGACATAGGAACGAATTCTGGCAGTGACGTCTTTGCTTAATTCGCCCGGATCGCTAAGCACCACGAAAACAAATTTGGATAAATCGAGATTTGACGCCTGTTCGAGCGGCGCTTGATCAACCAATAAACCGGCGCTAGTAGAGGACTCCATGGCGGCCTTGTAATAGAAGCCTTCGTGGCTGCGGCCGCCGGCATATAGAAAGAGGACGCGGCGGGGATCGGAGCGTTCCACCGAGAAAGGATAGGTATCGTCTTGCGGCAGTTCATCGTGCGGTTCCAGGCGGATCTCGCCCCGGTTCGCGCCATACGGAACGTCGAAGCCGAGAAACTCAACTTGGGCGCGGCCATTGGCGGGGACGGCGACAGTTTTTGTGGCTATCACTTTATCGTTTAGGACCAGGGAGACTTGGCGCGAGGCGGCGGGCGTTTGCCAACCGGCAATGGTGGCGGTGAGACGGCTCAGTTTTGGATCGAACATTTGCGCCGCGACGATGACATTTTCAACTGCCCAGTTCTGTTTTTTGGACTCGGCGACGGAATGCAGTTCGAGAGTGGTTCCCGGTTCGAGTTGCAAATCAACGAAGCCCTTGGAGGGAAGGGAGGATTGCTGCATGTCGCTGATGAAGTGGGCGTCAATCTGCATGTTGGCGGTTTTATCGAGCAGGCGCAGAGCGCGTGCGAGTTCACCGTAGGAACTGGTGTCGTCGCCCACGGTGAGCGAATCAATGGCGGCATTGAGGCCGCTCGGTTCGGTTTCAAAGGCGGTTAAGGTTTCGAGGTGCGAATCGAGGGCGGCGACCTGGGCTAAGAATCCGCCGTGCAGATTGGCGATAAGGCGGTGCGCTTCTTCCTTCCCACGATCGATATGACCGGCGGCGCGCATGCTGAAAGAGCGATCAACGACGATGAGAGTCAGCTTCCGGCGGGTTTGCGAGGCCCGGCTGCGCATGATGAACGGATTAGCGAAGGCCAGCGCCAGGAGAATCAATAACGCCAGGCGCAACGCCAGCAACATAAGGTAGCGGAAGCGGCGATGGCGCACGGAGCTTTGCACGCGCCGTTCAAAAAACATCAACGAGCTAAATGGTTGCGGGGTGCGTTTGAACTCACGCAGCAAGTGCAACCAAATAGGAAGACCGATGGCCGCCAGCCCAGCCAGAAACCAAGGCGAAAGAAATCCCATTCACATTCTTCCTTGGCGGATAGTAAGGTATTCGCGCAGCGCTTCATCGAGCGGACGATCTGTGCGAAGCAAGAAATAATCCAAACCAGCCGCTTGGGCTTTGGTGCGGAGATTTTCGATGTGGGCCTGAATTTTTTCGCGGTATTCGGTTTTGGCGTACTCGGGAGTTGCTTCGAGAGCTTCGCCGGTTTCCATATCGACGAGTAAAGCGCCGTCAGCGAGTTTAGGTTCAATCTCGCGCGGGTCGAGCACATGAAATAGGATCAACTCATTGCCGCGAAAGCGCAGCGGCTCGACGGTTTTGACAATCACTTCAGGCTTTTCAAAGAAATCTGAAATGAGCGCCGTGACGCCGCGGCGCTTCAAGAATTGCTGCAGTTCGAAGAAAGGGCGTTCAAAGTTGGTGCGTTTGCCGAGTTCGGCTCCATCAATGGCGTGCAGCAAGCGCATGAGTTGGCCCTGGCGCGAAGTGGGGCGGATGAAGTTTGAAACGTCATCGTTGAAGACAATCAGTCCGGCACTGTCGCGCTGGAGGTGGGCTAAGTAAACGAGAGAAGAGGCGAGGTATTTGGCGTAGTCGATTTTTCGCACAGGGGCGCCAAATCCCATACTGGCACTGGTGTCGAGCAGTACGATGGCCGCGGTATTGGTTTCGCCACGATAGCGTTTGAGATAAGCGCGCTCGGTGCGGGCGTAGACATTCCAATCCACATGGCGCAGGTCATCACCCGGCGTGTAGGCGCGGTACTCTTCGAACTCCTGGCTAAAACCAAAATCGGGAGAACGATGGAGGCCGGCGAGAAAACCGTCCACCACCGTTTTGGCGATGAGATCCAAGCCGGAGATGCCAGCCAACACCGACGGATCGAGATAGCGGTTTGAGACTTGGACGGGCAATTTTGTTTAAGCTCCGCGCGGAACAGTTTTCCAATCGAGCAAGCGGCGCAAAATATCGTCGGTGGTCAAGCGCGCCGACTCAGCATGAAAGTTGAGCAGCACGCGATGGCGCAGCACAGGCGCGGCCAAGGCGCGGATGTCTTCGTAGGCGACATGAAAACGGCCATGCATCAGAGCCCGGGCTTTGCCGGCTAAAACAAGGAATTGGGCGGCTCTGACGCTGGCGCCGAAATTGACATATTGCGTGACGAAATCGGGCGAATCAGGCGTGTTAGGCCGGGTAGCGCGCACCAGATCGACGGCATAGCGCGCGACGGATTCGGCGACTGGAGTCATGCGCACTAATTGCTGGAAGCCAACGATTTCTTCGCCCGTGGTAACAGTGTTCGCCTCAGCGCGCATGGTGGTGGTGGTCAAATCGACTACTTTTACTTCGTCTTCGGCTGTCAAGTAATCGAGAACGGCATTAAATAGGAAGCGGTCCAACTGCGCCTCGGGCAGCGGATAAGTGCCTTCCAACTCAATTGGGTTCTGCGTGGCTAAGACGAAGAACGGCGCTTCAATACGATATTGGTTGCCGCGCACGGTACACGACAACTCCTGCATGGCTTCCAACAGCGCGGATTGCGTTTTGGGCGGCGTGCGGTTGATTTCGTCCGCCAGCAAAATATTGGAAAAGATCGGACCAGGGACGAAAGTCCAGGAACGATGGCCGGTAGACGTATTTTCCTCGATAATATCGGTGCCGGTGATGTCTGAGGGCATCAAGTCGGGCGTGAACTGAATGCGATTGAAACGCAGGCCGAGGGTACGCGCGAGGGTGCGTACGAGCAAGGTTTTGGCGGTGCCGGGAAGTCCGGTGAGCAAACAGTGGCCACCGACAAACAAGCCGATGAGCACACTTTCAATGACTTCGTCCTGGCCGACGATGACCTTGTGCACTTCGCTTCGAATCTGGGTTTGGACATCCTGGAAGCGCTTGACGCGTTCGCGCACTTCGGCGGTATCGAGGGGCGTTGCGGTTGAGGTGGTTGACATTTTTATTGGCTCAATTGAAGAAGAAGCTGTTGCGCGGGTTTGAAGCCAGGGGCGGCTTCGAGGGCCATAATGACCTCGTCTTTGGCTTCACCTACGCGGTGGGCGGCCTTCAGCGCCTTGGCGAGTTCATAGTGCGATTCCGCCGCATCGACGGGTTTCAGAGCCAGCAGCGCCTTGCCTTCCCTCACCGCGCCTTCGGCGTCGCCCGCCTGCAACAGCAAATTGCCTAGTCTTCGATGTGTCTCCTCGTCTTCGGGATAGATGTAGTTCAGTGTCGCAAGCGTGGTTCGAGCCTGTGGCAAATTTCCAGCGTCTTGCTCCAAAATGGCCAGCTTCTTCAATGATTCAACTGTAGTACCACCGGCGCTACGGTATTTTTCCAACTCGGCCACGGCGGCTGATTTGTTGCCTTTGCGTTGATATGCTTCGGCGAGTAATTCATAGGCGCTTTCGCCGCCGGTATATTCAGGATAGTCATCGCGCAGCTTCGCGCCTTCCGTTATCACTTCATCGAACTTGCCGGCATTGGAACTGGCGACCAAGTCCTTCATACCTTTCTTCCAATCTGCGAAGTGTTTCACGGTATTCGAAGTCTGCTGGTCGAGCCAGGCGAGAAATTCTTTGTCGAACGCGGCGGGGCTTTCATGCAGATTTTCCTGGATGGCTTCTTCGGTGTTTTTACGCGCGGCAAACGAATGGATCATGCCGAGTAAGGCTGCATCGCCCCATTTCTGGTGAATGAAATCACAAATCTTGCCGGCCTGGTAGTAAGAGATCATCACCTGCGTAGGAAACTTTGGACGCATGAAGCCTTTGTCGAGTTCCAGCACAGGCAGGAGTTGCTTTTTTTCGAGGGCGGAGACGATTTCGGGCGTCATGCGATCGCCCCATTCGGGCATGGCCGCGCCTTCTTCATGGACAGCCAGCCCTTCCGTAAACCAGCGCGGCACCAGATGATGAGTGGCGCTGAGAACAAATACGTGACTCATTTCGTGCCACATAGTGCTGGCCCAAACGAACTGGCCGGGCTGGCGCGCGGTGGGGCTATCCATGGCGACGGACGAGCCGAAAGTGACGCCGAGCAGGCCTCCCTGGCCTGGCAAGCCCAAAGTGCGGACAATGAAATCGTCATGATTGGAATAAAGCTCCAAATGCACCGGGCCGGACAGTTTCATTCGATATTTGCGCTCATAGGTGGCGATGGCGCGCTGCATCTCCGGCTCGACATAGGGGCGCAAGAGCGGCGCTTCTTTCTTGCTAAGACGCAGTTCGGTGTTGGCGGTTTTGAAGGTTTCGAAGGCATCGAGCGTGTCAAGTAGGCGTAGCGAGTTTACCGTTTCAGCGTTGCGAAAGTGGGCGTTGTAGCAAAGCTCCAATTGTTGGCGCGCTTCGGTATCGGCGCTTTGGCGCAATAAGTTGACACCGAGTTGCGAACGCGCCGACCAGAGAGCGGGGTTCAGATCAAGCGCTTTGCGGTAGTACTGAATGGCTTCTTCATAACGGCGATTGATTTCAAAGAAATGTCCGCCGGTGGAGTACGCTTCGCCATAAACTGGATTGATTTTCAAAATGCGGGGCAGCCATTCGGATTGTGTTTTGCCGTTCAGCCAATCCATGGAGGCGAGCACGGCCATGGCATCGAGCGCTTCGCTAGCAATGGAGAGTGCCTTTTGCGCTTCTTCCTGCGCTTTCTTGTTGTCGTTATCTTCCAAAGCGAGATAGGCGAGCAACTCGTGAGCCTGATAAAGTTTGGGATCGTGCTGGGCGGCCTGTTCCGCTGCTTCGGAGGCGCGATGATCAAACGCTTCGGCAGCTACGCGGGCGACGCCAAGATAGGCCGGGGCGTAATTGTTATCGGCGGCAATGGCCTGAGTGAATAAATTCATGGCTTCGCCGGAGTTGAAGCGTTCCAGGAACAGTAAACCGAACTCAGTTTTCAAAGGTGCGGAATTGGGGGTACGTTTTTCGGCGGCGGTAAAGGCAAGTTTGGCGTCTTCAAAACGCTCCAAGCCCCAGAGACCTTCGGCTTGTGAAAACGGATCGGCGCTAGCGGCTAAGGCAGCAAAGCAGGCGCGGGCTTCCTTTATTTGCCCGTGGTAGCGCAAGGTTTTGCAGTTTTCACCGGGGACGGCGGCAAAGACGGGAAGACAAAGGATCAAAAACGAGGCGGCGAATTTCAACGGTCAATCTCCGCTTGGGTGCGGGCCAGTTCCAGGAGAAGTGCCGTTAGTTGACGTTTGTAATCGGTTTCCTCCATGGCAGCTTTCTCATATTTCAGGCGATCGATTTTAGCTTCCAGATCTTCTTTCTTTGTGACTAGACGCTGTTTCTCGGGCGATAAGTTTTTGCCACTCTCGGTGCGCTGACGAATCAAGACGAATGAAGCAGCCAACAGGCCTTGGCCGTTTTCCGGTTTAGGATCGCGCACGCCGGTGGCATTAGCGGTATCGGTTATCAAAGCATGTTCGGTGGCGAGCAGTTTTTCCGCTTCGAAATAGGCGGCCGTTTTGCGGTCGGCGTAACGGAAGGCTTCCAGAGCGGAAACGGAACCATTCGTGTCGGTGTCGGCGCTAGGGTCATGCAGCGCATCAATCCAATAACGCGCGAACACAGGCGCATTCTTTTCATTGCCGGATTTGGTGGCGGAAATGACAATGCGACCCTTTCGGGCGAGAGAGGCAAGCGAGGCGCCACTGCAACTTGTCATATTCACGATTAGTTGACGATGCGCGGGGATGCGATTGAGAGCGGCGGCTAATTGCGCGCCGGTCATATCAGGACCGGGGAGATTGATTTTGTAATCAGTGCCGTCGAATGTGCCGTGACCGATGAGAAAGAGAGCGAAGATATCGGAATCGTTCGCTTCAGACGCGATTTTGCCGATCGCTTGCTCGACTTGCTGTTTGGTTGCGCCGGAACCGCTGAGAGCGATGACGCGGGCATCGGGATCGGTTTTGAGTTCGTGCTCGAGATCTTGGGCCCATTTCACGAAGCGGGCTTCGTAATCGGGATCGCCTCCCAAGCCGGCGACGGTCAAATAATAGCTAGCGGCGGGCAGGCTCACAGCGGCGCATAAAAGCAGGAGCAGGGGTTTCATACTACCCCCCAGCGACGGCGCAAGAGCCACTCAGAGGATTTCAACAAGAGAACGAGAAGGAAGACCACGGGCATATCCCAAATTTCTTTGATCTCACGCCCGGTGATGCCCGCTTCGGAGAAAGCGATCTCACGGGCCAGCTTTTTGGAATCGGCTGGCGTGTAATAACGGCCGCCGGTTTGGTCGGCAAGCTTCTGCAACAGCTCGCGATTCTGTTCGCGATGAAAGTTTTCGGCGGCGCCATCTTCGCGCCGGAAGGTGAGGGCATCGTGCCCTAGTGGCGCACCTGCTTGCCGGGCGCTGATATCGGCCACGTAGGAACCGGGTTTCATAGCTTGCCAATCAGCCGCATAGACGCCTGGAGAGAGCGGTTCGGGATGCATGGCGATCGTCTCGGAGGAGCCGTCGGGACTGATGATCTTGGCTTCTACCTGAGCATCGCTCGCCGGCTGGTATCGTTTGTCGCGCACTTCGGCGCGGAGTTCGATGTGACTCTCATCTTCGAGATTGGCGCTAGGCGTAGATGCCACCACGCGGGTGGGAGTGGCGCCCACGGTCCAACGGAGTAACTGACGCCAGAATGTTTCCTGGCTCACATCGCCGAGAGGCTGTTGCATACGCCAGCGCCAACTGCCGGCAGTAGCGAATACGGCGCTGCGGCCACGGCCGTAATTTTCAGAGATGAGCAGAGGCAAGCGGTTTCCGCCGGCATCTACACGAACGAGCACGACCGCGCCAGGTTTGGGAGTTCCGGCATCCTGATAGTTAGCTAGATAGGGGAGGATCTCCCAATGACGGTTGCTTTTTTCGGCATCGTCTTCGATGCGGCACATTAAGCTGCGTTTGCCGGCGTCCGTCAGTTCAGCGGCGACAAAACTCCGTTGAAACGTATTTTGTTTGTTCGGCAGTTGCACCGGCAGCAAATCGGCAAATGGCGCGACGTTATAGCCGCCATCGGCCAGCGCCGAGCGGCCCGCGAGAAAAAGCAAGCCGCCGCCGCGGCGATCGACAAAATCTTTGATGGCTTCGGCTTGGCCAGCGGTAAAGAACGCTTCTTCCACGCTGCCTAGAATGATGCCGTCGTATTCAAACAAGTCTTCCGGCTTGCCGGGAAAGCCTTCTTCCAGTTCATTCGGCGTGCTGATGCCCTGGCGATAAATTTTGTTTTGCGTGGTGCGCAGCATGGAGACGACAGAGAGAGCGGGGTCGTCGTCTATCGCGCGGCGGATGAATTTATATTCCCAACGTGGCTCGCCCTCCATGTAGAGAATGCGATGCTTGCCGCTTGCGACCCACAACACGCGCGTCAGCCGGTTGTTTTCCAGGTTGGTTTCACCCGCGAGCGGATCAACACGGACTTCCAGACTTTTAACGCCACCGGGACCGGCGTTGAACTCCAAAGTTTCCACTTGCTTGCCGCTTTGATTAAGATTGATTTCCCGGCTGGCGAGCACTTTGCCACCACCTGAGAGATTCAAGCGCGCCTGCTTGCCGCCGAAGCCGTTTTGGCGGATGCTCACTTGGGCTTCAAGGCGCGAACCCTCCAGGGCTTTATTGGAAACATCGAAGCCCTCGAGTTCCACGTCGGAATACAACTCCGTTTTGCCGAAGCCGATGGTGTTGACGGGCAGACGGCGGCGCTGCAGTTCGGTAAGCGTTTTGAGGTCGATCCCGCCCGCGTTATCGGCGCCATCGCTAAGCAGAACAACGGAGCCAATAGGTAGCGTGGCCGCTTCGTTGGCGAGCTGTTGCAAGCCTTTGCCGATTTGCGTCGAAGGCTGCGCGGCGGTGAGTTGCGAGAGCGCTTCAATGCGATCTACCGTTGCCCCGAGGCGATAAATTCTGACTTGATAGCGGCTTTGCAAATCTTTGAGCAGGCCATCCTGCAATAAGGTAACGGCTTCCTGCTGGCGGGAGTTGCCGGTATCTTTGAGAGCCATGCTGCGGCTATCGTCCAAAACCACCGCAATGATATTTTGCTGTTGCTTGAGCGCGGTAACGGAGATGGCCGGTTGCCACAACAGCAGCAGCAAGATGGCCAGCAGCGCCCAATCGAGCGCCCACAGCACAACTGAACGATAGCCCTGCAGGGCTTTCGTGAAGTGCTTGCGTCCCAGGATCAGAAGCGCGGCTAAGCCGGCGGCCGCAGCCAGAACCAGCAGCAGCAAAATCCAGCGAGGCCACAATCCCATGAGCACGAGATGCCCCTTCGCAAAAACATCGAACGGATATTTGAAGAGGAACTCAAACATTTGACGGTGATTAACTCTAATGTGTCATGGCATAAACGAGATAGTCGACGCCAATGCGAAATCCCAGCGCCGAATACTGTTCGGGATAGCGTGGATCGTCGGCGTTCTCCCAGGAATCGCCTAAATCCATGTTGTGGCAAATGGCCACCATCACGCGGTGTTTATCGTCATAGATGCCGCGCCAGCGCGGGATAAAACCGTCCTTCTCCGCAATGCGGTGAGTCACCGTAACCTGCATGCCAGGAACCTGATAGCGATCATCCAGATCGTAGACGGTGTGGAAGATAGGGTCGCTATTGGGCAGGTCGACAATCGCGCGATCCGGAAATACTTTCTTCATACTTTCGGTGAACACCGCCCATTCTTCACTGCCGTGAAAATCGTCACACATAAAAAATCCGCCGCGCAATAAGAAGTCGCGCAGTTTAGCGGCTTCGAAGTCAGTAAGGTCCCAGTGGCCCACTTCCACGGCGTAGAGCCAAGGCCAGTTATAGATATCGTCGCCATCTTCAGCAGCCACCGGTTCCTCCGCGGAGCGAACCTGTATACGCGTAAGACGCCGCACGGCGGCGGAAAGGTGACGGTCGGAACGCGGATAATCTATGGTCCAGTTGGGTAAGCGGCCGCGCCAGGTGGGGACAGCGCGATACATGAAGCGCGCGAACACCCATTCACCGGGCACGTTGTAGTCGTCTGGAATGGGGAAATTGTTGTACTCCCAGGCTGGATATTCGCGAAACACGCCCGGCTGTTGCTCTTTACGCGTGGTGCGTTTGCCAACGTTACTGGGATCGTTCGGCAGCAGTTCAAAGTCGGGCTGCGGCACGGTGGCGCAGATGGCGCTGAAAATAGCCAGGCAAGAGAGCGCGAACAGGCTGGCACTACGCACGCGCATATGATTCAAACGGTGCAAATATCGATGGCCTCTGCCAGTGACGTCAGTGGATCGCGTACCGGCGTGTATTCGTGGGAGATGACACCGGTAAAGCCCAGGTCGGCGATGGCTTGCGCGACGACGTGATAATTCAGCTCCTGGGTTTGATCGATTTCGTGGCGGCCCGGATTGCCGCCCGTGTGAAAATGCGCCAGATACTGGAAGTTGTCTCTAATGGTTCGAACAATATCGCCCTCCATTATCTGCATGTGATAGATGTCGTACAACAACTTGACGCGCGGTGAATCGACGCGTTTCATGACGCCTACGCCCCAGGCGGTGTGATCGCACATATAATCCTTGTGATTCACTTTACTGTTGAGCAGCTCCAGACAAATGGTGACGCCCTTGTCTTCGGCGTGCGCTTTCACCTTATTTAATAGGGTAACGGAATGATCCGCACCGATTTCGTCGGGCATGCCGCGGCGGTTGCCGGAAAGCGTGATGACGTTCGGGCAGCCCGCTGCGGCCGCGATATCGATGGCCTCGTGCAGACTCTTTTCAATGCGATCGTGATTTTCGATTTGGTTGATGCCGTCGGGAATGGTGCCGCCATTGGGCGGGGGAAGCATGGTGGGAACCAAGCCGTAGGTCTTTAAGATGGGCCAATCGGCGGGTTTGACGAGGTCGAAACCGTAGATGCCGAGGTTGGCGGCGGCGCGGCACATGTCGTCCATGGACATTTGTTTGCCTTTGAAGACGCCGGCGGTGACGCCTTGCTTGAGACGGCCTTTGGATTTGGTGGTACTTTTCGCTGAGTCGTGAGCATTCAGCAGCGCTGGAGCGGCTAAAGCGGGGAGAAAAGTGCGTCGGGTCATGGTTAGGGGCTTCGACATAGATTCTACGCTGGAGGGCGTTCTACCCGAAAAGGGTTGCGTACTTTGGTTTGCAACCGGGGCCGCTTCCCAGCTTATATTTCAGTTGCGGCCGGCTCTATAAACGCGCTGGTCTCGGAGGACAACCAGTTGCCGTTTGACAATTTATCCACCCACACGATGGCTTCCACGACCTGATGGCCTTTCAAAAATGACGAACCAGGGCGGTTGTGCCGCTATCGCATAGGATGCACATCCGCCGCCGAAAAGAGCCTGCGGAGTTCGAAGAAGCTCTGAACGAAGACCGGGCGGCTGCGGGGGAGCCCATCCTTGCTAGGCTGAGAAGTATGACTGTGCAGAACATCAAGCGCGAAATCGAGATGCTCTCGCCCGCAGAAGTCTCAGAGTTGCATGCTTGGCTCAATCGACAGCAGCGCGACGAGGAAGCAGTCGACGCGGAACTTAAGGACGCCGTGGACGCCGGCAGGTTCGATAAGCTCATCGACGAGGCGATTGCAGATGAAAAAGCCGGCTTAACAACCCCGCTTTAAGTGTCATGCACAGAGCGTCCAAGAAGTTCTGGCAGCTTTACGACGCTCTCCCGCACGAGATCCAGCAAACAGCCAACAAGCAGTTTGCGGCCTTAAAAGCAAATCCAAATAGCTCGTCAGTGCGATTTAAGAAGCTCACCGAGAAGAACGGTCGCGAGGTCTGGTCAGCCCGTATCACGCTGAAGTACCGCGCACTAGCGATCAAGAATGACAGCGTCTATGACTGGTTTTGGATCGGCGAACACGGCACTTACGATCTTCTGACTAAGTGATCGGGTGCCTGCCGCCTCAGCATACTCACGCCCCAGTTCCGAAGACTTTTTGGGGAACGCCTCAATCGAGCGGGTGCCCGGCGTTCTACGATGCCAGCCCGCCCGGCAGCAAAACGAAAGCTACCGGTTTGACGGCGTCGGTCGCGCCTCGTCAATCGAAGCTTTGAGCGGCAACGCTTTGTTTTGAAGCCTATGGCTTCTTCGCCGACGGCTCCCGCATGTTATGCTGATCGCACGTGGGGCAAAGGCAACCCCGCGAATTTCCCCATTTTTCGACTCCGACAGTGACTGTAGAAGAGCATCTGGCGAGCGCACAATCCATCGCCACTTTAATTGACCAAACGCTGCTGAAACCGGAAGCAACATCGGAGGATATTGCGCGCCTGTGCGGCGAGGCCGTTGAGCATAGCTTCTGTTCGGTCTGTGTCAATCCGTATTGGGTTCGCAATGCTTTTGCCGCATTGCACGGTTCGCCGGTGCGCGTTTGTACGGTGATCGGTTTTCCGCTCGGTGCGAACCGGACCGCGGTCAAAACCGCAGAGGCAAGGTTGGCCTTAGCTGAAGGCGCGACGGAAATCGATGTGGTGCTCAACATCGGCGCGTTGCGTTCGGGCGACTTGGCGCTAGTGCGCGATGAAATAGCGGAACTCGCGGTGATCGCGCATGCAGGCAAAACTTTGTTGAAGGTTATTCTTGAAACCTGTCTTCTGAGCGATGAGCAAAAGACTCAAGCTTGTCATTTGGCGGTGGAGGCGAAGGCGGATTTTGTCAAGACTTCCACCGGATTCTCCGGCGGCGGCGCGACAGAGATCGATGTCCGCCTCATGCGAAAGACGGTGGGCGAGTCCATCGGTGTGAAGGCATCGGGCGGAATTCGATCACTCGATGCGCTGCGCCGCATGGTGGCGGCGGGGGCTAACCGCATCGGCACCAGTTCCGGCGTGCAAATTCTGCGCGAATTCCGCGAAGGTGCTGCCGTCGTGGTTGACGGCAAAACAGGCACATATTAGATGAAATCCGCACCCAAAGCGCAAGTTCGGTTCCGCGAGCGCGCCGAACTCCTCGATTTTCTGCTGGAAGTAAGCGCGGTAACGGCCGAAACGCTCGATCTTGACCGGCTGCTGGCGAATGTGGCCGACATCGTGAAAGATGTTGTGCCTTATGAGCTGTTCGCCATTCTGCTTTACAACGAGCGTACGCGAACGCTACGCATGCGCTATTCCATTGGGCATCGCGACGAAGTGGCAAAGAATCTGAGCATTTCCATGGGCGAGGGGCTAGTGGGAACAGCCGCCGGCAGCCGCCAACCGATTCTGGTTCACGATGTACGGCGCGATCCACGTTACTTGAACGCGCTGGATGCAGTGCGCGCGGAACTGGCGGTCCCCATGCTGGTACGCAGCAAGCTGGTGGGCGTGATCGACCTGCAATCCACCCGCGAACATGCGTTTTCCGAACACGACCGTTCGCTGCTGGTATTGCTGGCCAGCCGCATCGCGACAGCGATCGATAACGCCCGTCTTTATAGACGCGTGGAGCGGCAGAACCGCACACTGCGCGTGCTGGCGCATTTATCGCAGGAATTCAGTTCCATACTCGACATTGATGAGTTGCTCACAAAGATAGCGGTTACCGTGCGAGCGCTCATCAATTTCGATTCATTCAGCATTTTTCTGCTGGATGAAGAACACAAACTGCTGCGCTGCCGTTTCAGCCAGCGCTATGACGAGAAGGCGACGGTGCAGAATCTGGAAATCGGCAGAGGATTAACGGGCGCTGCCGCGCAATCGAGGGAGGTCATTCGCGTCGGCGACGTCACGCAAGACCCGCGTTACATTGCCACCGGCACCGATATCCGCTCGGAGGTAGCCGTACCTCTGGTGCTGCATGATCGCGTGGTGGGCGTGATGGATTTAGAAAGCGCGCGACCCTCGTTTTTCACGGACGATCATGTGCGCGCGCTTTCGCTGCTAGCTCCGCAAATTGCCACGTCTGTTGAGAACGCGCGGCTTTATGGCGAACTGGCGCAGCGCGAACGGCGTATGGATCAAGATCTGCACGCGGCTTTCCGGCTGCAATCGGTGTTGGCGCCGCGCACGGTTTCCGACGTAGTGGGCGTGGAAGTGGGCATTAAGACGCGGCCGGCGCGCCAAATTAGCGGCGATTTTTACGATTTCTTTGAACATAGCGACGAGTACACGCTAATTGCCTTTGGCGACGTGAGCGGTAAAGGCGCGGCGGCGGCTCTTTATGCGGCGCTGCTTTCGGGCTTGTTGCGCATACTCGCTCCGCAGCGCCGCAGCCCATCGGAACTGATGAAAGATTTGAATGAGGCGCTGCTCGAGCGCAAAGTGGACGCGCAGTACGCCACCCTATCGCTGATTACTTGGGCCGCGAAAACGCGCACGTTTACGGTAGTGAGCGCGGGCACGCTAGCCCCCATGCTCTGCCGCAAAGGCGAGATCATTGAATTTCAAGTGGAGGGCGTACCAATCGGCTTGCTGGAAGGGCAGCAATACGATCAGGTGACGATTGAGGCCGAGCCCAAAGATTTCCTGCTGCTGTACTCAGACGGCGTGGAAGATCAATTGGGCAAAGATGCCGCCACAGTAGACGAAGCTACGGCCACGGAAAAAGAGATGGAAACTTTTGGACGAACTCGTTTGGAAAAAATACTGAAAGCGAATCACCAGCGTACGCCGCAACAAGTAGCGGAGAAAATCTTTACCGAGATCGACCAATTTCGCGGCACGACCGTGCTGACCGACGATCAAACGATTGTCGCGCTGCGAGTTCTTTAGATGTTTCAGTACCGCGCAGGGCAGCTGCATTGTGAACAAGTGGACCTGCAGGCACTGGCCGGCGAATATGGTACGCCCGCTTATGTTTACTCGAAAAATGCGATTTTAGATCGTTGGAATGACTATGAGCGCGCGCTGAGCGGCATTCCTCATCGTGTGTGTTTCGCGGTAAAGGCCAATTCGAATCTCGCCGTGCTGGCTGCGTTAGCGCGCGCCGGGGCAGGCTTTGATATTGTTTCAGGCGGCGAATTGCAGCGCGTTTTGCAGGCCGGCGGAGACGCGGCATCGGTGGTATTTTCCGGTGTCGGCAAAACGGCGGCCGAGATTGGGCTGGCGCTGGACAAAGGAATTCATAGTTTCAATTGCGAATCGGAAACGGAAATTGCCCTCATTTCCGAAATCGCCACCGCGAAAGGATTGAAAGCGTCCATTGCGTTGCGGGTGAACCCGGATGTGAATGCCAAGACACATCCTTACATTTCGACTGGGTTGAAGGAGCACAAATTCGGAGTGGATATTGCGGCAGCCGAAGAAATCTACCGGCGCGCCTCGCGCTTGTCCGGCATCGCGGCGGAAGGAGTCAGCTGCCATATTGGCTCCCAGTTATTGGAACTTGAACCGTTGCTCGAAGCAGCCGATAAGACGCTGGCACTGGTGGCGCGGCTCAGGGCCGCCGGACTGGAGATTCGTTATCTCGATTTAGGCGGCGGGCTTGGCGTGCAATACCGACCCAATGAACGCAGCGCCAGCATCGACGAGTTCGCCCGTGGTCTGCGGCCGAAGCTAGCGTCGCTGAATCTGACGCTGATGCTGGAACCCGGCCGGTCCATCGTGGCCGAGGCCGGCATTCTGTTAACGCGCGTTTTGTTGATAAAACAGAATGGCGCTAAGATTTTTGTGGTGGTGGATGGCGCGATGAATGACTTACTGAGGCCGGCGCTTTACCAGGCGCATCATGAGATCACGCCGGTGAGCGAAGCGCGGAGCGGCATGGCCATGACGGCGGATGTGGTGGGTCCGGTTTGCGAGACCGGCGATTTTTTTGCGCGCGACCGTGAACTGCCTGCGTTGCAACCTGGCGATTTGATCGCGCTCCGGACTGCGGGCGCTTATGGCTTTGTCCTGTCTTCAAATTACAATTCGCGGCCGCGGCCTTGCGAGTTGCTGATCGACGGCGCGCAAGTGATTTTGGCCCGCCGGCGTGAGACTTTCGAGGATTTGATCCGCGGCGAATCGCTACTATAGGCAGGATGGCTGACTCAGCTTGTATTACGGTCGAAAATCTGCACAAATCGTACGGCGATTTTGAGGCCGTGCGCGGAATCGACCTGGAAGTAAAAACCGGTGAGGTTTATGGGTTGCTGGGGCCTAACGGCGCGGGCAAAACCACCACGCTCGAAATACTGGAAGGGCTGCGACCCCGGACCAGCGGTGAGGTGTCTGTGTTGGGGCTTGATCCGGCTTCGCAAAGCAACGAAATTAAAGACCGCATCGGGGTTTGTCTACAAGCCACCAATTTGCCCGACAAGATGAAAGTGTATGAAGCGCTGGATTTGTTCGGGGCTTTCTATTCCAAGCAGGCGGATCGCGATCAATTATTGAAGCGGCTGCAACTTTGGGATAAGAAGGACGCGCTGTACAAATCGTTGTCCGGCGGCCAGAAGCAGCGCGTGGCACTGGCGCTTGCGCTGATTAACGATCCAAGCCTGCTGTTTTTGGACGAACCGACCACCGGGCTTGATCCGCAGGTGCGGCATGAAATCCATGGGGTAATTCAAGAGTTGAAGGACGACAAACGGTCGATTCTGATCACCACGCATTACATCGAAGAGGCCGAGCGCTTGTGCGATCGCGTGGCGATTATCGACGCGGGCAAAATCATTGAGCTTGGCACGCCGCGTGAAATTCAAGAGCGCGTTTTGGGGCATACGCAAGTTGAAGTGACGACAGAACGCCCACTACCGCTGGAGAGTTTGCCGGAGAAATTGCGCGACCAAAAGCATACTTCGCGCGATGGCGGCCGGACGTTATCGGTGCAAAGTCAAACGCCCGCGTCGTTGATTGTGGAACTAGTGCGCTGGATCGATCAGCTTGGTTTTGAATTGCAAGACATACATATGAAGCGGCCTACTTTAGAAGACGTATTTATTGAATTGACGGGCAAAAGGCTGCGCGAATCATGAAACCCTATATTGCTCAAATAAGCAGCAGCTTTCGCCTGATGGCGCGCGACCGCGCGGTTTTGTTTTACAGCTATCTCTTCCCGCTGGTGTTCTTTTTTGTATTCGCCCAGGCCTTTCATGCCGGTTCGAGCCCGGGTGCAATGGCACAGGTGATCGCCATGGTGATGATCATCGGCGTGCTGGGAAACGGCTTCTTCGGCGCGGGACTGCGCACGGTTCTGGATCGCGAAACAAACGTATTGCGGCGTTTCAAAGTAGCGCCCATCAACGCCGGGCCCATTATCGTGGCTTCGATGGTGTCCGGTTGGGCGGCGTACTTGCCGGTCG
>Ga0182012_10003219_pt1 | contig 17457 bp, 19 predicted proteins | sample 612S2SmetaG_FD_120486 | JGI IMG/M metagenome (GOLD analysis project Ga0182012, IMG submission 120486) | Permafrost microbial communities from Stordalen Mire, Sweden - 612S2S metaG | ecosystem: Environmental > Terrestrial > Soil > Wetlands > Permafrost | place: Sweden: Stordalen | collected...
CGTTTCGAGGGGACTGACAGCAACGGTTCCAGTATCTTCCACTGGGTGTCAGTCAGATCGCTCAAATAGGCCACGGTCCGATGGTGCCGGTCAACATTCTGGGCGCACTCGCCAAATAGAACACAGCCTCTTAGTGTGGAGGCGATGAGCGTCGTTCTCTCGCGGCCGCAACGATCGGGGCATCTCCTCGCGGCGCTGCTCGCAATCGTCGTCGTAGCGGGGGGCCTCGTTCTTTCGTCGCACGTCACTGCGGTCTTCGCCGCTACGTCGTCGTCGGGCTGCGGATCGAAGGCGTTACCGGGCTCACATTCGCTCACGAAGAAGATCGACGGTCACAAACGCGTGGTCATCGTCCACGTCCCCTCGCACTACACGTCAACGAAACCAGTTGCCCTGATACTGAACTTGCACGGTTCGGGATCGACCGCCCTGGACCAGGAGTTCTTCTCTGGAATGGACGCCACGTCAGACGACGACACGTTCATCGTCGCCTACCCCCAGGGACTCATCGCCTCTGGTTCGGGTTTCGACTGGAATGTGCCAAACGTTCCACTCGTTGGGGGCGCGTACGCTCCCGCTGATTCAGGGAACGACGTGACGTTCCTCGTGGACCTCGTGAGCGCTCTGGATTCGACCTATTGCGTCAATCGCAACGAGGTCTACGCGACGGGCATGTCGGGTGGAGGGCGGATGGCGAGCCAGTTGGCCTGTGACGCGTCGGGTGTCTTCGCGGCGGTCGCACCGGTCGCGGGACTCCGCTTCCCGACGCCGTGCCCGGCGACCCGCCCAGTTCCCATCGTCGCGTTCCACGGCACCGCTGACCCCGTCGATCCGTATAAGGGGCACGGCCAGGCCTATTGGACGTACTCCGTGAAGGAAGCGGCGTCACTCTGGGCCGCTCACGACGCCTGCACGTCCGGCGCGACCGTGGGCCAACACAACGGCTACACGTTGACCTCGTACGCACGGTGCAATGGCGGTGCCAGCGTCGAGCTCTATTCGCTCAAGGGCGAAGGTCACGAGTGGCCCGGGGGACCAAGCGAATCGCCGCTCATCACCGACGTCCTCGGACCGCAGTCCAACGCCGTGAGTGCGAACGACGTCATGTGGTCGTTCTTCATGAAGCATCCACTCGTGTCGTCGCCGTAGCGACGCGGTCAACTCTCTGGAGGCTTCGGCGTGTCCTCGGGGTGTTCTTCGAGATACTCCTCATCAGTTTCGACGTCAGGGTGTTCTCGCACCCACTGCGCGTGCTGCGGGTTGTGGGGATCGAGTAGGTCATCGGCAGTATCGGCGACGAACTCTCGATTGACGATGTCCTGGGTCGTCGCTTCGGGAGTGAGCACCGGCGTGGGCGAAACGTCGCGGCGGCTCACCAGTTGCGTATCGGGGGACGAGCCGTACGTGACCGCTCGGGCGGAGCCTCGGCGCCGGGTCACTGTTGCGGCGATGATGACCACCGCGAGGACGACCACAATCAAAATCACGTAGCCCACGACCAAAACCCCCGTTTTTCCTGACGCCACGCAATGACGATGTGGCGGTTACTTGCCTATGAGCATACCGAGCGGCGCCGGTTGACCGAGTGGCCACTTCGCCTGCACCCGACACGCGATCGCGGTGCGTTCGCCGGGGAATGTCAGCCGTTGTCACTACCATGATGTCAGCGAGGAGCGAAATGTCCCAGGTGCTACTAACGGCGTTCAGCAATCGACTGGATGCGGTGCAACTCGCCCACGAGGCACAAGCCCACCTCCATAGCCACGGTGTCTCGTCGGCGCTGCACCTCTTGGACCTCGACACGCCACCCGACATTGATTCGACCACGTTGGTAATCAGCCTTGGAGGTGACGGAACATTCTTGCAGTCGGCCCGTCTGGCCCACACGTTTCGTGCGCGGGTGCTCGCGGTCAATCTCGGTCGCGTCGGCTTTTTGCTGAACGTTCCCCCGACTGAATTGGTCGCCGACGCCATCAAGGCGCTCGATGGGGGCGACGTGGTGGAGCGTCTGGCACTTCGCATATCGGTGACCGGAACCAATGTGGAAGAGTTTGCGCTCAACGAGGTGGTGGTCGAACGCGCCAGTGCCGGCCACATGGTGCGACTGCGGACCTACGTCAACGATGACGAGTATCTGACGTACTCGGCCGACGGCGTCATGGTCGCGACACCGACCGGCAGTACTGGGTACAACTTCTCGGCCGGCGGACCGGTGGTGGAGGCGACACTTCCCGTGATGATCTTGACGCCGGTCGCCCCACACTTCACGATTGACCGCTCGATCGTGGTCGCCCGCGACAAGGTGATCCGTCTCGTCGCCGACAATAAACCGGCCATCATCGTCGCGGACGGCAGAATGATTGGCTCGCTCGAGCCCGGACAGTCCGTCGAAGTGCGCCAAAGTCCCATGCCGGTGCTCGTCGTCGCCACTCGAAGCTTCGATCTCGCCTTTCGACTGCATGAGGGTCTTCGAGAGGGACATGCCTAAGTCACAGTTGGTCGAGTTGTACGCGCACGGACTCGGCGTCATCCAGGAGGCTCGACTGGAGTTCGGGCCCGGCTTCAACGTACTGACGGGCGAAACCGGTGCCGGCAAGACACTGCTGCTCGGCGCCCTCGAGCTCTGTCTCGGCGGTGACGCGTCCCTCAGTCGTGACGCGACCGCTCCCGATATGCGAGCCGCCGCGGTCTTCAGTCTCGACGGTGACCGTGAGGTCGCCCTCGTCCGCGAGGTGACCGCCTCGGGACGTCTCCGCAGCGCGATCGACGGTGTGCCGAGCAGCGCCGATGCTCTGCGGTCGTTCGCGCAGGACCTCATCGTCATCCATGGTCAACACGATTCGCTCACGCTTCGAAGTCGTGCGGCGATCGTGAAGATCGTCGATGAGAGCGGTGGAGTGTCGACGGAGGAGCTCATTGCAACGCGCCTGGCGTTGAGCGAGTCACGGCGACTTCGTGACCAACTCGGCGGCGACGCCGGCGCTCGAGAGCGTGAACTGGACTTCGTGGAGTTCCAGATCAGTGAACTCGAAGGAGCTTCGATCCTCTCTGCACACGAGCTCGATGAGGTTCTGGCCGAACTCACGCGACTCAGCGAACTGCGTGATGGTCAAGTCGCCATCGTCGCGGTGATGGACGATTTGGACGGCGACACCGACACGTCGGTGCTGACGCAGTTCGCGCGCGCCGTTCACGCGGTGCCGAGCGGCGAGGCCTACGACGGCGCGCGGTCACAACTTCGTGACGCGCTCGAACTCGCGCGCGAGGGAGTGCACGAACTCGCGGAACTCGCCGACCCTGACGTGTACGACGCGAACTTGATAGAGACCCTCGAGGAACGCGTCACCGTGCTCCAACTCCTGGTCCGTAAGTATGGCGGTTCCCTCGACGCGGCGTTGTCACTCTTGGAAGAGCTGCGGTTTCGGCGTCAGAGCCATCACGACGCGACGAATCGGGTGGCTGAACTGGACTCTGCGATCGCGGCCCTCGAAACGAGAGAGAGCGAACTAGCGAAGCAAGCACGGCGCGCGCGCGAAGAGTCGGCCGTTGCTCTGACGGCGGCGGTCGCGCGGCAGTTGCCTCGCGTGGCACTGGCGCACGCCAAACTTCGAATCGAAGTTGATGGAGATGACGGGTCATCGATGCAGGTCCTCTTCACGCCAAATCCCGGCCAACCCGAAGGATCACTCCAGTCCCTCGCGAGCGGTGGCGAACTGAGTCGAGTACTTCTCGCCCTATCGCTCGAAACTTCACACGAAGAGGTCGTCACCGTGTTCGACGAAGTGGACGCCGGCATCGGTGGCCAAGTGGCGCAACAGATAGGCGAATGCCTCCGTGAGGTTGGACAACGCCAACAGGTCCTGGCGGTCACTCATCTGGCCTCTGTCGCCGCCAAGGCCGATCATCACTTCGTGATCGAAAAGTCCATCCTGAAGAACGAAGTGTTTACCACTGTTCGCGTCGTTCGCGGTGACGAGCGGGTCGATGAGATCGCTCGAATGCTCGCGGGCGACACGATTACTCTCGAATCGCGTTCACTGGCCCAGCAGATGCTCGAAACACGGCGTTAATAGTTCTTTCACGTCGCACGCCATCGCTATGCTGGAGTTCCGTGGAAGCGGCGGTTTACGAATGACCAAATTCGTCTTTGTAACGGGTGGTGTTTCGAGTTCTCTCGGAAAGGGTCTGACGGCCTCTTCACTCGGTCGACTCCTCAAATCTCGTGGCCTCAAGGTCACCATGTGCAAACTCGATCCCTACCTCAACGTCGACCCGGGCACCATGAATCCCGGTGAGCACGGCGAGGTCTTCGTGACCGACGACGGCGGCGAGACCGACCTCGACCTCGGTCACTACGAACGCTTCATCGACGAGTCGTTGTCCAAGATGTCCAACACGACGACGGGTTCCGTGTATTCCAACGTGATCGCCAAGGAACGACGCGGTGATTACTTGGGCAAGACCGTGCAGGTCATCCCGCACATCACCGACGAGATCAAGGAGCGGGTGCGTCGCTTAGGCACGCTCGGCGCGGACGTCGTGATCGTCGAGATTGGCGGCACGGTCGGTGACATCGAGATCGTCCCGTTCATTGAGTCGATCCGCCAGTTCCGCCGCGACGCCGGACGCGACAACGTCTGTTACGTGCATTTGACGTTGGTGCCGTATCTCGCGCCGTCGGGTGAACAGAAGACGAAGCCGACACAGCACTCGGTCACCGAATTGAGGTCGCGTGGTATTCAACCCGACGTCATCGTCTGTCGAAGCGACCAACCGCTCTCGGACGGTCTCAAGCGCAAGATCTCGCTCCTCTGTGACGTTCCCATGAGCGCCGTGATCTCGGCGGTTGATGCACCCAGCATCTATGACATCCCCATCACGATGCACAACGAGGGCTTGGACACGATGGTGTGCAACACCCTCGGCATCGACCTCGAGGCCAATCCCATCGATCTCACCGCGTGGAGCGACGTCGTTCGCCGCGTGCACTCGACGACGAAGACGCTCCGTATAGGCGTCATTGGCAAGTACGTCACCATGCCTGACGCCTACCTCTCAGTGGGGGAGTCGATTCGACACGCCGGTTTCGCGGTGGGTGCCAAGACCAACATCGAATGGCTCGAGGCCGAACGTGTGCCCTCCGAGATCGACTCCGATCGGATTCGCCAACTCGACGGGATCGTGGTGCCGGGTGGTTTTGGCGAACGTGGCGTCGAGGGAATGATCGCCGCGGCGCGCATCGCACGCGAACACGACATCCCCTACCTGGGGCTCTGTCTGGGCATGCAGGTGATGGTCGTCGAATTCGCCCGACACTGCCTCGGTCTGAGCGATGCCCATTCAACGGAGATCTCCATCAGCACGTCCGCGCCAGTGATCGCGCTCATGGCGGAGCAGATGGACGTCACTGACCTTGGCGGCACGATGCGCCTGGGCGCCTGCCCCGCGATGCTCGACGAGGGTTCGGTCGTCGCACAGCTCTACGGCACGACCGTCGTATCGGAACGCCACCGTCACCGCTACGAGTTCAACTCGCGCTACCGCGCCCAGTTCGAAGCGGCGGGCATGCGCTGTTCAGGCACGTCACCTGACGGTCGCCTCGTCGAATTCACCGAGGTCGCCAGCCACCCCTTCTACGTGGGCACGCAGGCACACCCGGAGTTCAAATCACGACCGGATCGTCCCCACCCGCTGTTCCTCGGGCTCATCAAGGCGGCAGCCGCCCGCGCTGAGGGCCGGGAGCCGCACATCATCGATCCGGAATCCGTCGACGCCACGCTGTGAGTGACACGTTCCACGTCGTTGGAACAACGCCGCTCCTCGCCTCACACGTCTTCTCAGTGGAACGTCGTGTGGTGGAACATGATGGAGCGACATTCGAACGCGACGTGGTCACGCATCCTGGCGCCGTAGCGATGCTCGCCATCAACGACCGCGGCGAGATCGGACTCATTCGTCAGTTCCGCACACCGTTCGACCGATTCTGTTGGGAGATTCCCGCCGGCACCCTCGACGTGCCCGGCGAGGAGATCCTCGTTGCGGCGCAGCGCGAACTGAGGGAAGAGTTGGGTTGTGAAGCCGATGACTGGACCCGACTCGGCACCTTCATGACGTCACCTGGATGGTCGAATCAACTCATGTACATCTTCGAAGCCCGTTCGCTCCACGAAGTGCAGCGCAGTCCCGCCGGACCCGAGGAGACCAGTTCCACCGTGCGATGGTTCTCGCCCGAGGAACTGCGAGAGACTCTTCGTCGTGAACCCGCGATTGACAACACCATGGCCGTCGCCCTCAATCGTGTCTACGGAACCTTCTTTGACGGCCTCTGATCGCCTGCTGTCGGAGTACCTTCAGTGGCTGACGATCGAAAAGGGTCGCAGCCGCGCCACGATCGAGGCCTATCGCCGTGACGTGGTGCGACTACTCGCGTGGATGGACAAGCACCACCTCGAGGTGGGCACCGTGCGCGAACGAGACCTCGAGCAGTACTGCAACACGTTGCGTCGTCAAAAGCGCGCGGAGAGTTCGATCTCGCGCGGCGTGGCCTCGATTCGAGGCTGGTTCGCCTACCTACTCGTCGAGGGCTACGTGGAACTCGATCCGAGCGCCCGACTGAAGGGCGGCCGTCGAGGACGGACGTTGCCCAAACCGCTCGGCGAGGAGGAAGTGGCGTCACTCATCGACTCCATCGGTGCAGCGACGCCGAGCGACCTTCGCGACCGTGCGCTCCTGGAGACCCTCTACGGGACGGGCGCGCGTGTGTCGGAGGTCGTTGGTATCGGACTCGAAGACCTTGACTTTGACGAGGAGTTGATACTGCTCACCGGTAAGGGTTCAAAGCAACGACTGGTGCCCATGGGATCGTCCCTCAATGCAGCCCTACGTGACTACCTCGGGCCCGGGGGTCGCTCGTCCTTCCCTGACGCCCGTAAGGACTCGCGCCTCTTCCTCAACGCTCGCGGGGGAGTGCTCTCGCGTCAGGGCATCGACCTCATCATTGACAAGAGGGCGCTCGACGTCGGCATCGAGCGCTCGCGGATCAGCGCGCACGTCTTTCGCCACAGCTGCGCGACGCACATGCTGGCCCACGGGGCCGACATCCGCGTGGTCCAAGAGCTCCTCGGCCACGTCTCGATCTCCACGACTCAGATCTACACCGCGGTCGCGGTAACGTCACTCCAGCGCGAATATCAGAACGCGCACCCGCGCGCCCACGACTAGATCGAAGGATTCGATGTTTCACACCTATTACTTCTATATCGCGCTGTTCCCCTCGGTGATCCTGCACGAAGTGAGCCACGGGTGGGTCGCGAATCACTTCGGTGATCCCACGGCGAAGAACGCGCACCGACTCACGCTCAACCCACTGGCCCACATCGATCCCTTCGGCACGGTCCTGCTGCCGGCGCTGTTGCTCTTGGTCGGTCTGCCGCCCTTTGGCTACGCCAAGCCGGTCCCCGTCAACATCAATCGGCTGCGCAAACCTCGTCAGCAGTCGCTGTACGTCTCACTGGCCGGTCCGGCCGTCAATATCGTGCTCTCGGCGATCGGGCTCTTACTGTGCGCGCACTCCGGGGTCACCGTCTCGAATGGCTACGTCTACGGTCAGTCGGCGCTCTTCAACATCGGCTTCGCGCTCGGCATCTCGAACCTGTTGCTCGCCGCCTTCAACCTGCTGCCCATCCCACCCCTGGACGGCTCGGCGGTCATCGAGCGCTTCGTTCCGAACAAGCATCTGGGGACGTACTATCAACTGCGCGCTCGCGCGCTGCCACTCGTCATGATCTTCATCATCCTGAGTGAATACGTCTTCCACTTCGGGAACACCTTCTTTTCCGACCTCGAAAACTGGTGGCTCGGTCTGATCTAGAGCAGACCCATCGCGCTCGCCGCGCGTCGATAGACGGGACCGGCGACGTCACAGGCCCGCTCGGCGCCGCGCGCGGCAACATCGTGTAACCCCTGGGGGTCGGCCATCAGTTCGCGGTAGCGCTTCTGGAGCGGGTCCAGTGATTCGACGACGAGTGTTGTCAGGTCACTCTTGAGGTCGCCGTAGCGCGAATAGCGACTGGCCACCTCGACGGGGCTCTCGCCACTGAAACTGGAGAAGATCTCGAGCAGGTTGCTCACGCCGGGCTTCGTCTCCCAGTCGAATCGAACCTCGTTGTCAGTGTCGGTGACCGCCTTCTTGATCTTCTTGTCGATGTCGTCAGGGGAGTCGGTCACGAAGATCGAGCCGAGCGGACTCGAGATCGACTTGGACATCTTCCTCGTCGGCTCTTGGAGGTCCATCACCCTAGCGGCCACCTTGGGCTGCACCCCAACCGGTACGACGAATGTCTCGCCGTAGCGATTATTGAATCGTTCGGCGATCACCCGAGTCAGCTCGAGGTGCTGGCGCTGGTCGTCGCCGACGGGCACTTCGGCCGTCTCGTAGAGCAGGATGTCGCCGGCCATCAAGACCGGATACGTCAAGAGCCCGACGCGGTAGCCGTGCTTGCGTGAGGACTTCTCCTTGAACTGCGTCATCCGGCTCAGTTCGCCGTAGGTCGCGACGCACTCGAGCAACCAGTTCATTTGGGCGTGGTAGGGCACGTTGCTCTGGAGGAAGATCGAGCAGATATCGGGGTCGAGACCGGCGGCGAGATACGTCGCGATGAGGTCAAGGGTCTGGTCACGCAACGTCGCCGGCTCGATCTCGAGCGTCAGCGCGTGCAGGTCCACCACGCAGTAAAAGGCGTCCGGGTTTTGCGCCTCGACCCACTGCTTCAGGGCGCCGAGATAGTTACCGATGTGCAGCGTGCCCGACGGCTGCATGCCCGAGAGAATTCTCATCGCGCAATTCTACGAGACCGGCGTGAAGTGACGAGCCAGTAGTCTTGGCTGGTGACCTTCGTCGTGACGACGCCGTCCTTCAGCGGCCCCGTGGAGCTGCTCCTCCAACTGATCAGCACCCACGACATGGACATTCTCGACGTGCCACTCGGCCCCATCGTCGACGCCTTTGTCGCAGTTCTTCGTGATGACCAGGTCTCCCTCGACGTCGCCGATCTCTCGGAGTTCGTGCTGATCGCCGCCATTTTGCTCGAAATGAAGAGCCGCAGTCTGTTGCCCGGGCGTGACGGCACCGAGCCCGACGAAGAGTTCATTGGCTGGGAGGAGCGCGACGTCCTGCTGGCCCGACTGCTCGAGTTGCGCACCTACGCGGCGCTCGCCGACGCCTTCGTGTCGCTCTTTGAACGCGCCAGTCGCGCCTTTCCGCGTCTGCGCGGGATCGACGACGGTTTCGAGGTAACCCCGCCAGACCTGCTCGCCGGAGTCACGACGGCACTACTCGCGGTCGCGTACCTGCGCGGCATCGAGGAGAAGCCCGTACCGGTGATCCGCCTCCACCACGTGACCGTCGACGCGGTGTCGGTCGCCGAGACGGTGGTCTCCCTCTCGCAGCGACTCCCTTCGATGGGCCGACTGTCGTTCCGGACACTCACCGAAGGACTGGAGAGTCGCATCGAGGTCATCGTGCACTTCCTCGCGCTCCTGGAGCTGTGCAAACTCGGCTTGATCGAACTGGGTCAAGGTTCGACCTTCGGCGACGTACAGATCGAGTGGATCGATGAAGGTACGGACTTCGACATTGGAAGGGTGGACAGCTATGAGGGATGAGTTCTCGCTCGAACAGAAACTCGAAGCGATGCTGACCGTCGCCCTTGAGCCAATCTCGGCCGAAGAGCTGGCGGACGTCGTCGACGCCGACAGTGACGACGTCACCGCGACCTTGCGCGAGCTACGAAGTGAGTTCGTCCGCGATCGACGGGGATTCCAATTGGCCGAACTGGCCAGCGGCTGGGTACTGCAATCATCGCCGGACGTGGCGCACTGGGTCGCTCAATTCGCCAACCGTGACGTCTCCCACCGTCTCAGTTCCGCGGCCCTCGAGACGTTGGCGATCATTGCCTATCGTCAGCCGATATCACGCGCCCAGATCACCGCACTACGGGGCGTGAACGTCGATGGCGTCTCGCGCCTCTTGGAACAGCGCGGCTACATCGAGGAGGTCGGACGGGCCGGGGGGCCGGGTCAGCCCATTCTCTACGGCACCACCGAACTGTTCCTCGATCGCATGGCGCTGGCCACTTTGAGCGACCTTCCGCCCATCGAGGAGTTCATGCCGCCGATCGAGATGGCCAATCAACTCGTCGATGAGATGAACTTCGAGGTCGACGAAAGTACCGAGGTCTCGTAGTTGGACGAGGGCGAGCGGTTACAAAAGACGCTGGCGCGGGCCGGTTTCGGATCTCGTCGCTCCTGCGAGATCCTCATCGCCGAAGGTCGCGTCACGATCGACGGGAGGATCGCCGAGCTCGGCAATCGGGTCGATCCCGATGTACAGGTGATCTGTGTTGACGGATCGCTGGCGCCGACAGCGCAGAACATGGTCTACTTTCTCTTGAACAAGCCAGATGGCGTGGTCACGACGGCCTCCGATCCCCAGGGCCGCACGACCGTCCTCAACCTGGTGGAGAGTCCGGTGCGCATCTTCCCCGTGGGTCGACTCGACATGAACACCGAGGGACTGCTCATTTTGACCAACGACGGTCGACTGGCCCACCTCCTCACACATCCCAGTTCGGGCATCGCCAAGGAGTACCTCGCCCGGGTGGAGGGTGATCCCTCGCCGGCCGCGATTCGACGTCTGCGCGACGGTGTGGAACTCGATGACGGAATGACCAGTCCGGCCCAGATCAGTCGTGTCAGCGAGGGACTCTTGCGCATCGTGATCCACGAAGGTCGCAACCGCCAGGTCCGACGCATGTGTGCGGCGGTGGGTCACGACGTCACCCGCCTCGTGCGCACGCGCATCGGGCCCATCCAAGACGCCACACTCTCGCCGGGCTCTTCACGTCAACTCTCGCTGGCCGAGGTACGCCGTCTGATGGAGGCAGTTGGAATGACCGACGCCATCGCCTCTACGATGCCTGCATGAGATCGGCACAATTTCGAGGACTGCGCGGTGCGACCACCTGCACGTCGGACACACCCGAGGAGATTTCCGTGGCCACCCAGGAGCTCCTGCGCGGCATGATGGATCTCAACGAACTCTCCCATGACGACGTGGTGAGTGTCATCTTCACGACCACGCCTGACCTCATCTCCGCTTTCCCCGCCACCGGGGCCCGCGGCATCGGATTTGGCGACATCCCGCTCCTGTGCGCTAGTGAAATCAACGTCCCGGGATCAATGTCACTCTGTATCCGGATCTTGATGCACGTCTACACCACCAGGTCTCGCAACGAACTTCGTCACGTGTACTTGAGAGACGCCCAAGGCCTGCGTGATGACCTCCCCGAGTAGCCGTCGAGCCCACGTCGTTGGCCTGGGTCTCATCGGGGCGTCCATCGCCCTCGCGCTGCGTGACGCCGGATGGACGGTCTCAGGTGCTGACCTCGACAGTGACATCGAGGCCAAGGCGGTCGCGTCAAATGTCATCACGGACAGCGACCTCTCACCGGGCGTCGACCTCGTCGTGATCGCGGTTCCCGCTGGCGCCGTGGCGTCAGTTGCGACCTCGATACTCGAGAAGAATGACGATCCATCACTCATCGTGACCGACGTCGCTGGCGTCAAGGGATCCATCGTCGACGTCGTGCTCGATCCGCGATTCCTTGGCGGCCACCCGATGGCGGGCTCCGAACTGCGGGGACTCTCGGGCGCGCGCGCCGACCTCTTCGCGGGCAGCACGTGGGTGCTCACGCCCACCGATCGAACCTCGGCGGAGGTCTACAGCACCCTCCACGGTGTGCTGCGTGAGATCGGCGCCAACGTCGTGGCGATCAGTGCCGACGACCACGACCGTCTCGTCGCCGTCGCCAGTCACGTGCCGCACCTCCTGGCCGGATCGCTCATGAACGAGGCCAGTCAAGTCGCCGAGCAAGACGCGGTCCTCTTGCAACTCGCCGCCGGAGGCTTTCGCGACATGACGCGAATCGCGGCCGGTGACCCTTCGATCTGGCCCGACATCTTGTTCGAGAATCGCGAGGCGGTGGCCCAAAGTCTCGCGTCGCTCGAGGGGCGGCTCCGTGGTCTTCGCGAAGCACTGCTCGAAGGCGGGCGTGACGTGATCTTGGACAGCTTGTTGAGTGCCGCCAGTGCCCGTCGACAACTTCCCGGACGAGCGCTCAGTTCAGATGACCTCGCCTATCTGCGCGTCAAGGTGAGCGACGAACCGGGAGTGCTCGCCACGGTCACGATGGCCGCGTCGGAGTTGCTCGTGAACATCTACGACATCGAGATCGCTCACGGTATCGAAGGCGTCGGTGGCACGCTACTGCTCGCAATCGACGCCCAGCAGACCCAACTGTTCGGTGACGCCTTGACCGGGCTCGGATTCCAGGTGGTCCGCGAACAGTGAGCGAGGTGCGTGTCGAGCACGCGACGGCGTTGGAGGGATCCTTACGGGTACCCGGTGACAAGAGTTCGTCCCATCGTGCCCTCATGATCAGCGCGTTGGCCAATGGTGAGAGCACGATCGTTGGGCTGTCGCCGGGCCATGACGTCGCCGCGACCAGTCAGATCATGGAGCAGTTGGGGGCGCGTCGCGATGACGAGGACGGCGTCGTGTCCTTCACCGGCCCGAGTGACGGCCTGCTCGCGAGTGGTGAGGACCTCGACTGTGGCAATTCGGGCACGACCATGCGTCTACTCACGGGCATCGCGAGCGCCGTTCCGGGGAGCCATCGACTTGTTGGTGATGCGTCGCTTTCCACGCGACCAATGGACCGGGTGGCGATACCCCTCTCTCTCATGGGTGCGTCCATCCAGGGCCAGGGTCCTCGCAGCGTCGCGCCGCTGCTCATCGAAGGATCCGACACCCTGCACGGCGTCACCTATGAAGTGCCGATGGCGAGCGCACAGGTCAAGTCGGCGATCCTCTTCGCCGCGCTGGCCGCGTCCGGTCCGACGACCGTTGTGGAGCGTGTGCGCACTCGACCCACGACCGAGGCGATGCTGTCGCGCGCCGGCGTGGGCGTGGTGAGCATCGACGACAGTGATGGTCGAAGCATCACATTGCACCCCGGTCGACCAGTGGCGAGGGCGTGGACGATCCCCGGCGACCCGTCCCAGGCCGCATTCTTCGCGGTGCTCGGCGCCATCCATCCTCGGGCCTCGATCGAGATCCTTGACATCGACGGGGCGCCGGAACGGGTCGGCTTCCTTGATGTGTTGCAACGAATGGGTGCGACGCTGAGCGTCAGGGGCGTGGGCGAGACGTTGAACATCGTCGTGCGAAGCTCCGAACTGCTCGCCACCGAAGTGCACGCCAAAGAGATTCCCTCCGTCGACGAGGTACCGGTCCTGGTCGTTGCGGCGGCCGCGGCGTCGGGCGTGAGCGCCTTTCGCGACATGGGCGAACTTCGTCTGAAGGAGTCCAACCGCTTCGACGGATCGCTGTCGCTCGCCGCGAAGTTGGGTTGTCACGTCTGGTCCGAAGGTGATGACCTCTTCGTCGAAGGACTCGGCGACGCCAGTCGCTTCGCGGATTTCGCGCTGGACGCGACGCTCGATCACCGCATGGTGATGGCGAGTGCCGTGGCCGGGTGCGCCGGCGCCGGCGCCTCGATCACGTCGGCCGACACCGTGTCGTCGAGTTACCCAGACTTCTTCCGTGACCTTCGGACACTCGAGTGAGCGACCGGGTCATCGCCATCGACGGCCCCGCCGGATCGGGCAAGTCCAGCGTGGCGCGCGCGGTCGCTCGCGATCTCGGCTGGTCGTTTCTGGACACCGGCGCGATGTATCGAGCGGTCACGTTCGAAGCGGTCGCCCTCGGTGTTGACGTCAACGACACCGACGAGGTGGCGCGAATCGCCGAAACGGCGACGCTCACGACGCTGCCACGCGTAACCGTCAACGGCCGCGACGTCGAGGACGAGATTCGTTCAGATGAGATCAACGTTGCCGTCTCCGTGGTGGCGGCGAACCCTCGCGTTCGCGCGGCCATGGTGTCGCGCCAGCGTGACCTCGCAGCCGCGCAGCCGCTCGGCACCGTCGTCGAGGGTCGCGACATCACGACCGTCGTGTTCCCCGACGCGTCGGTCAAGATATTTTTGACGGCCTCCCTGGAAGAGAGGGCTCGACGACGCGGAGAGGAAGGCGAGGACTCGGTCGCTCGCCGTGATGAAGCGGACTCCACGCGTTCGGCGTCGCCCCTGCGTCAGGCCGACGACGCCATCGTGCTAGACACGACAGGTCGTGACGTCGAGGATGTCGCTCAGGAGATTGTGCAATGGCTGAAGAACAACGACTCCAACTAAGCGAGCAACGGACCTTCACGTACCGGCTCTGCGCCGGCATCGTGGCCATTGTGGCCAAAGTCCTCTTTCGCCCGACGGTCGTGGGGGCAGGGAACATTCCCCTCACCGGCCCGGTCCTCATCGCGCCAATTCACCGATCGAACGTCGACTTCGCCCTCACGCTGTTCATCTCGAAGCGCAAGGTCTTCTTCATGGCGAAGGACTCGCTCTTTCGTGTGCCGATACTCGGCCCACTCATCACGCACCTCGGGGCCTTTCCCGTGAAGCGCGGCGCGGCCGATCGAGAGTCCATGACGCTCTCCGAAGAGGTCCTGCGCCAAGGTCACGCCCTGGTGCTGTTCCCCGAGGGCACTCGCAAAGAGGGGAGAGCCGTTGCGCCCCTGCACGACGGCGCGATGTTCGTCGCGGCGCGCACGGGAGCGACGATCGTGCCGGTCGGGATCGGCGGAAGTGACCGGGCCATGCCCAAGGGTGCGAAGCTGCCACGATTCGCACGGATCCGCATCGTGGTCGGTGCGCCGATCCAGCCGCCTTCGTCGCAGGGTCGAGTAGCGCGCTCCGCACTGGCCGCCAAGAGCGAAGAGTTGCGTGCGGCGCTCGAGGCCGTCTACCTCGAGAGCCTCAACGACTGATTAGCGTTCGCGCCACCACGTCCCGAAGACGACGCGCGCGTAGCGAAAGCCGTACATCCACGTCTTGCCCTTTTTGGTCTCGCCGGAGTTGCGTTCGTGCCACACCGTGGGCACTTCGCTCACTCGCCAGCCCCGCTTGAGGCAAGTGATGAGCAGTTCTGACGTCTGGTACTGCTGCTGGCGGAGTCGATCGACGACGTCGGCGAGCATCGTCACGCGCAGCGCGCGGTAGCCCGTCGAGGTGTCGGTCAGGTTCGACTTCGTCATGCGGTTCATGATGAACGCGAAGAAGCGCACGCCGGTCTTTCGGATGCTGTCCGACGTGTGGTCGACGCCGAGGACGCGGCTGCCCAGCACGAAGTCCGTCGAATCATTCAGCAGCGGGGCGAGGATCTGGGGGATCTCGGCGGGGTCGTTCTGTCCGTCGGCGTCCAGGGTCACGACGTACTTGACGCCCTTGTTGACGCAGTAGCGGTACGTCACCTGCAACGCCACGCCGTGGCCGAGGTTGACGGGGAACTCGATGACGAGCACGCCGGGGAACGAGCGGGCGATCTCGGCCGTTCGGTCCTCGCCGCCGTCGACGACCACGAGGACCGTGTACGGCTCACCGTTTATCGACGTCGGCATCTTCTCGAGCACGCCGCCGATGTTGCCCTCTTCTTCGTACGCGCAGACCGAGACCACGATGGCTTCGGGCGTGGCGCCGGGATGCTCGGATTCGAGGCGACCGAGAGCCTGGGTGATTGCGTACTGACGCAGATTCTGCGATCGTCGCAGTTCTAGATCGTCGTTGACCATGATGCTCCCGGGTTAAGAGATGTCGACGTCGCCGCGTGCCGATCGGACACCCGGTGACCTCGATTTAAGAAGAAACTCACCAAAAGAGACTAATCAATGGGGCTCGACCACAAAGATTTAGCGGCTCGCGGCCGAGAGGACCTCCGCGGCCGTGAATTTGCGGTCGGCCTCGCCGTCGAAGGTTGACACGTCGGGCGTCTGCAGAACCAGGTCGAGCAGCGCGGACAGCGTCTTGAGCATTTCGCGAAGTTCCGGAGGAGGAGGGAAGTATTCGTCCTCCACCGTGACCGACGCGACCGTGACGCCGTTGGTCGGATCGAGCAGTTCCAGCACCTCGTTGACGAGCGATTCCGGCGCCGATGCGCCGGCCGTGACGGCGACCACGCCCGAGAGGTCGTCGGGCAGTTCAAAGGCCCCATTCACCCGAAGGACGCGCGGACAGCCCACGGCCTCGGCGACTTTGGTCAGCGCGACGGTGTTCGAGGAGTTCGCCGATCCAATGACCACCACCGCGTCGGCGCTCGCCGCGATGGTACGTAGGGCCGCCTGGCGGTTGGTGGTCGCAAAACAGAGGTCGCTGCGATTGGGCATCCAGATGTCGGGGAACTTCACCTCGGCGTATTCGCGCAAGTCCTGCCATTCGTCCAGGCTGAGGGTGGTCTGGCTGAGGAGGGCGAGCGGCCCGTTCATCTGGCCCAGTTCATCGATGTCGCGGGTGGATTCGATCAAGTGGACCGAGTCGGGGGCGACGGCCATCGTGCCCACTGCTTCCTCGTGACCCTGATGCCCCACGTAGAGAACCGTGTAGCCCTTGCGGGCGCGAACCTTGAGTTCGTGGTGGACCTTGGTCACCAGAGGACAGACGGCGTCGATGACCGTGCCACCGGAGGCCCGCGCGGCCTCGATGACCTCGGGCGGCGAGCCGTGGGCGCTCAACATGACCGGCGCGCCGGCGGGTACCAAAGTCACGTCGTCGATGAAGACAACGCCGAGGGACTTGAAGTAGTCGACGACGAACTGATTGTGGACGATCTCGTGGTAGCAAAAGACCGGCGGCTCGAAGACCCGCGTCATCCAGTCGAGCGCCTTGATGGCCTTCTCAACGCCGGCGCAAAAGCCCCGAGGCGCTGCGAGTACCACCTTGTCAACATTCATAGCGTCCAGCCTAGTTACGGACTTTCACGAATCCTCGTAGGCTGGACCCGTGTCGGGCGCCCGAATCTCCTCAATTTCATTGGATTCACCGGCTTCGAACGTGGATCTGGCCGTCGGCGACGAGCTCTTGAGCGTCAACGGGCGCGAGCCCAGCGACATCATCGAGTATCAGCAGCTCATCGACGGCCAGCTGGTGACCCTGATCGTGCAACGCGACGGCGAAGCCCTCTCGCGCAAAGTGACGATCGAGAAGGAGGAGGGTCAACCGCTCGGCCTGAGCATCGACTCCGCCGTCTTCGATCGCATCCGGACCTGCGACAACCACTGCTCCTTTTGTTTCATCTATCAACTTCCTAAGGGCATGCGCCGCTCCCTGTACGTCAAAGACGATGACTTTCGCCTGTCCTTCCTCTACGGGAACTACACGACGCTCACGAGGTTCACCGAGTTCGATCTGGAACGGGTGATCGACGAAGGCCTCTCGCCGCTCTACGTGTCAATCCACACGACCGACCCCGAACTGCGCGCCGAGATGTTGCGCAATCCCCGAGGTGCGA
>Ga0182012_10003221_pt1 | contig 17455 bp, 23 predicted proteins | sample 612S2SmetaG_FD_120486 | JGI IMG/M metagenome (GOLD analysis project Ga0182012, IMG submission 120486) | Permafrost microbial communities from Stordalen Mire, Sweden - 612S2S metaG | ecosystem: Environmental > Terrestrial > Soil > Wetlands > Permafrost | place: Sweden: Stordalen | collected...
GCGCAAACACGTGTTCACGCGATGCGGCTGAGGAGGTGGGGCCGCAGGCAAGGCAATCCATGACTCAGTATTGTATTTCCGAGGCGAAGGTAACGTACGCTAGAACTTGCCCGACAATCTTCCGCTATTCGACGAGCATAAACCAGAGTTGAAAATCCAACTCACCGAGCGACTGCGCAATCTGGCCGCTATGGACAAGTTGTTCCTCGGCACCAGCTCTTGGAAATATGAAGGTTGGCTCGGCCAAATCTACATGCCGGAGAGATACTTCACCAGAGGCCGCTTCTCTGCAAAACGTTTCGAACAGGAATGTCTAGTCGAATACGCGGAGATGTTCCCCATCGTCTGCGGCGACTTCGCCTTCTACCAATTTCCAACCGCTGCATTCTGGCGCAAGCTGTTCGACCAAGTGCCGCCACCATTCCATTTTGCATTCAAGGTGCCGGAAGAGATTACACTGCCGGTCTTTCCCAGCCTCCCGCGCTATGGTCTGCGGGCAGGACGAGGCAATCCGAGTTTTCTTTGGTCCGAAGTGATGAAGACCCAGTTTCTTGATTTGCTCCATCCCTACGCAGACCGAGTGGCGCTGCTGATCTTTGAGTTCGGCGCGGGCATCGGGCGGGCTTTTGACGGAGTGGAGAGTTTTGTCGAGGCGCTCTCCAAATTCTTCGCGGCCCTGCCCACAACCTTTCGTTACGGCGTGGAAATCCGGCAAGCTCAATACCTTGAGCCTGAATACTCCGCGCTCTGCGGGAACACGGCGTGACGCACGTGTTCAACTCATGGACGGAGATGCCCGGCATTGACGAACAGATGAACCACGACGAAGCATTCACCGCTAACTTTACTGCAAGCCGGGCGCTGCTGGTACCTGGGCGGCCTTATGAGAACTCGGTACGACTGTTCTCACCGTACCGGGAAATTAAGGAGCCGAATGCCGAAGTGTGGACGGCGCTGCGGGAGTTGTTGGTGCGGCAAAACGGCGGGCGGAGGCGACATTCATATTCGTGAACAATCGGCTCGAAGGTTTTTGCGCCGGGGACAATTGCGGCGATTGTTGATGGGCTTTAGCGCCAGCAAACGCCGGATCTGATTGAACACTGTCTCACGGTGTCGGCACCCACTGATCCCGCTTCGCTTCCGCCGCCTCCATCTCTTGCCGTATCGCCAGCTTCGCCTCACCAATCATCGCGTCTGTAATGTCAGCCTCGGTCCAGACCTTGAGTCCCGGCTCAATTCCGGCAGCCGGTTTGGTCCCAGCCGGTAGCTTGGCAATGGCAGCATGCTTTAGCTTGTCTTTCTGATCTTGCGACAACTTGGCCCATGCAGCTTTCTCGTGCGCGTTCTTCGCAGCAACAATCAAACCTTTGCTTGGATGTGATGTCTTCGACCAGAGCTGGCTAGCGTTGCCTACCGCTTCCAGCTTGCCCCCACTTCCGAGATCCGTCTCATATGAGCCCTTGCTGAACTCCCACTTGAACTTTCCGACACGCGCCAATTGAGCGGCCAGCGAATGTCCGGCGCTAACCTGAGAATCGTCGAAGTTTTGCAGGTGAATAAAGTCAGCCTTCTTGTGGGTTGGATAAAGTCCATTGGCTGACGCGATTTGGTTTCGGACGTTCCACAATGTGGCGAAATCGTTGTAGTTAGCACGGCCAAGCGCCTGGAGCCAAGCATCGTCGGTGACGATGGAGGCATCGGGCTTCAACCATTTGAAAGCCTGGAATCCGATATCGACAGCGAATCCCCAGTTGTGATTGCTTTCGCCCGGCCCCGAATTACTTTTTATATGTTGACCATTTACTACCACGGAATACAGTTCATTTTGTTTGTCAAAATCCCGCGTGTAGCCATCTCGTGGATCAACCCAGATGGCGATCTTGTGCGCGTCGTAAAAGGCTCTAATGAGATTGACCACCTGAGAACCAAAAGCGGCATTCAAGCCGCTGGCATTTAGTACGGCATGCAGGCTCGTTGTTGCATCGTTGGCGGGTTGTTCCAGGAAGACTGTCTTCAGTCCCAGAATGGTTCGAACTCCCGCGTATTGTGGCGGCAAGCCTGCAACCAAATTCTTGTACGTCTTCGACTGCGGACCTAATAGGCCCTCGGTTTCACAGTTGGCCGCTACCACCGGTGGTGCCAGGACGGCGGTGCGCCCACCTACGGCGGCACCTGCACGTTGCGCCTGAACTGGTACCGGAAGCAGCTTCTGATCCTTCTGGAAAGCGGCGATGGCGTCCGTTGTTGCCTTGTCGGAAACACCTGTGTAGTTTGCATTGAGGTATGGCAAGCCCTTGTCATTCTTCACCACACGAAGCATCACTTGTATTAGCGCGACATCATGGGCCTTGTTGGTTCCATTGATGCCTACTGTTCCATCTAGATTTGGCATAAAGTTTCCTTGGTGTTCAATTCGAAACGGCTAAAGCTGGGTAACATGTTTGCCACTGTTTCCATTTGGGCAGAATCTTTGGATCGTGTGTGGTCTTCGTCGCCAGAGCAAAATGGCCGGGTTTTGTCGCCAACACCCATAGGTTCATTGCGCAATTGGGTTTCTTTTGATTGATGTCAGCGCGGGCCGCCTGCGCGGCTTTTGCCGTTGGGTATGTTCCAGCTACCACCAAGTGCGTCGTCACTTTGGATTCGTGGAATTGACCATCGCTCCACGTCCAACCTTGCGCCGTGAGTGTCTCCACGTCCGCGCCGTAGAAGCCTTCCCAGTAAACGATTTCGTCGGAACCTTCCCCGCTGGGATCTCTGAGATCTACGCTGCTCCATGTGGGTGCGCCGATGTCTGAGTGAGCCCATACTTGCGAGGTCTTACCGTCCTTCAGGCAAACCACCGTGTGATTCCGCTGGATAACTTCGAAGCCGTATTCTTGTTCGGCTAGAACGCAAGTAGCGCCTTTAAGTTTGATGGGCCGCAGCCAACTCTTCACTGCTTTCGCCTCTTCCCCTGAAGCGAGAATTGGCGCAGGCGTCTGCGAATCTACCGGATCACCGGCAATTGCTTCATCATTCGCCTCACGGAAATTGGGATCATCCGCTGCGACCGGCAAGGAGAAGGGGACGGAAGGTTTGCCGCCGTTTTCAATCATCACCAGAATTGATTGCGTTTTGGCGGCGGTCGCCTTGGTTGCCAAATGAGCGACTGAATTCCCACCCAGGTCGAGTTTCGTCCTTACTTGATAGTTGGGCTCGGCAATAGTAACCTTGCTTACACTTGGGCTGGGCGCGGACTTGCCGCAGGACATCAAGATCAGTGATATTGGAAGAGAGATGGACAGCCAGAGCGAACGCATCGTCGCAATACGATAACACAAGCGGGTGTCCCTCTCTCGGGCAGCATCGTCGGTCCCCGTGAACGGCGAGGATCATAATCTGTGGTTCCATAAAGGTGCAAAGTGGAAAGCGAACCTCCAGAGATCCCCGCTACCAGAACCGCCTCGTTGCCGGGGCATTCCAATCGGCGATGGCCACTACACTGGCTGCGCATACGGCTTGAGTGATTTGCCGCCGCTCGCAGATCGGCGCTTGTCCAATGTGCAATGGCTCTGGCATCGAAGGTGCGTACACCGCGAGCTGAGGATGTTTTGACCGCTTGGGAGTTGAGGCTCCAAACCAATAGGTTGGATACAAACGAGAGCATACTGTCACCATGTTTTCGGTTGACAATCCGTTTGCAACTGTATATGATTTTATCATATGGAATTGCAGTTGCCGTTATTGCGCGAAGTCAATGGTCGGGTCCCGCCTTTTCATCAAACTCTGGCAGCGCTTGGCGAATTGCCGACATTCCTATATAGCGCCGCAGAGTTTGGTACCTCCCAAGTCCGTTCCTTCTTCGAGCTTCTTAGCGAAAAGGAGACTCCCAGACCTCACGTCCGGGAAATGATTCTTCGGGATCAGGCAAAGAGGTACTTTGAGCGCAACCATTTCAATATCGAAGATGAGGCTCTATCCATTGGGAATGAGCCGTTAGCGGCTCTTCTTATTCGATGTGGTCCAGTTCAGTTTAGGGTCCTAAAGGGATAGGGCGGCACCGTGCCCGGCTGTGGAGAGTCGTTGCAGCGTCGTCAATTTTACAACCAAGAGCCCAGCAAGTACATCGATTCGCAGTCTGGCTTGATCCGACAAACAAAACTAAATCTTTTGGTTCTGTGGGATTTCGATTCCAACTTCAATCTGTCTCAGTTGTGGCTTTGTTGTCCAATGAGAGCGGGAACAAGGACGGCAGAGGTAATGACTCATTGGCATGAGCCAGTCCCGCACCCGGCGACCAAAATGGGAGCCTCTTCTGGGGAATCCGCCGAAGTTGCGAAGAACCGCGCCGAAGATGATCTCGAAGAACTGCTACGGGAGAATGAGGCTAATCCTGAAGACATCAGCGAAAAGGCATGATTGGCACCAGGGTAAAGCTAGTTCGCGAGATACTCGATAAAACGCAAGCCGAGCTTGGGGAGATTCTCGGCACTACTCAGTCAGGCGTTGCTTCAATGGAGGCAGGCATCTATCGTCCATCTCAAGACTTTATCCGAACAATTGGGCAAAACACGGGTTTCCCTGCGAAGTTTTTTGACAAGGGCGAACTGCCAGAGTTTCCTGTCGGCTCCATTCTGTATAGGGCGCAGGCCGCTGTTAAGGCTGGGCCAAGATCCCGAGCGCACGCTCTCGCGCATGTATGTTTTGAATTTGCGATGGAAATGGTTTCACGCCTTAAGCAGATCCCCGTTAACATTCCGAGGCTTAGTGAATCGCCGGAGGTTTGTGCGCAGATTACCCGTAGTGCCCTTGGGCTGTCACCGGCGACACCGATCAAGAATCTAGTGGGATGCCTGGAGCGGAATGGAGTCCTAATATTTTCGTTACCCATGGAAGTCGAGGGATTTGACGGCTTTTCGGCTTGGGCCGGTGGCACTCCGGTTCGGCCAGTGATCGCCCTTTTGCGGGGTAAGACGGCATATCGGGAAGTTTTCACTTGCGCTGAGGAACTCGCCCATCTTACGATGCACTCGCCTCTGCGCGTAAGCGCCAAAGAAGCAGACAAGCAGGCGCGAAGATTTGCACAGGAGTTCTTACTTCCGGCACATGCGATGACGGTCGAGATGCAGAAGCCCGTCACCCTGTCTAGTCTCGCCGCGTTGAAGACACGTTGGGGCGTGTCGATCTCATTTCTTGCCAAACGGGCTGAAGCATTATCACTGCTTACGCCCAATCAATACAGGTATGTGATCCAGCAAATGCGAACAGCATGGGGTGGGAGGAGCGAACCGGGTGACGAATCGGTCATCCCCGAGCGTCCGCGATTGCTTAAGAAAATGTCGGAGATGCTCTATGGAAATCCTATAGAGCTGCCAAAACTTGCTAAGGATAGTGGCCTTCCAGTTTATTTTCTTCGAACTATTTTAGGTTTACAGACGGATATGCGGGTGATTGAACTGAAACCGAGAGAGTGACAGCGTCTGACAATGCGGACGACTCAAATCTTCGACGCTAGATTTTCCAATTTTTCACCAGTGGATTGTATGCGGTAGACTTTTCGGTCGAGCCGGTACTTGTTCGACGGCGTTCAATGATGCTGCGATCAATGCGCACCGTCAGAGTTAGCATTGTCACGCGCTTCGAAATCGACGCTTCACCAGCGAGAGCTTTACCAAACGCTCTCATTCCATCTGAGGCGAACACACGGCGAAGTGTTATGATTTTGCTGTGGCTTTTTGCCGAGTGCAGTACAAAGACATCGAAGGTATCCGGCACCAGTGCGAAGTGCAGGCCGACAGCCTCTTCGAAGCCGTAGCCGCCGCCGCGCAGCAGTTCCGCAAGACGATCTGGGGCGGCGCACCACCAGGACCCGGCTGCGAATTTAGCGTGAGACTGCTGCCGGATGCAGCGGCGCAGACGTACACAGTTTCGCTACATCAAGTGGAAGAGTTTGCGCGACATGGCGCGGTGAAGGGGCCGAAGGGGATTGTTCAAAAGAACAAGTTGCGGGAGATGTTGGGGATTACTGATTCTCCGTGAATGACATGGGCTTTACGACTTCGCCGAGTCGCTTTTGTCGGGCGGCGGCGGCAACGTATAGAACGCTACCTTCTTCTTGAATCGCTTCTGGGACCACTCAACGATTCCTTTTCGAAACCACAAGAAGAGCGGAATCAAGATTGCCGTGAGAAGCCCGCTGATGATGGCCCAATTGTCTTTTAGAAATGTGTGTGTCTCATACCAATAGTCTGGCGTCACGGTGATGACCCTGGGAGGCTGCTTAAACTGTTTCAATTCTTCCCCAATTCCCTCGACGTACAACGTCGGCGTTACGAAAAGCAAAAGATGCAAAGGCCCGGTCTTTCTGGGCGTCACCCTCCAGTCCCACTGGCTATATTTATCTGGCTCAAGAACCTGCTCATCCTTTCTATCGGAGGGCATCTTCTCAATAAGAAACGCGCTTGGCTCTTCGGAATCAAGGCTCATCGAGACTTTGCAAGACACCATTTCTCTGACAATGACAAACTGAGCACCGTTCAGTCCACTTGTGATGTCAACGCCAGGATTACGGGTAAGTCGGGCAAAAAGCCCATAAGAACTTCCCTGTCGCATGATTCTGGAAGGTTCGAAGAGAAGTTGTCCATCCACCAATTTTTGACAATCATTCTTCACGATTTCAGGCGTTAACTTTTTAATCTCCGCTATTCTCGCATCCTCCATCTCTCTTAGGAGTCTCTCCGTCCTCTCGGCTTCCGGGGATTTCGGGCGATTCAGATCGTTGATTGTACAGCCGCTAAGCAACGCCAGCAGTATGATCAAGCTTCCTGCAATCCGCCGATATCGGAGACGAATGGCTCTAGTGCGCTCAAACTGTCTTCTGAACTCAAACACAACTCCGACTAAACTTGAGAACGCTGGCGAAAATGAAGCACGCATTTCCTTCTGCACAACGATAACACCAAAATGTTCACTCTGACCACAACCCGCTCGCGGGAACGTTTGTCTTCCTGTACCAGCCATTCACTGATGGAACGATCAACTTTGGTTATCCTCGAAAAGCGTGTGGAGCGAGTAGAATAGTTGATCGTATGCTCAAGTGGCTCGCCCGGAAAGAGATTACGGTTAGATCACTACAGATGTATGTTCGCGAGGTATCAAAGGTCCGCGAGTCTTGGCTTGACGACCCCGCCGATGAGCTTTGGTTCAGGGGAGAAGACGAAAAGCACCAAGCGACCACACTGTTGCCGGAATTGTTTCGCTCAAACAAGCCCCTAGAAAAAGTGTTAGAGATGGAGCATAGAACGTTCGAGGAATTCAAGAGATGCGGCGTTCAGCATTCCGACTTCGATCCAGAAGATGATTGGAATTGGTACTTCGCAATGCAACATCACGGAGGACCAACGCGACTTTTAGACTGGTCAGATGGCTCGTTAATGGCAGCCCACTTCAGCATGCGATTCAAAACAACACTCGAAGATCTAAAAATGGGCGCGGTGATTTATGTTCTCGATCCGCATTGGCTGATCAAAATTATTGACGCCTTGCGGACGACGAAAGAGCACAGGGCTACGTGGGATGAAAAACCCAAAACAAAGCTGATCCCAGAAGATGATCGGGATGGGGAGTACGAGGATATTTGGCTGCCCGGCGATGAAGAAGAGTTTAAGGAAAACCCTTTGCCAACGCATCCGTTTCTGCTGCTGACGGAACAAATCACAAGGCGGGTGGCCGCACAGCGAAGTCGATTCATGGTCTTTGGCGCGGAACCGAACTTTCTCAGAAAGCTTAGTGGACGAGCTGACTCAAGAATTCTGAAGTTCACCATCCCAGGTGAGTGCATACAGAGGATGCAGATTGACCTTCGGGATTGTGGTATCACGGAGTCCGTGATTTTCCCTGATCTAGATGGATTGGGAAGAGAGGTCAAGCAACTCTGGCAGTTGTTCAAATCTCGATAAGTCGGGAACTGGTTTGATTCCTAGTTCCTCTTCGAATCCATGGCTGCCTAGGCTTGTGCCGCATTTTCGCGAAGACGCGGCGCGGTTCCCTGCGCATTGATGGTGAAACCGGTGAAGGCAAGGCCGGTGGCCACAATCAATGCTTCTAAATGAAGACCAAGCGTTTCACCAAAGGCGTTCCTTGTTTCTATTTTCAAGGTTGGCATGCCCCCCTCGGCTGTTGGCACCAAGAGGCGGTGACCAGGGCTTCGTCCATAGTCAGTTTGGTTCTTATATCCTTAAAGGTCATTCGCCCATGGCCGCATCACCAGCCCCGCAACAGCCTCCATCCCAAGAAGCACTCAAGGAAGCTGCGGCAAATTTCGCGGCGGCCCAACTGCAAAACGGTTTGATCGTCGGTTTAGGCTCTGGCAGCACGGCCAGATTATTGGTAGCGGCCATCGGTCGCCGCGTTAAAGAGGGACTGCAAATAGTGGGTGTCCCGACTTCTGAACAAACTCCCGAGCAAGCCCGCACGTTGGGGATTTCTTTAGCAACGTTGGCGGATTATCGGCAACTCGACATCACCATCGACGGAGCAGACGAAGTGGAACTCGGTACGCTCAATCTGATTAAAGGGGGTGGCGGCAACCAATTGCGCGAAAAGATTGTGGCAACTGCGAGTTCGCGCTTGATAATCATTGTCGATGAAAGCAAGCTGGTCGCTCAACTGGGCAGCCACGCAAAGGTGCCGGTCGAAGTTGCTCAAATCGGCTGGCAGGCGACTGCAAGGAATCTTGCAAAGTTGAATGCTGACCCAGGTCTACGGCTGAATGCGGAAGGAAAGCCGTTCGTGACTGATGGCGGGAACTACATTCTTGATTGCGCGTTTGGACCAATTGAATCGGCCAGCGATTTGGACCGCGACCTAAATAGCGTGGTGGGTGTTGTTGAACATGGACTGTTCATCGGCATGGCTTCGCAGGTGTTGGTAGGGACACCGAGTGGAGTGAAGAGGCTTGATCGGAATTCCTGAAGTGTAACTAGCCCAAAGAGGAATGGATTATTGGCGAAAACAGAATGGCCAAAATCTGGACTTTGGAGGGGTACACGACAGGCAAGAATCATTCTTGATGAATCGCTACGTTTGTTCTAATCCTGTGAGTCGCGATTCAATGGACGAAAACGAACAACTTGAAATTCGCCCCCACTAGAACCACCGCGCCGTCGTGGCATTGAACTTGGCGATGGTAATTACTCTGGCTGTCTGTATGGCTGTGGTGACTGGCCGCCTTTCACTGGCCCGTGTGATTGCCCGGTTTGCAACGGGTCTGGGATCGAAGGAGGGTATGAAGCCGACTGAAGGGAAAGACCCACCCAAACTGATCGACACAAGGAATCAGAATTTCCAATGGCCTTCCCTTTCGCGGGAGGCACCGGCGAAGGAGGTTAAGAGCGGGGATCGAGCGATGGGGTCGGTCCCCTCATGTCATGTCACGTCTTGCCGACTGCGCCTTTCCGGGTGAGGAAATGTAACCGTTTGCGTGTAGCCAGTCCCAAGCTTCGGGGCTCACGTTAACTAGTTTCTTCAGGTTTGCCACCATGAAGCTGTTCGCGTATGTTGTAGACACTATCTCGAAAATATGACGGCTTCCATCCCAGCCTAAATATGAAACGGCGGTCTGGATGCACGCACAGTCCGGGCTGCATATGGCCTTCGCTTTATCGTTTTGTCTAGTGTTGATAATCCCTGCGGCGATCAGGGCGGCTGAACCGACGAACAGTGTGATTGTAGGTGAGTTATAAAAAAGAGCGGCCATAGCCCCTAAGCCGCCCAAAACAGCGACAAGAATGGCGGGCCTGGACGCCCGATCATCTGCGCTGATATGTGCCATGCAGTTAGAACAGTACGGAAATTCCCAGGATTTCGTGGTGGTTCCAGAAGTTTTTGTTGACGATCTGGTTTTTGAGACCTTCGTAAACGTTTGCGGCGTTCCGCCGCAGCAACTACACAAGACTGGAAAGATAAACTTATCTCCCGAAACTTCTACTCGCATGGACTATAAAGAGAGATTATCAGAGCACGTTTACGGCTTAACGGGCGTTACGATTCATCCATTGCAGCACGGCACTTCACTAGTTTTTAATGGTCACACAAAAGCGGTTCAACAGACGCTTATGCCGCTGGATGATTTAACTGAATCAAAGGCATACGACGCGCGAGCCGAGGGCGAAAAAAAGCGGAGCGTTTCTTTGAAGCGGGGTCGGCTATGATGGCCTTCAAATGGCAGAAGATCCTGATTGGCTATCCGTTCCACCGACGCCAAATAATCTGCGTTCCAGGACTCACGAACAGTTGCTGCATCTTCACGACGTTTGGGCAAACAATCAATTCAAGCGTGTGTTGGTTGAAGAAGAGATAAACCAACGTTTTCTTGGGCGAATCGGAGACTTGACCGAACGTCTCATAGCGGCGGTAAACCAAGTGGAAGGCGCTGTGAAAGACTTGGTTTCTTCGTCGGACCGACTTGAAAGGCTGACGGTTAGATTGAATTTCTTGACCATTGTCTTGGTGGTGTTGACTGTTTTCGCGGTTCTAACGCCACTTGGAGTTGAGATCTGGCATTTTTATCACCCGGAGAAAGACTCTGTACCGATTCTATTTCGCCTTCCTTCGCCACCCGTCCCCACTAACGCAAACCCAAGCCGTTAAATGACGGAGGCGGAGAGCACCTTTCGACTGCCAGGAACTTGACAACTCTCAATTGATATCGTGACCACATGGCCAACCCGGAACATCTCACGAAGCTGAAGCAGGGGGTGAAGGCTTGGAATGAGTGGAGAGAAACTGACTTCTTGTTGGCCCCTGACCTAAGCGGGTCGGAACTTAGCGGCATCACCATGGTCGGCGCAAACCTCCGGTGCGCAAACCTCAAGAATGCGAAATTGTGTCACGCAAACCTCAGCGAAGCGGATCTTGTTAAGGCGGACCTAACTGAAGCCAACTTTGACAGGACGATACTCAATCGAGCCTTGTTTGCTGGCTCCAAATTAACCAAAGCAACGCTTCGTGAAGCATTTATCGAAAAGGCTGATTTCACCCAGGCTGATCTAACAGGAGCAGACCTGAGCGGTTCCAGAGCTATCGGCTCGGGCTTTGCCAACGCCAACCTGCGTGGAGCACGGCTGAAAAGAACGTTACTCTACGAGACGAACCTGTTTCAGACACATTTTATTTGTGCCAGCCTTGTTGAAGCTGATATCCGCTGGGCGAACTTTTCGCTCTGCCATCTTGATCAGACGGATTTCAGTCGCGCAATTTGTGGGTGGACAACTTTCGGAGGGGTCGATCTTAGCGCCAGCATTGGCCTGGAACAAATGGATCACGCTGGACCTTCAACCGTGGGAGTGGACACAATTGCAAGGTCGGCGGGAACTATTTCCGAGGCCTTCTTGCGGGGGGCTGGCGTCCCCGAGCAATTCATCACCTACGCTCGCTCACTGGTCACCAATCCAATCGAATTCTATTCCTGCTTCATTAGCTATTCCAGTCACGATCAAGCTTTTGCCGAACGGCTTAACGCCGATCTCCGAGCCAGGAATCTTCGCTGCTGGTTCGCGCCTGAAGATTTAAAGATCGGCGACCGGTTCCAAGAACGTATCGAGGAATCGATACGGCTCTTCGACAAAGTCATGATCGTTCTGTCCGAAAACTCCATTAAGAGCCGATGGGTTGAGCGCGAGGTGAACGCCGCTCGCGAACGCGAAGACCGTGAAAATCGAACGGTGCTCTTTCCAATTTGCATTGATGATGCCGTAATGGATGCAACGCAGCCGTGGGCCGCTGATATACGTCGGTCGCGTCATATTGGAGACTTCAGCCGGTGGAAGGATCGCGATTCTTACAGGAAAGGGTTTGAACGGCTGCTGCGGGATTTAGAAGCCAACGAGGCGAAAGCGCAGAAGGCTTAAAGGCGTAGAGAATGTTAGTCGAATGGGACGCTTGGCGATAGGCGAATCCATCTCCTTCAGGAATGGGGTAGCTTGAATCTGTGACTGGATATTTTTCATGATGAACAGGGTTCGTACTTGGTTAACCGCCAATAAAATTCTATTTGAGACTCTCGCAGCCTCTCTGCTGTCACTTATGGCTATCATCATTTCGGTCGCGCAAACCAGAACTGCCTCCGAACAAACAAGCCTATTAACTCTCCAAACAAGGATTGCAGAGGCCCAAGCTCTTCCACAGTTTGAGATCGCTATTCACCAAGAGCGTAATAGCGCGACGGGCAAATTTGACGACAACATCCTCGTGATTTCCAATCGAGGTGGACCTGTTCACGAATTCAGCGCGGACTCTGCCTACTTCATCACGGTGACAGCCTCTGGAGACAAGGGTGCGATCTTGAAAGCTGAATTGCCAATTAATGGCTATTTCACGGCCAGTCTTGTTAACGTTTCCGGTACAGGCAAGTTGGTCACGATGATTGGTTACCACAATAACGCTGCTGTCTTCGGCCTGTCACAAGATCTTCATCCGTGGCAAGCACTAGGCATTTCGCTTTTGCGAATCTCGACGAACAAATTTTCGTGAGGTTGGGCTATCGCGATCTGATGAATCGTATGCATGAGGACTACTACCGGGTGGAGGCTGTATCAGGGGGAACTCGCATTCCAGACGAAGAGGGGAGAACTCGATTCAGAACGTGGAATGCGACCATGCCCAAAGAACTGTCGGACGTTCGTGGCTTGGATTTGCTCAATAAGCTTCCTCACTCCGAGTCTCCGAGACGATAAGAGCCCCGGCCTCCGAGTTGAGCACGAGTTTCCCGGAAGTGTCTTCGACAACTGAATCCAACCAGCAGAAACCCCACCCTTCCGCCCTCGGGACAAAGCCAATAGGTATCAATCAGAAGCGATGATCACAGTAAGGCGGCCACGGCTTTGGTCCGGGCCGCCAACCCAAAAACGCTAGCCTGAAACTTGAACGAGAATCTCAGCCTATTCGACGATCCCAAACCCAAGTTGGAACTTCAGCTCGCCGAGCGATTGCGCGACCTGTCCATGAACAAGTTGTTCCTCGGCACCAGCTCTTGGAAATATGAAGGTTGGCTCGGCCAAATCTACACGCCAGAGCGATACTTCACGAGGGGCCGCTGTCCGATACAAGCGACGATTTTCTAAAATCCACGTGTTCATGTTGTCATTACCCCCGACCAAAGAGGTATGGTGGTGCCTAGATGTAAGAATATATGGCTTCCCGTACCAACATCAATTCGCACACAAACGCGCAACTACTTTTGGCCCAATTCGCGTTTGATGGTCCGACGCGCGGCTCGAAGCGCCTGTGGCGCTACGAGAAGAACCACAACATAGAACTTCAAATTGGTTTGAAGTCGGCCACGGCACACAAAGGTCATTTCAAATATCCGCCTCATCCGGGTAAAGAAGAGCAATTGGAGGATCGGCTAAACAGAGAAGTCGAGCAGCCAGTAAACAAATTTTTGGCCGACCTGAAATATAGTGTCTTCCATCTCAATTCTACGCAGCGGGATCACATGGCGAAGTACATCACTACCCAATTCCACAGGTCTGCTCATCGGAAATCGCTGAAACTCGACCAGCGCATGACCCTAAAGGCGCTGCAAGAAGTGGCGGCGGATGAGAAGATGGTCGCGCAAATTGCCGAATGCTATTCGTATGAGACTAAACAAACCGTTACGCCTGAACAAGCGGTTGACGGACTCCACCAGATGATCGCCCGTTATTCAACCGACGAACAAAGCCAACGTGGATATTTCGAAATGGTTGAAAATATGATGGAGTACCGCGACGAGACACTAATCGCAGGCGAATGGGAAAGAGTCTACACCGACGCTAATAACCCTTTCGTGATAGGTGACGCCCCGGTAGTCACTTGGAACAGAGTGGATGGTATCCCGGTGCCGGGAGTCGGGTTTGGCGAGCCTGACGTGGAGGTTCTCTTTCCAATTGCGCCGACCGCGTGTCTTCACATTCTGCCTCGCATACAAAGAACGCGCCGAGTGAGGACGCCGACCGTCCGAGAAGTCAACGAAGCTCAAGCAGCTTTTGCAACTCAACACTGTTTCTCGAACATAAACAGCATTGATTTGGATGCTGTTTTGCAGCAAAAGTTCGGTACGCTCCGAATGGGTGAAAGCGGGTTTAACATCGATGGCAAATTCGATTCTAAAAAGCACATGTTCGAATCTTTGATTAATGTGGTTGGCATACGCCACCCGCCCCTCCTGATTGACTTGCAGCGCAAATAAAGAGTCCGTGGGACTACCTCAATTCCACGACGGGGTCGATGCCACCCTCGATCTCTATGCGCTCGGCAAGTTGCTTTGGTGCCTGCTTTCTGGTAGAGACGTGCTCTCGCGAGTGACCTGGAACTACTGTCGCGGCGGCACTACCTTAAGAAAACATCCCTCCTAGAAGCGCTCGTGCCGAGCATTGCCGTCCTCCAGAAATGTGCACGTCCAACCAGCGAAACTAATCAATGCTTATGTTTGGCGACAATCCACGTTCCGGTGTCGCTGTCATTGCCAGCGGACCCTATCAAATTCGCGCCCTTTCGCCCGTGGCTGATGTTCCGCTCTACTTTATTCCCGTTGAAGTGACCGGACCCACCAACTTCCTGCTGATTGCGGTTTGGGCAAACAAACCCCACGTCGAGGCCGTCGTTCGCGCGGTTGAGCTGAACCGCAACCTGTTCAGTCCAATACAGCATCGTGCTCATCAGCGACCTTAACTCCGACACCATCTGGGACAGAAATCATCCCGTCGTCGCTGGGGCACTCGACACCCACGCGTAGTCAATCTACGTACCAGCAGTTGTCACTGCTCCGAGATCTTCTTGTCCGATTCACGAGCACAGGTTGTGCTCATCGTCAATGAACTACTTGCGCACTCTGGCCGTGAATCGCGCTTGCCGTCTCGTACAGTGTTTGCAAGGCATGAGGCAGCGACAGAGATCTCTTTGCTACAACTTACTGCTACTCCCACTTGCGCTGCCGCATTGTTCTGCGCCACTTTGTCGTTGGGTTTCCAAAGGGACCGTACAGCGGATAATCGCATATCTTTCGTGAGAATAAGCGATTGTGCTGTTGCGCGTATGTCTTCCGCCATGTCGTGCGAACTCTCATCGATCTCGGAAGCGAATTTGTACAGTGTGTTCTGATACTCGCGCAGTCCCTGTTGTAGCGCCCTGACTCTATTCTCCAACTGCACGCTGGTTGTAATTTGACCGTTGATGATATCGCTTTGCAAAGAAAGTTTTTTGGTTTCCAGGCTAGTTGCCCCGGTGACCACCTTCTGTACCGCGCCCTCCGCCTGGAACTTCGAAATCTTGTCCCATAAGGCCGGGGCCGCGTCCATGATGTTACTCGCGGCTTGAATGAAAGCTGTAATCGGGCTCTTATTCGAAACTTCCTTGGCGGCGGGAGGTTGCTGAAACAGCATGAGAATCGCCATGACATGGATCATTTTTCAGCCCCCGACTTTCGAGATGGAGTTAAAAGTGTGCATGGGATTGAGATTATCGCTACGCCCACAAAAATTGGCTTTAAATAATGGGCTTGCACATTGAATACAATTGCGAGAATAATCAAAAGTGCCTCAACCGAAACAAAAACAAAGCCTATGGTCCTCCTCGTTATCCAGTTCATCGCAAAATCGTATCACAGGCTGACGTGGTTCCAACTTCCGTCTTAGTTTAAAGCGGAACAATTTGCGGGGCGGAATTAGCGCTTCCAAAATGCAAAGATAAGGATTGACAGAGCAAAACTTCTCCACCAACCTATCCGACATTCAGCGCATCCTCTCAGCCGCCCACTTCGCCGCCGTTCATCATGCCAACCAAAGACGAAAAGGACTCGCTGGCGAACCGTACATCAATCATCTGATCGAAGTGGCGGACTTGGTTGCGTCATCGCTCACCGAGGCGGATGCCAACCTAATCATTGCCGCCTTTCTCCACGATGTAGTCGAAGACACGCCCACCACCAACCCGGAAGTGGCTGAGCGATTCGGCCCCGACGTTGCGGCTCTTGTGGGCGAGGTAACGGACGATAAATCATTGCCCAAAGCGGAGCGCAAGCGTCTTCAGATCGAGAGCGCCCCAAAAAAGTCGAAGCGGACTCAATCAATAAAGATCGCTGACAAAATCTCTAACCTGCGAGCCATCCTTGATAGCCCACCCACGGATTGGGATGTTCAGCGCAAGAAGGAGTACTTCGTTTGGGCGAAACAAGTGGTGGATGGTTTCACAGCGCCGAACGAAGTGCTGAAGGCGGAATTCGAGAAGATATTCCAAGAGTTCGATAAGCGTTTCTTGACAGACTTCCAATGACACTTGTCGCCGGTTTCAGCCGCTCGCGTCCACGAGGCTTTCCTCCGCCAGTGCTTCCGGCAACACTACAGATTGATTGCCAACGAATCCGCGATCATTTTCCAGAGACACTTTTCAAACTCTCAATAACCTCGGGTTTGGTCATGGATAGAAGATCCTCCATGGCGTTCGCTATCGTTTGCGGCGGTGTTTCTGTCGAGAACTTAGCGTAGAGACGAACAACATTTCCCCCATCTTCCTCAATCTCAAGCACTGCACCGTCGCCAACGGCTCGACCAGCATATTTCTTAACTATCTCCAACAAGGATGCAGGGTCTCCCTCTCTCCAGGACAGTTTGACGCGAGTCGATTTTCCTTTCCAGACAAAGCCATAGTGAGTCCGCCTCCCACGGAGCTATGCGAATGCTTCGGTAGCGCGGCGATGTTCCCGTCGCTTGAAGATGCGGGGGCGATGCTACGTTATACGCCTCAACCGCAGCTAGTAACTCAGCAAAGGTCACTTGCTGCGAATCAGGGGCCGCACCGCCCGCAACGACATCTCTTGCGTTAAATAACGTCTCTAGCTCTGCTTCTTTCATGCCGAACAATTCAAATGTACGCTCGTATATAAGCTTAGTCCGCTCCGCAAGTAACAACGGGAAGTTGCCGGGTTGGAGCAACGCCCAAGTGAGGAGACGCTCCTTCAAGTCATCATCTGAATATGCTGGCTGATCACCTGGGTTCTTGAACCATTCGTGCGGAGGCGTGTCGGACTTGTTAAGATTGTCCTTCCCACGGAGGAAATGAAAATTCGCGTAATGGTTTGTTAGCTCTGATGGTGTGCCCTCGCGCTCAAGCAGGGCACGGGGGAAAATGTGGTCCCGCTGAAGATTCTCTGGATTGTTGTCGATTGTGATCCCGCCGTGGGCAATGTTCAGAGCCAGATCAAGATGGCGAGACAAAAGTGTTTCGAGTGAGTTGATGCCGTTGTGTTTCGCAATCAGGCGTATCAACTTCTCAAGCGGAAAAGGCTTTTCCACCGTGCATTCGTTTCGCGCGAAAGATCCCATACGAGCCTCAGCGCCCGCGAAGACGCCACTCATGAGCGTGGCATAAACCGCGACCACCAGCCGTCGCTTTTCAGCGGGTCCGGGCGTCGGATTGCTGAAAAAATAATGGACAA
>Ga0182012_10003223_pt1 | contig 17454 bp, 12 predicted proteins | sample 612S2SmetaG_FD_120486 | JGI IMG/M metagenome (GOLD analysis project Ga0182012, IMG submission 120486) | Permafrost microbial communities from Stordalen Mire, Sweden - 612S2S metaG | ecosystem: Environmental > Terrestrial > Soil > Wetlands > Permafrost | place: Sweden: Stordalen | collected...
ATCATGGACGCCAGCGAATTCAACTTCGACACGTTGGCCAACCGGTTGCGGCAACTGGCATTTTTAAATCGCGGATTGAAGATCGTGCTAACCGATGAGCGCGGCGACAACGAGCGCACGGAAGAGTTTTTCTATAGTGGCGGCATCGCCGAATTCATCAAGCATTTGAACCGAGGCAAGGCTTCGCTACACGAGAAGCCCATTCACTTCGAAGGCGAGCGCGATTTGCCGAATGGCGGCAAGTTATATATCGAAGTCGCTTTGCAATACAACGATTCCTATTCCGAAAACATTTTCAGTTTCGCCAACAACATCAATACGGTGGACGGTGGTTCACACCTTAGCGGCTTTCGCAGTGCTTTGACCCGCACCATTAATGCCGCCGCAGCGTCAGGCGGCTTGATCAAGGACGCCAAAGACAACCTAACGGGCGATGACGTGCGCGAGGGGTTGACTGCGGTGGTGAGCGTTAAATTGCCCCAGCCGCAATTCGAAGGACAGACCAAGGGCAAACTGAATTCTGATATTCAGGGTTATGTCGTTCAGTTGGTGAACGAAAAGCTGGGTGAGTTTTTCGACAAGAATCCGTCGGTAGCCAAGAAAATTATAAGCAAGGCGATTGACGCAGCGCGCGCCAGAGAAGCCGCCCGCAAAGCCCGGGATTTGACACGCCGGAAAGGTGCGCTCGATTCTGGCGGGTTGCCCGGTAAGTTGGCAGATTGCCAAGAACGCGATCCGGACCGTTGCGAGCTTTTCTTGGTTGAGGGTGAATCGGCAGGTGGAACCGCCAAGTCTGGACGCGACCGCCGATACCAAGCTATTTTGCCGCTAAAGGGTAAGATTCTGAACGTAGAGAAGGCCCGCTACGACAAGATGCTCGGGCACGAAGAAATTCGGGCCATGATTACCGCCATTGGCACGGGTATTGGTAAAGGCGAAGACTTTGAAATCGCCAAATTGCGCTACGGCAAGATTATTATCATGACGGACGCGGATGTAGACGGTTCACATATCCGAACGCTGTTGCTGACGTTCTTTTTCCGTCACATGCAAGAGCTGATTACGCGCGGCAAGATTTTTGTGGCGCAGCCGCCGCTCTACAGAATTAAGAAGGGCAAGAGCGAGAAGTACATCAAGGACGACAAGGAATTTACGCGCGAGATTTTGCGGCGCGCTACTGAGAATTTGGCAGTAGAACTGGCGCCGGAAGGTAAGGCCGCACCCGTGACCTTGGAGAGCGGCGAATTGCGTAGCTTCCTGATGGCGCTGGACGAGCTGGAGCAGATCTCGCGACGGTTAGTGAGGCGCGTTCGAGAGCCCAGAGTTGCCGAAGTGCTGAGCGATATATCGCTGGCAATTGATACGAAGGCCGATTGGCAAGACGAAAATAATGTCAACTCAGTGGCCGAGAAACTGAAGCAGGCCAAGCTTGAAGTAGTGGTGGAAAAAGAAGAAGAGCACTCGGCTTGGATGATTGGTTACCGCGACCCGACCAACGCCATGCGGATGATCAATACTGAGTTCGTATCTATGCCGGAGTTCCGCAAGACTCGAGCGCAAGCCAAACAAGTGGGCAAGTTCAACAAACCGCCGTTTGTGGTGGTAAAAGACGGGCAGCGCCAAACCATTAATACCTGGCGGGACCTACTGAGTACGGTGAAGACCGAAGGTACGCGCGAGGTTAATGTTCAGCGTTATAAAGGGCTCGGGGAGATGAACGCTGAGCAGCTTTGGTCAACCACAATGAATGCTGAAACCCGCACGCTGTTGAAAGTCGACTTGGTTGACTTTGCAGAAACCGAGCCCATTTTTTCGACACTAATGGGCGAAGACGTCGAGAGCCGGCGGAAGTTCATTGAAGAAAATGCCCTCGACGTCCGAAATCTCGACGTTTAAATTCAGACGATTTTGACCCATTCGCGGTCGATTTCTACGGAAATTGACCGCTGTAACATCGTTACCGATATAACTAAACGAAAATCGGATTTCTTTTTCACAAGTATTCCTTCTACGCCGTCAAGAGCTCCCCGTACGACACGGACGGTTTGACCTTCTCTGATAAACGGGCACGGTTCGGTGGCAAGATTAGACCTCAGAATTGCCTGAATGGCATCGATTTCCGAGTTGTCGATTGGAGCTGGTTCGGAACCGCAACTAACAATGGAGATGATTCCAGTGGTGGTAAGTACCGGTAAACGATGCAACGGATTGAAGCGGCAAAAGACATAACCCCGGAACAGTGGTTTGTCGGAAACGACTACTCGATCGGACCAGCGCCGACGGTCGCGGTAGGTAGGTACATGGGGCGTAAGACCCCTATTTTCCAGAGCTATTGACGATACCTTTTCGAAATTCGAGCGGGTACGAAGGGCGAACCAGGGATACGTTGTCTCTGACTCGGGAAGGGGTGGAACGACCGCCTGATGCGTTGGTTTAGTTTCAAAGTAGTCTTGGCTAAAGTTCATTTGCATCGCTCATTCCTCCGCAGGTGAGTGGTACGCGCCGATTAACAAAACCCTCAAAAAAGATACGAGGCACTCGTATGAAGACTCGGGGACTACATAACGCTTCTACGAGGGTTATCTACTGTTATACTACGTTTACGGGGTTTGACACAAGAGGAAGTCGTACTAAAAAAGATAAAACGCGTGGGACTCGTTTTTTTTTGAATTATGTACGATAGTTCACATATTTTCAATTCAGGTCTTGGAAAATAAGACATTTTAAATAATGGGTTTCAGGCACGGTAAGAAGAATCGGGTGGTCGTGGGCTTGGGTGCGGCGATCGAGAACGCGAAGCCGTTTGTGACAGTCTAGAGCCGCTTGGGCAACCACTTCGAAAAGGTGAGACTCGCTCATGTGATGGGAGCAGGAACAGCTCACGAGAATGCCGCCTGGGCTAAGTAAACGAAGTGCGCGTAGATTGATTTCTTTGTACCCGCGCGCAGCCTGCTCAACTGATTCGCGCGACTTGGTAAAAGCCGGGGGATCGACGACAACCAAATCAAAGGTTCGGCGCGCAGCCACTAAACCGGGCAGATATTGCAGGACGTTGGCTTCGCGAAATTCAATGTTTTGAATATTGTTGAGCGAGGCGTTGTGGCGAGCTATTTCGATGGCGGAGGCTGAACTATCGACGGCCTCGACCTGCGAACAACGCCCGGCTAGGTGAAGAGCGAAGCCGCCGGAGCCGGTAAAGCAATCGAGTGCTTTGCCGCCTGAGGCATACTGTGCGACGGCCAGATAGTTTTCGCGCTGGTCGAGAAACACGCCGGTTTTTTGCCCACCGACCAGGTCTACCGCTAATTGAAGGCCGTTCATTTTGATATTTATTTGCGATGGAATTTCGCCAGACAGAATTTTACTTTCGAGGGGAAGATTTTCTTTTGTACGTACAGCTACGTCATTACGCGCAACGATTCCACGCGGAGAAAGCAGTTGGGTGAGCGCGTTAACGACTTCAGAGGCTTGGCGATCCATCCCTTGATCGAGAAGCTGAAGGGCGAGGTAGTCGGCATAGCGGTCGACGATGAGTCCGGGCAGGAGATCGCCTTCAGCATGGATGAGGCGGTAGGCATTGGTGTTGTGTACCATTTGCTCGCGAAAACGCAGGGCGGCCTGACAGCGTTTCAGGATGAAATCCTGATTGATGGGCTCGACGTGCGGGCTGAGTAGGCGAAGGACGATTTGCGACGTGGAGCTATAGTGCGCAGTGCCGAGGGCGCGGCCTTTTTGATCGATAACTTTGACGAAGTCGCCAGGTTGAGCGTCACCGCGATCGAGAATGTCAGAGGCGAAGACCCACAGGTGGCCGTCTTGCAAGCGATCAGCGGCTTTGCGGTTTACGCGAACCGCGTTGGTCATCGACATGCCCTTACAATACAACCCGCATGTCGCCATCGCGTTTTGTGATGCGTTGCTGGTCGAGGTACTCGAGAAGCGCAATGGCGTATTTGCGAGAGATGTTGGTCCAGGATTTGAAATCAGTTACGGAGAAGCGGCGGCCTTTGTGCGCGGCGAGGGAGTTGCGGATGTGAGCGAGGACGTCCGCGTGAAAAATTAAGTCGGCGGTTACGCGCACGAGCTTTCCATTCTTTACGAGGGTTTCGAGAAGAGAGCGCGCCATTTTCGGATCGAGGGCGGAGGCTGCGAGAACGTCTTGCGGCGATGGAGGTTGGAATGCGGCTTCGCGAAAAGCCAGTTCTATATGGGAGAGTGCTTTTGCTTGCGCGGTTGAGATTTTCGGCTGATGGCTTGCGAGAGCGATGGTATCGCCCGTGACGCGAACAGCATCGAAGCCAGTAAAGACGGCGTTAAGTAGTGCAGGATCAACGCCAAGCCGCGCTTGAGAGATGGGTGCGCCCACGGCGTCTGGATGTTTCATGTGAAACATTTTCAACCATTCTTGTAAGTTCTTGCGTCGCTGTTCGATCCACCACTTTGAGATGAGATGTTGGCCATTGACGAGAACGAGATTCGGCGCTTGCGTGATGGCTGCGGGCGCGAGACCAGTGAGACGGACGAGTTGATTTACAGTGAGGCCGTTGGTGTTCTCGTTGGTAAGGAACTCAACGCGTTGAGCGGGCGAAGCGGAGGCGAGTTTGGTTAGGCGCTCGAATGTCTTGGCGCGATTGAGGCGGCGCGGCGGGAAGGAATCGATCACGGTTCCGCCGGCTACGGTCATCGCAGGAGATGGACGACGGAGGACGAAACGGTCTTCAGGTAGTGCGAGGATTGGCTCGGCGAGGTGAAGGCGAGCGAAGTTCTCTTTGAATGGTTTGAGTGTTACCGGGAGCTCAGCGGTGCCAATATCGAGCAGGAATTCGGTAGCTTTGGACGGCGAGGTTGCTTGGCTGAGCCATTGGAGGGCGACGTCAATGGCGAGCGTAGTTTCGAGAGCGCTTAGTGAAGTAAGCGAGTAGCCGCGCTTGATTTCGCTGTGCTCAATACCGGCGAGGTTAACGGCGGTACGGTCGCCCGCGACTGCAGTTTCGACAGCTTGGCCGTTGCGCTGCAGACCACGTATACGGGCTTCGCTATTGGTGGGGTGAATACGGACGGTATCGCCGACGTTTAGAGAGCCGCTCGAAAGCGTGCCTGTCACCACCGTGCCAAAGCCTTTCAAGGCGAAGCTGCGATCAATGGGTAGGCGCGCCAGGCCTGTTGCGTCGCGGCGGGACGTTTGCGAAGCGAGGTGAGCCAGATGTCGTTTCAGTTCATCGAGTCCAGCGCCGGTGACTGAGCTCACTGGAACGATGGGTGCGTTTGCAAGGAACGAAGTTTGGATGAGATGGCGCGCATCGGCCATGGTCTTTTCGAGTTGAGCGGGCGTAGCCAAGTCGGATTTTGTTAGAACGATTAACCCGTGACGGATGTCGAGTAGTCGGCAAATATCGAAATGCTCGCGAGTTTGCGGTTTAACGGATTCATCGGCGGCGATAACGAGCAAGACGGCTTCAATGCCTGCCGCACCCGCGAGCATGTTGCGGATGAAGCGTTCATGGCCGGGAACATCTACAAAGCTAATGTGTTGGCCAGTGGCGAGGGTGAGATGAGCAAAGCCGAGGTCGATGGAAATACCGCGGCGCTTTTCTTCGGCTAGGCGATCGGTATCGATGCCGGTGAGTGCGCTCACGAGAGATGTTTTGCCGTGATCGATGTGGCCGGCTGTACCGATAACAAGTCCCGCGGACATGAGATTGTCTAATGGTACTGACATGTCCAACAACCGCTTTGAAGAAGTACGGCGTAGACACGCAAAAGCAGAAGAGGGTGGCGGCGTTGAACGCAAGGAGCGCCAGCATGCCGAGGGTAAGCTTTCTGCGCGCGAACGGATTCAGCAGTTGCTTGACGAAGGAACCTTCGAAGAGCTGGACAAGTTGGTACGGCACCGCAGCCAGAATTTCGGCATGCAGAACAATTTGATTGATGGCGATGGCTTTGTAACGGGCCATGGCTTGGTGCATGGGCGGCCGGTGTTTGTATTTGCACAGGACTTTACGGTGTTTGGCGGATCGTTATCTGAGGCGAACGCGCAAAAGATTGTCAAGGTTATGGATCTGGCGATGAAGACGGGCGCGCCGATTGTTGGCTTGAACGATTCCGGCGGTGCGCGCATCCAGGAGGGCGTAGCGTCATTGGCCGGGTATGCAGACATCTTTCTGCGGAACACGCTCGCCAGCGGCGTTGTACCGCAGATATCGGCCATTATGGGGCCTTGTGCAGGCGGCGCAGTGTACTCGCCAGCGCTGACCGATTTCGTTTTCATGGTAGATGGCACAAGCCACATGTTCGTGACCGGACCGGAAGTGATTAAGACGGTTACTCACGAAGATGTGACAAAGGAAGATCTGGGTGGCGCGGTTACGCACAACACGATTAGCGGTGTGGCTCATTTTCAGGCGGTGAATGACGAAGATTGCCTCGCCAGGATTCGTGAATTGTTGACGTTCCTGCCGCGGAACAATTTGGACGGCGTGCCGCGAGTGGCGACGAAAGACAGCGACGAGCGCGCGGACAAAGAGTTAGACACTTTGATTCCGGCGGAATCAAATAAGCCCTACGACATGAAAGATGTGATTCGCCGGGTGGTGGACGATGGCTACTTCTTCGAAGTGGCGGAACATTTTGCGCAGAATATGGTGATTGGTTTTGGGCGCATGTCCGGCGAGACGATCGGGATTGTGGCGAATCAGCCTGCGCATCTGGCTGGGTGTTTAGATATCAATTCGTCGACCAAGGGCGCGCGGTTTGTTAGATTTTGCGATGCGTTTCAGCTTCCAATTTTGACGTTCGAAGACGTGCCCGGATTTCTGCCGGGGGCTGCACAGGAGTTTGGCGGGATTATCAGACACGGCGCAAAACTGCTTTATGCTTACGCCGAGGCGACAGTGCCCAAGATTACGGTGATTACGCGCAAAGCTTACGGTGGGGCGTATTGCGTGATGGGATCGAAGCACCTACGGACGGATGTAAATTTCGCGTATCCGACGGCGGAGATAGCAGTGATGGGGCCGGAGGGTGCGGTGAATATTCTGTATAAGCGCGAGTTGCAAACGGCGAGCAATGCAGAAGGAGTGCGGCAGGCAAAGATTGACGAGTACCGCGACCAGTTTGCCAATCCATTTGTAGCGGCAGAGCGTGGCTATGTGGACGATGTGATTGAGCCACATGAGACTCGATCCAAAGTGATCAGAGCGTTGAATATGCTGGCGAATAAGACGGACACGATGCCGCGCAAGAAGCACGGGAATATTCCGCTTTAGCTGGCGCCCAACAAGCGCATGGCGTCGATTTCGACGGCATCGCAGCACGCGAGCATTTTCACCCGCTGTGAATCTAAGCGACCGAGGACACGTTGCTCAAGTGAAGTGATTCAGCCGAAAAAAAAGTGTATCAATCTTGTGAATTTTGATGTACAGTATCCGGCATGAGTAAGCGGACAAGGCTTATTTGAGTGGGTTCAATTGAGCACTGCCAAAGGAGGACAGGGATGATCAAAAGTGGGGTGCTGGGCCTGCATGATGTGTTAATCGACGAGTTAGGCGATTTAAGCGACGACGAGAAACAGCAATTAGCCGAACATGAGAAGGCGAGAGCGCATAGTCCAGAGCGCGACCGAATTTTATATGGAATGCTACACGCCCGCAAGCGGTCGGCATTATGTTTTTCCGGAGGAGGCATTCGAAGCGCGACGTTCGCCTTGGGAGTTCTGCAGGGTTTGGCCAAACGATCGTTTTCAACAAAACACATTGATGAAAGCCCGAAGATGGTGGCCGAGTTCGATTTCCTATCGACCGTATCGGGCGGAGGATACATCGGTTCGTGGTTCAGCTCTTGGGTAAAACGCGATGGCATAACCAACGTATTACGTCAATTGTCGGACACTCCAAAGAGCAAGCTGGATCCAGAGCCCGCACCGGTGTTGTATCTGCGGAACTACACAAATTACCTCGACCCGCAGTTAGGCCTTTTTTCGGGTGACACATGGACGCTAGTGGCGACCGTTGTGAGGAACATATTGTTGAACTGGTTTGTTTTGATACCTGTTCTAGCTTCTGTTTTACTGATACCGGTTTTGTACTCGATGGTGCTCAATAACCCGCTGCCGCTGACTTTTGATTGGCCATTGTGGCTTGGATATCTTTTGGGTGTCGTCGGTACGGGAACTCTGTTACACAACCTACCTAGCTTTGGCGACCGCAAGGATGGCGCGCGAGTTTTTGTGAATTGGTGTCTTGCGCCATTGCTGGCAGCGGCGGTTTGCATTTCTACCTGGTGGTTTTGGGTGCCGGTAAATCTAGCGCAGAAAATACCCTGGTATTACTTTTTTGGGTACGGAGCGGCCATCCACGTGAGTGGAGTGGTGTTGGGCATTGTGCTTTCAAAGATATCGCATTCTGAAAACTTCAAACACGGAAAGCTGGATTGGACTCGCTTGCTCCTCACGTTTCCATTTGCCGTCATGACGGGCGGAGTGGGAGCGTGGCTGATTTGGCTGAAGGCCGATGCTATTCGGACGCTTCGATTAGAAGTTTTCGCCGCTACTGCAGTCCCGCTTGTACTGCTGACGTTGATGGCGGTTGGAGTACTGTCGGTTGGGGTTAGTAGCAAGTTCACACAGGACAGCGACCGTGAGTGGTGGTCGCGGGCGGGAGGCTGGATGATGGTGGCGGGACTCGGCTGGCTCGTACTGTTTTCAGTAGTGCTATTGCTGCCGCTGATTCCGCACGACCACGCGGCGTTTAAAAGCTTGATGCCAACCATTAGCGCCGCACTTGCGTGGTACGTGACGAAAACCGGTTCCAAGTCAACGTCGAATGTTTCGGAAGCGAATGCTGGAACACCCGCACCAAAGCACGGCATGCTGGAGAAGTTAGAGCCATACTTGATGCCGACGGCTTCGGTGCTTTTCCTTGTGGCGTTAGCTTTTGGCGTCACGCTAGTAAACACTTCTTTGGCAGGCGAGCTGAAGGAATCGTGGAAGTTAGCGCACGGTGCAACCTTGATCTTGTTGCTAATCGAATTTACGCTGGCAACCGTGGCATCTTATGGCGTTAATGTAAATAAATTCTCGTTGCATGCCATGTACAGAATGCGTTTGATCCGCGCTTATCTTGGGGCGTCGAATGAGCGCAGAAAGCCCAATCCATTCACGGGCTTTGACATGAACGACAACTTCCCGATCTCGAAGCTGAGAAAAGACAAGCCGATGCACGTGCTGAATCTTTGTCTCAACTTGGTGAGCGGCTCTAACTTAGCGTGGCAGCAGCGTAAGGCCGAGTCTTTTACGGTGACGCGGCTCCATTCCGGCAGCTTGCGTGTGGGGTATCAGTCGTCGGAAACATACGGCCATGGCGCGGCGCCTGGCGGAATTTCGCTTGGTACCGCGATGGCAATTTCTGGGGCGGCCGCCAGCCCGAATATGGGTTATCACTCAGCCCCGCTGCCCGCGATTATCATGACTCTCTTTAACGCGCGACTCGGATGGTGGTTGGCGAACCCTGGAGAAGCCGGGAGGCGTTCCTGGAACACCGATGGCCCAACGTTTGGCATTCAGCCTTTTTTGGCTGAAGCGTTCGGCTTGACAAACGACACGAACCGTTATGTCTACATGTCTGATGGTGGCCATTTTGAAAATCTGGGCCTCTACGAGATGGTTTTGCGGCGCTGCAGGCACATTGTGGTGATTGACGCTGGGGCCGATGACACTTATACGAAGGAGGACCTAGGGAACGCGGTTCGTAAGATCCGCATCGATCTGGGTATACCGATTAGTTTTGAGTCGCCGATTGCGATCAATCCGAAACTTGGTCGGGACGGAAAGCGTTGTGCGATAGGGACCATCGATTACCAGGCGATTGATGGTGAGGATGTCGAGAACGGTGAGCTTCTGTACATTAAGCCGGTGCTAACGGGCAGTGAGCCAGAGGATGTGCAGAATTACGCCAGTACGAGCCTAACGTTTCCGCAGGAACCAACTAGCGACCAATGGTTTACCGAATCGCAGTTTGAAAGTTACCGCAGGTTGGGCGCTTTCACGATTGAAGAAATTGTGAGCGGGGCGGGTGCCGTAGGGGCTTTGGGAATAGGCGACTTGTTTAGCTTCGCCAAGGACTACTTGGCTCGCGATAAGCGTGGACAGGTTAAGAGCGCATCGGCGGCGGGGGTCTTATGATCCTAGGGAATTTGAAGAGTTTCGCTTTGATGATGCGAATTTTGGTAGTTGAATCGAACGAAGTTTCCTCGGTGAATTCGATCCGGGAACGCACCTAAAACCAGATGATACGGAAGCTTAGCCGAGATCGTCAGGAAGCCCTCAAATGAGCCATCAGCGTAAAGAGCAGCGCCGAGATCTTGGGTCGGTGCCGTTCCAATCGGACCTGAAACACTGGCGCTGGAAATACGCTGTTGATAACCTCGCCAATCACCAGTGAGTTCGTGGGCGGATGTTGAAAGAGGAACATGTGACCCTGCGACGGCGGTTAGATCAGCGACTTTCGTCAACTGAACTTGCGCGTTAATGATGACCCAGGAACGCGCTGGGTTGGCGACGACTCCGCTGGGCAGGAGCGGCGATCCGAATAGCGCCTCTACTTCAAATAGAGCAACTTGTTAATTCTCCGCGAGATAGACGATATCGAACGGCGTAGTTGAAGCCGGCCCCTGGTAAAAACGGCTGGCACTCAGACGCCCATGTTTGTATTTCAGAGCCGTGGTGAGATGCTGTGGCGCAATGGCTCGATACCAGACTGCGCTGATCGGGCGGGACTGAAGTTCAGCAACAGACGCAAGGTTCATGCCATGCCGGAATAAACCACAGACCTCAGCATTTCCCGAAGAAGTAATTCGTCAGGAGTGCCGATTAGGTCTGATGGGCGACGTCCACCCAAGTTGCGATTAGGAGTTTCCAACCACGGTCCCGCGTTTGACAGAAGTTCTTCGACATCAATTCGAATGTCAGAGTGCTCTCCGGGCAGGAGTAAGGGCGCAGGCTGCGGTGCTGGCATGTTTCTATTATGTGTCTCCAAGGGTGAGCGCTCCGATAATTGCTTATCGGGACAAAGGGGAAGAAGGTTTAAGGGTGATTGCGTTTGTTTTTGTTTGTCAGCCCCCGCTGACTCATGTCCCACCGTTACGATAGTGGGCGAATGAGCAAGGTTCTCGCACAATTCCGGCGTTGACAGACCGTGTTCGTTTTTCGGGTCAGCATTTGACGTTTTTTGATAATCCATAAAGGTTGGTTCTCAACGACAAATCTAAAAGTGAGCGGAACGGCCTGAGGGGTAAAACCTGCTTAACTCGCTGATTCTATGTAAGAAGAAAAATCTTCTCCCGCCGAACCGACCGTCTGCTGACATAATCCTAAAGTGCAAATGACTGGTGCGGAGTGTCTGCTTAGGACACTCGTGAACAACGGGGTAGAGGTCTGCTTTATGAACCCCGGTACTTCGGAAATGCAATTTGTGGCAGCGCTGGACCGGGTTGGCGGCATGCGTCCAGTTTTGGGTTTATTTGAGGGCGTGTGTTCAGGAGCGGCTGACGGTTATGCGCGGATGTTGCGCAAGCCTGCCGCGACACTGCTCCATTTGGGACCCGGGTTGGGAAATGCGCTCGCCAATTTTCACAATGCGCGTAAAGCTCGCTCGCCAGTTGTAAATATTGTGGGCGACCATTCAACTGCGCACAAAATGTTCGATGCGCCCCTTAGTGCGGATGTGCCCGCGTTCGCGCGGACCGTATCAGACTGGGTGCGGGTCGCCGAAAGCGGCGAGGAAATGGGTACGCTCGCAACGAAAACGATTGAGGCGGCAATGGGCCCGCCTGGTCGAGTGGCGACATTGATCGTACCGGCGGATTTTTCCTGGAGCCCAGCGGGAGACTTGGGTCCCGCTGCGCAGTTTCGACCGCGAGCGAAAGCGTTCGCTTCAGATATTCAAGAAGCCGCCAATTTTCTCCGACAATTAGGTCCGGAATCTGGGCTTTTGATGGGCGGAGACACGCTGACTGATGCCGGATTAAAGGCGGCTCAGCGAATAACGAGCGGCACCGGGGCGCGGATTTTCTCAGATAGAAATGCCTCCCGCTCGGCTTTAGGCGGTGGGCGATTTGCGCCGGAACGGGTTGCCTATTTTCCTGAGAAAGCGGGAGCGCAATTGGCCGGATTGAAACACATTTTGCTGGTTGAAGCGAAGGCGCCAGTGTCATTCTTTGCCTACCCTGGGCGAAAGAGCACGCTACTGCCAGATGATTGCGCAGTAACGGTTCTGGCGCGGCCAGGTGACGACGGTTGTTATGCCTTGGACTGCTTGGCGGATTGCTTCCAAGCTGCAAACGGCTTGAATCTTGGGTGGCGCGGGTCATCCTTTACCGCAGGCAGTGAGGCTCTAACAACGGAAACGCTCGGCCAGGTGATCGCTGCATTGTTGCCGCCGGATTCGATTGTATGCGATGAAATGGTTTCATCTTCGGAAGCAGTCGTAGCACAGTTGGCAGGTGCGGCACGGCACGATTTTCTGCCGGTCACGGGTGGATCTATCGGTCAGGGCTTACCGGTGGCGGTGGGTGCGGCGGTGGCATGCCCGAATAGGAGGGTGATCGCACTAGAGGCGGATGGCAGCGCGATGTATACGCTGCAGGCGCTATGGACCATGGCGCGAGAGAATTTGAACGTGACCGTAGTGATTTTTGCGAACCGGCGTTATCGAATTCTTGATGTGGAGATGAGTCGCACCGGCGCGGGAGACCTTGGGCCACTGGCTAACAACATGATCGACCTTGGACGGCCCGGCCTGAATTGGGTAAAACTGGCAGAAGGCGCGGGGGTCGAAGCAACAAGAGCGACCACTGCACGCGAGTTTGCGGCGAGTTTCAGCGACGCGTTAAGCGCTAATGGCCCAAGGTTGATTGAGGCGGTATTGTGAGTTCTTGGTAGAGCTTTTCGCCAACGACTTTGTGCACTGCGGTGGACGGATGGGAGGCGTGGTAGTAGAAGTGATCACCGGGCGAAGAACAGGGACCCGTTAGTTGATGAAAGATACTGCGCCCAGCGCAGGCGTCGGTAGTGTTGTGGATACCATACCGCTCGGGGTGATGCAGCACTTCGTCGAAGAACGGCCCCCAATGGCTAAGAGTAATAGTGGCGCCCGGTAAGCCTGCCCTCAGTTGGTTTGGGATGAGTGCAAGCGCCGGATTCAGCCGCTCGCCAACAGCGCTGAAGTTCGGAATGGCGGTGGGCAGTAGGGCGAGTTCAAAATTCCGCGCACCTAGGTTATAGAGTTGGGTGATTTCGTTCTTTAGATTGCTAACCGTAGTCTCAGTTGAGAGCTTGCTGTCATTCAAGCCGCCGGCGATGAAGAAAAGAGTTGTTTGGGGCTCGAAAGAGATCTTCTTGGAACTCACCATCGAAGCGAAATCATTCACTTGATTTTGCATGCCGTAGCCAAGTAGCGCGCCCTCTAATTTGTTGCCGGCACCTTCTCCGGTGCGCGCCCCACTAATGGCAAAATCGAGACTTTGATTTCCAGGTGAAGGAATGTTGGAGGGTTTGAGCTCGAAACCAAGGTGTTGTGCAAGATAGGCAACGGCGGTGGGACCGTCACAATCGAGATAGCCCTCGCCTATGTCTGAATAGCTATCGCCGAAAACATAGAGGCGCTGGTAAGGCTGGGGTTGCACGGCAGAGGTTGCCGCTGCCAGCGCGAGCAAAAGGCATAAACTTTTAGCGGACGTCATAAGGGCAGACTCCATAATAAGAGAAAAGCCTGTGATTAGTGTTGTGTCTTCTATCGAGTCGGGGGCGGCCAAAACAACGTGCAAACGGGCAAGCTGTTTTTAGTGGGCGCCGGGCCGGGCAATGTTGAATTGCTGACGGTAAGGGCCACGCGTGTGTTGGGCGAATGCGATGTAGTGCTCTATGACAGGTTGACCACACCTGAGATCCTTGCGCTCGCTCGCCCTGACGCCCAGCTGATTTACGTTGGTAAGCACGATGGTGAGCAGGAGCGCGAACAGGCACGCATTTTTGAATTGATTCTGGAACACACCGAGGCAGGCAGATCAGTGGCTCGCCTCAAGGGCGGTGATCCGTTAGTGTTTGGGCGTGGCGCCGAAGAGTGGGAAGTGGCAATTGGACACGGGATTGAAGTAGAACTCGTACCCGGAATTAGCTCTGCTATCGCGGTACCGGGCCTAGCGGGAATTCCTCTCACGTTCCGCGAGGTATCGCGAAGCTTTGCCGTCGTAACCGGGCATTGGAAGAGCGGCGCCAATATGGACTGGGCACCTTATGCCAAGATCGATACGCTCGTGATTCTCATGGGGACCAAGCAGCGGGCTCTCATCGCCGAATCTCTAATTACAGTAGGAAGAAACGCCAGTGAACCCGTGGCCTTTGTGGAGAGCGGTTCGATGAAGGCAGAGCGGGTGATCGAGACTGATTTGTTTTCGGTCGCGAAAGGTGAGATTGAAATCGTAGGTCCCGCGGTGATGGTGGTGGGAGAAGTAGTCCGGCAGCGGGAAAAGCTGACGAAAAAAAGCTAATTAGGCGGTGCGCTTTTGCCCACCGCCCCGTTGGGAGAAGAATTAACGACCCAAGTACTGTACGTGAACGTAAGTACCCAAGCGGACATTGTAGGCCAGATACCAGCCAATGTGGTCTGGATCGTCGTAGATGATGATGTCATCTCGATCCCAATACCATCCACTGCAGAAGCCGATATCAAACGCCGCTACACTCCAGAAGAACCCGCCAAAGCCGAACCGCTCGGGCCCGCCACCACCTAGGTGCCAAACGTGACCGCGGCCGATAGCCCCAGGAAAGTGTCCGTGCTCCCAGGGATGGTCGAGATGATAGTGTGGATCGTTACGACCAGTATCGTGTCCCACCCATTGTCCGTTGTTGTGGACGTGAGGAGCTTCGGGGTGACCGCTTCTATCTGGACCCTCTTGACGACCACCTCTTTCCGGACCCTCCTGACGACCTCCTTTAGCGGCCTCGGGATGCGGAGCTGGTCCGTGAGCTGGCTTAAATCCACCGCCAACCTTTTCTCCCCCGTGTTCCTCGTGCTCACGCTGTGCGTAGGTGAATGAAACAGTGGCCAAAGCCAAACCTACAATCGCGATACCTGTCAGTAAACTTGCTCGATAATTGGACATTTTTGTTTATGTACGCCTCTGGGTAGTAGACGACACGCGTGTCCAACGGGTAACCCATTTTAGGATTAAGTAGACTTCACGGTACCAAGTAGTTGTACTGATACTAGTTGCGTTTGGCGGGTCCTTGTTCCTTAGCCAAGCGCACCCGGGCACCATCGAGCTTTTTCTGCACTTTCGCTACTTCTTCCGGTTCAACATCGCTTGGAGCACTGGAGCTCCATTCTTTTAGCGACGACTGCCACTGCGAAATAGCCAATTTCAATTTGCCCTGTTTGAAATAAACATCGCCCAGATGATCGTGAATGGTAGGATCTTTCGCCATCAACTGCAGAGAATGTGAAAGTTGCTGTTCGGCCTCATCGAGCTTATTCAGACGGAAGTAAACCCAACCGAGGCTATCGAGGAATGCATAATTCGTCGGCTCAAGGTCAACGGCCCGTTTGATGTAATCCTGCGCTTCCGGCAAGCGCATATTTTGATCCGCAAGCATGTAACCGAGATAGTTAAGAGCGGAAGCGTTTTTCGGATCGGCATCAAGCACGCGGCGAAATTCCTTTTCCGCTAGATCGAATTTCTTCTCGCGTTCATAAAGAGCGCCACGGGTGAAAAATACGCCGGCCTTGGCTTTGTCGTCCTTGGCAAGCTTCTCGGCAGAGTCTAGCGCTTTGGCCGACTCAACGTAGTTATGGCCCCGCTGGTAGGTCTCAGCTATCTGCAAATAGGTTTCTAGATCTGACTTACCATCGAGCATTTTTCGCAGCTCTGCAACCGCCGCGTCGGTCTTACCTTGGTCCGAATACAGCTGTGCGCAGACGCTATGGACTCTGGAATCGTTCGGAAACTTGGCTAAGGCGACCTCGGCCTCTTGCTGCGCCTTGGCATACTCTTTAGATTCGCGATGCGTTTCGATGATCTGCACAGCGGATTCGGAAGCTTGGTCCGGATCGAGAGAGGACATTTGCTTGAAGCTCTCTACCGCTTGGTCGTATTGCTCGTTCCGGCGATACAGGCCTCCTAGTTCATAGAAAAGTCCCGCGCGAGCGCCTTTCTGCTGAACATCGTAGTTCGGTTTTGCCGTCATATCAATTACGCCCTTTAGCGCAGTAATGGCATCAGGAAGCTTGCCCTCGTCGGCAAGCAGCAGTGCATCGAAACGGCGGACTTCCGGATTGTATTTATCTATTTCCTTGGCTTTGTCGATTAAGCGCCGGGCTTCTTCGGTATTCTTCTGCGCTTGGCGGATTTCCGCCATTCGGATGTAGGGGTCTGCCTCCAGAGGCTTGGCGTCGGCCACTTCTTGGTAGACCTTCACGGCTTCGTCATACTGTGTCGCCAGTGTGAGATCGTGTGCTTCGAAATTCTTAAATTCGAGCTGGGTTGGTTCCAAGTCGGAAGCTTTCTTGAAAGCTTCGGCCGCTAGCGCCCATTCCTTCATCGATTCATAATTTTGGGCAAGCATGGCATAGGCCCGGCCGGAAGGATTCTTGGTTGCCAGCCGTTCAAGCAACTCAGTAGATGCTTTGGTATCGCCGCGCTCACCATAAACGCCGGCTAAACCCACCAGCGCATCTTCATTGTCGGGTTCAATCGCCAGCGCCTTCTTAAAAGCCGATTCAGCGTCGACCGAGTTATCAAGCATGCGGTTGAGTCCGCCCACCATAATCAGGCTCTCAACGTCTTTCGGATCTTTCTCGGCAATAATTTGGAATTGCTCTAACGCGCGCCGAACCATTCCTTCATTGGCACGGCTTTGGCCATCGCCGCCAATTTGGCTGCGATAGATGTGGGCCAGAACGCGATGGGCCTCGAGCTGGTTCGGATTGGCCTTAAGAGCATTTTGCGCTTCTTCCACGGCATCTCTTACGCGTCCAGCCGCTAAATACAGTTCTGCAATGTCTTCCACTAGAAAATCCGCTTCCGGGTCTTCTTTCATGGCTAAGCGGAAATTCTCTATCGCCTTATTTAGGTAATCGCTACGATTGCCATAAGACGCTGCCATTTCCGCGTAAAGATGACCTAGCGAATAGTGATAGTAGGCGGCAGCCTTTGGAGAGCTGGCTTGCTTGACGACGGGTGGCAGCGTCTTAGAGCTCGACTGAGCTGCATTTGCTGGCACAAAAGACGCCGCCAAACCAGCGGCAAGGAGACAGTTAGCTCTGAGCGATCTAAAGTGGAGGTGGGGCATTCGACTACTTTTATTTGGATTTTGCCAACGGCGCGACCATGAGACGCTGGCCCAATTTGAGTATAACTCCGTTTCAACAGAGGGAAGACGGCATGGGACATCAGCCAGGGGTG
>Ga0182012_10003225_pt1 | contig 17448 bp, 17 predicted proteins | sample 612S2SmetaG_FD_120486 | JGI IMG/M metagenome (GOLD analysis project Ga0182012, IMG submission 120486) | Permafrost microbial communities from Stordalen Mire, Sweden - 612S2S metaG | ecosystem: Environmental > Terrestrial > Soil > Wetlands > Permafrost | place: Sweden: Stordalen | collected...
GCTAGCAAGGGCTGCCAGCCTCCGCCGCCGCTCAGTTCAGCTTACGCTTCGGCACCGGCGCTTCGAACTGCGCGATCTCCGCGGTCTGCGCCGCCTTGCCGTTGAACGTCAGCACGTTGCCCTCGGCCGAAATGGCGACACGGTCGCCATCGACGATGTCGCCGGCGAGAATCATCTCCGCCAGGGGATCCTGCAGATTGCGCTGGATCACCCGCTTCAAAGGCCTTGCGCCATAGGCCGGATCCCAGCCTTTGGCCGCCAGCCAGTCGCGCGCCGCGGCATCGAGCGTGAGCACGATCTTGCGCTCCTCCAACAGCTTGGTGAGCCGTTGGAACTGGATCTCGACGATCCGGCCCATCTCGCTCTTCTGCAAGCGGTGGAACAGGATGATCTCGTCGACGCGGTTGAGGAATTCGGGCCGGAAATGCGCCCGCACCGTGCCCATCACCTCCTCGCGTACCGCCGAGGTGTCCTCTCCCTCCGGCTGATTGACCAGGTACTCCGAACCGAGATTCGAGGTCATGATGATCAGCGTGTTGCGGAAATCGACGGTGCGGCCCTGGCCGTCGGTCAGACGGCCGTCGTCGAGCACCTGCAACAGCACGTTGAAGACGTCGGGATGAGCCTTCTCGATCTCGTCGAACAGCACCACCTGATAGGGCCGCCGCCGCACCGCCTCGGTCAGTGCGCCGCCCTCGTCATAGCCGACATAGCCCGGGGGCGCGCCGATCAGCCGCGAGACCGAATGCTTCTCCATGTATTCGGACATGTCGAGCCGCACCATGGCGGTCTCGTCGTCGAACAGGTACTCGGCCAGCGCCTTTGTCAGTTCGGTCTTGCCGACGCCGGTGGGACCTAAGAACATGAACGAGCCCATCGGACGGTTGGGATCCTGCAGGCCGGCGCGCGACCGTCGCACCGCGGTTGCCACCGCATGCACGGCTTCAGCCTGGCCGACAACGCGCTTGCCGAGGCTGTCCTCCATCTTCAGGAGCTTGTCTTTTTCGCCCTCGAGCATCTTGTCAACCGGCACGCCGGTCCAGCGCGACACCACCTGGGCGATGTGATTGGCGGTGACGGCCTCTTCCATCATCTCGCCGGCATTTTCCTTGGCCTCGATCTCGGCGAGCCTTTTTTCCAGCTCGGGTATCCGGCCATAGGCAAGTTCGCCCGCGCGCTGATATTCGCCGCGGCGCTGTGCGTTGGCGAGTTCGATGCGCAGCGCATCGAGCTCGCTCTTGAGCTTCTGCGCGTTCGACAGTTTGTTCTTCTCGGCGCTCCAGCGCGAGGTCAGGTCGGCCGACCTCTTTTCGAGCTCGGTGAGTTCCCTTTCCAGCGTCTGCAGTCGGCTCTTGGAGCCGGCGTCGCTTTCCTTCTTCAGCGCCTCCTGCTCGATCTTGAGCCGGATGATTTCCCGATCCATCGAATCGAGCTCTTCCGGCTTGGAATCGACCTGCATTTTCAGCCGCGCCGCCGCCTCGTCCATCAGGTCGATCGCCTTGTCGGGGAGAAAGCGATCGGTGATGTAGCGGTTCGACAGCGTGGTCGCCGCCACCAGCGCCGAGTCGGTAATGCGTACCCCATGGTGCTGCTCGTATTTGTCCTTCAGGCCGCGCAGGATCGAGATGGTATCCTCGACGGTAGGCTCGGACACAAAAATCGGCTGGAACCGGCGCGCCAGCGCCGCATCCTTTTCGACGTGCTTGCGGTATTCGTCCAGCGTGGTGGCGCCGATGCAATGCAGTTCGCCGCGCGCCAACGCCGGTTTGAGCAGGTTGGACGCATCCATGGCGCCGTCGGCCTTGCCGGCCCCGATCAGGGTATGCATCTCATCGATGAACAGGATGATGCTGCCCTCCGCCGAGGTCACTTCCTGCAGCACGGCCTTCAGCCGCTCCTCGAACTCGCCGCGGTATTTGGCGCCGGCGATCAGCGCGCCGAGATCGAGCGCCAGCAGCTTCTTGTCCTTGAGGCTTTCCGGCACGTCGCCATTGACGATGCGCAGCGCCAACCCTTCGACGATCGCGGTCTTGCCGACCCCGGGCTCGCCGATCAAAACGGGATTGTTCTTGGTGCGGCGAGACAGCACCTGGATGGTGCGGCGGATTTCCTCGTCGCGGCCGATCACGGGGTCGAGCTTGCCATCGCGCGCCGCTTGCGTAAGGTCGCGCGCATACTTCTTCAGCGCGTCATAGGCATTCTCGGCCGTCGCGCTGTCCGCGGTACGTCCCTTGCGCAGCGCTTCGATCGCCGTATTGAGGTTTTGCGGCGTGACACCGCCCTTTCGCAGGATGCCGCCGGCTTCGCTGTCTTTTTCCAGCGTCAGCCCGAGCAGCAGCCGTTCGACGGTGACAAAACTGTCGCCGGCCTTGTCTGCGGCCTTTTCGGCGGCGTCGAACGCACGCGCCAATTCCGGCGCGAGATAGACCTGCCCCGCCCCGCTCCCGGAAACTTTCGGCAGCTTATTAAGCGCATCTTCGGTCGCCCGCAGGATCGCGCGCGAATTGCCACCGGCGCGGTCGATCAGACCACCGGCCAGGCCCTCGCTGTCGTCCAGCAGCACCTTCAAAAGATGCAGCGGCGAAAACTGCTGGTGGCCGTCGCGCATCGCCAGCGATTGCGCCGACTGGATAAACCCGCGGGCGCGCTCGGTGTATTTTTCCATATTCATGGCAGTTCCCTCAGCCTGTCGCTCCGCCCCGAAAGCACGGATGCTACATCTTCATTGGGGTTCCGCGGGCCGCGTTGATGCCTCTCAACCGGCACACGGTCATGTCGCCGACGTTCGCGCCAGCTTGGGCTAGATGTGGGAAGCCGCTCGCGGGAACGGAAGAGGCGGGCTCACAAATTCGTGTGCGGTAGCGCAGCCCCGCGGAATGTCTTAAAATCCCGCATGTCCATGATCCAGACCGCAGAGATTACGAGCCTTTACCGCTATCCTGTCAAAGGCCTATCTCCGGAACCACTGCGGCATGTGACGCTGAGCGTCGGCCAGACGCTTCCGGCCGACCGCCGCTACGCCATCGAGAACGGCCCCTCCGGCTTCGATCCCGCCGCGCCGAAGTGGCTACCGAAGTCCCATTACTTGATGCTGATGCGCAATGAACGGCTGGCGGGATTGCGGACCCAGTTCGAGGACCGGACCAATCTTCTGACCATTCGCGCGGGCGGCCGGATTGCCGCCCAGGGCAATCTGGAGACGGTCCAGGGCCGCGCCACGATCGAGGCGTTCTTCGCGAAAAACTTTACCCAGGAACTCAAGGGAGCCCCGAAGGTGCTCTCCGGTGGCGGCCACAGCTTTTCGGATGTCGCCAAAAAAGTCGTCTCCATCATCAATCTCGACAGCGTCAAAGCCGTCGCGGACATGGTCGGCCGGACCGTTGATCCGCTGCGGTTTCGCGCCAACCTCTACGTCAGCGGATGGCCCGCCTGGCACGAGTTCGATCTGCTCGGTCACACGCTCGCGGTCGGCGATGCGCGCCTCAGGCTGTCGAAGCGAATCGTGCGCTGCGCCGCTGTCAACGTCGATCCGGAAAGCGCGGTGCGCGACCTCGATATTCCGCCGACCCTGCTGCGCAACCTCGGCCACAACGATTGCGGGGTCTATGCCGAGGTCATCGCCGGCGGCTCGGTCGCCGTCGGTGATGTGATCGCAACCGAGGCGATAAAACTCCTGTGAGTTTTGCCGCCGCGCGCAGTTGCGCCCTGCTCCGCTCCATGCGGTGCACGCCATCACCGGCGTAAAGCCCGGGGCAGTCTTCATTCCCTGCAGTAAGCGAGCACGCAGCGGGAGATCCTCATCGCGTCGGCACGACGTAGGCATAGATCCGGCCGCGCGAAACCGGCGCTTCCCTGACCCGGTTGCCATAATTGCCCGACACCAGGATCACGTTGCCCCGATCGTCGATGCCGCTGACGACCCCGACATGACCGCCGCCGCCGCGTCTCATCACGGCGATGGCGCCGATCTGGGGTCCGGAGACGCGCTGGCCATAGCTCGCGAACGACCGCGCCATGTCCGAGCCCGTGCCGCGATAGCCGGAACGCTGCAGGACCAGGTTCATGAACCGGGCGCACCACAGGCTGCCGCGGCCGGTCGGATTACCGCCAATATAGCGACGCGCCTCGGCGACAAGGTTTGTTGAAACCGAAACGCCTGAGGAGGCCATGCCGCTGGACAAGCTGCCGGTGGAAAGGCTGGCATTGGCGCCGACAAGTCCCCGCTCCCGCAGCTGCGCCACGGCGGCGTCCCAGTGCGACCCGCGCACGAGGTGACGATGGTGACGGGAGTGCCTATGGGCGCTGCGCCCTCTGGCATGACCGCCGGCATGACGCAAGTGAGCCTGCCTTGGGGCGCTGTATTGAGATTTTGCCGCAGCCGGGGCGGCCGAGGCAACCACTGCCGCCGAACAGATTGCCAGCGTGGCCAAACCAAACGATCCGATTCCAAGCGGCCGGCAGAACGCAACCAACTGAAGCATACTCACTCCTCTTTGACTTCCCCGATTGATGCCGGCTTCCGGGCGCCGGCGTCGGGGGGGCGTCGTAAAGTGCCGCGATGTGGCGAGAGCAAGACAGGATGTGGCAGTGCACGATCAGCAACGAGGTCATTCCACGATGATTCCTTGACGAAGGAACTCGATTGCCGCCTCATCGCAGCCGCGAGCCATCCAGGGCGATGTTTGCTCCTGGCCCATGAGAGGAGATTTGCAAGATGCCCCACGCCGTGACGCGCGACCATGTGCGCCTGTATTTCGAAGAGACCGGGCGGGGAACGCCGATCATCTTCCTGCACGAATTCGCGGCCGATCATACCAATTGGGAACCGCAACTGCGTTATTTCTCGCGCGGACACCGGTGCATCGCCTATTCCGCGCGCGGCTATGCGCCTTCGGATGTGCCGGCTTCTTCGGAGGTCTACGCCTACACGCACTTCTACACCGACGCGCTCGCCGTGCTCGATCATTTGGCGATCGCGAAAGCGCATTTCGTCGGGCTGTCGATGGGCTCCTATTCCTCGCTGCAGGTCAGCCTCAACGCGCCGCAGCGCGCATGGTCGATGACGCTTGCCGCCACAGGTTCAGGCTCGGACCTCGGCCATCTCGATACCTTCCGCCGGCAGTGCCAGGCCAATGCCGAGCAATATGAGAGAATCGGCGCCGCCGAAGTGGCGAAGGCGACCCGCGAAGCGCCGAGCCGCATTCCCTTTCTGTTGAAGGACCCGCGCGGACATGCGGACTTCTATGACGCTCTGGCGCGACACGATGCCCGGGGCTCGGCCAACACCATGCGTGGCTTCCAGGGCGGCCGGCCCTCGATCTACACCCTGACCGACGCCATCAACAAGGTCCCGACGCCGGCGCTGATCCTCTGCGGCGACGAGGATGACAATTGCATTGAACCCAGCCTGTTCTTGAAGAAGCACCTGCCGGCATCAGGGCTGGCGATGTTCCCGAAGACCGGCCACGTGCTCAATCTGGAGGAGCCCGCACTGTTCAATCAAATGGTCGAGGGTTTCATCACGCTGGTGGAGGCCGGCCGCTGGCCGGCGCGGGATCCAAGGTCGATCGCGGGATGATGCGGTTTGAGCGTGGCGGCGAGCCGGCGGACGCTTGCTTGAGCCTGTATGCTTCACCGCTCCTTCCCGGCACGGCTCAGCAGAAACACGCCCTGTTCGCCGAACATGTTCCAGAACCACCAGGGGGCATTAAGCCGAAGCGGCCGGCCGTAAGTGTCGAGCGCGACCGCGCGTTCCATCTTGACGTTGATCTCGCCGCACAGCTGCACGAAATCCTTGATGGTACAGAAATGAATGTTCGGGGTGTCGTACCAGGTGGCGGGCAGGTTCTCGGTGCGCGGCATGTGACCCCCGACCAAGAGTTGCAGCCGCATCTTCCAGAAACCGAAATTCGGAAATGTCACGATGGCGCGGCGGCCGATCCGCAGCAGATTTTCCAGCACCAGCCGCGGCTGCCGCGTCGCCTGCAGGGTCTGCGACAGGATCACATAGTCGAATGCGTCGTCGGGATAGTTGATGAGATCGGTATCGGCATCGCCCTGCACCACCGCGAGCCCCTTGGCGACGCAGTGATTGACGCCCTCGCGCGACAGCTCGATGCCGCGCCCGTCGATGCCGCGGCTTTCGAGCAGTTGCAAGAGATCGCCATCGCCGCAGCCGACGTCGAGCACCTTCGAGCCGCGCTCGACCATCTGCGCCACCAGCAGATGGTCGCCACGATAGTGCCGGCTGTCCGGTGCCGCCACGGCGTTCAACGACAAGGCCTGTTGCTCGAGGCTCATGTCACTTGCCGGTTTTACCGAGACCGTGGGCGGCACCCGCCGATTGCAGGAAGGCGCGGGAGATGTCGAAAAATTCCGGCACATCCAAAAGGAAGGCATCATGGCCGCGGTCAGTTTCGATTTCCGCGAATGACACCCGCGCGCTCGATGCATTGAGAGCATGCACCAGCGCCCGCGACTCCGAGGTCGGGAACAGCCAGTCGCTGGTGAACGACACCACGCAGAACCGCGTCTTGGTGCCGCGGAACGCCCGCGCCAGCGCGCCGTCATGATCGGCGGCAATGTCGAAATAGTCCATTGCCCGCGTCAGATAGAGATAGCTGTTGGCGTCGAAGCGCTCGACAAAGGACGAGCCCTGATAGCGCAGATAGCTTTCGACCTGGAAATCGGCGTCGAAGGAGAAGGTCGGCAGGTCGCGATCCTGCATCCTTCGGCCGAACTTGCGGTGCAGGGCGGCGTCCGAGAGATAGGTGATGTGCGCGGCCATCCGGGCGACGCCGAGGCCGCGGTGCGGATGGGTGCCGTGCTCGAAATAGCGCCCGCCATGCCAGTCCGGATCGGCCATGACAGCCTGCCGACCGAGTTCGTGAAAGGCGATGTTCTGTGCCGAATGCCGCGTGCTGCAGGCGACCGCCAACGCCGAGAATACCCGGGCGGGATAGGCTGCGGTCCATTGCAGCGCCTGCATGCCGCCCATCGAGCCGCCGACCACGCAGAACAGCGTGTCGACGCCCAGGCGGTCGAGCAGCATGGCCTGCGCGCGCACCATGTCCGGAATCGTGATGATTGGAAAATCCAGTCCCCAGACTTTCCCGGTTGAGGGGTTGGTCGAGGCCGGCCCGGTCGAGCCCATGCAGCCGCCGATCACATTGGCGCAAACGATATAATATTTGGCGGTATCGAGCGGCCGGCCAGGACCGACCATGGTTTGCCACCAGCCGGGCTTGCCGGTCACCGGATGGATATTGGCGACGTGCTGATCGCCGGTCAGCGCATGGCAGACCAGGATGGCGTTTGACCTGTCGGCGTTGAGTTCGCCGTAGGCCTGGTAGGCGATCTGGAACGGAGCCAGGTCGATGCCACAATCGAGCTTGAGCGGCTGGTCCGCCCCGAACAACTCCAGCTTTGAACTCGGATGATCCGCCTCGTGGGCACGTTCCTCGCCATGGATCGCCGGGCTCAGATTGGATTTCACATTTACCATCTCGGGTCACGATCTGCCTGAAGAGGTCTTCCAACCCCTGCGGAAATCAGGCCATAAAAAACCCGGCCTGAACGTAAGTTCGACCGGGATCACTTCTGTCCCCGGCCTGTTTAGCGAGTTGTTTAACGTGGCTGCAAGCCGGCCGGCTCAAATGACCACGGAATGCTTAAATATTAGTCTCGGGATACCGCCCCGTCAAGGCAAGCAGGTTCGGATCTCATCGTCAGCTGCCCTTGCGCCGTCCCGAACCATAGGGGAGAACAGGCTCGCATCCCCCGATACGCGGCGAAAAGGCCGATGCTCGAAGGATGACAACATCGCTTGTTGGTCGCTTTTCGTCAGGTCCGGCCCATGTCTTCATTGCCCCCCGCTCCGCCCTCGCTTCAGGTGCTGCGCCAGGAGATCGATGCCATCGATGCGCAGGTGCATGGACTGTTGATGCAGCGCGGCGACATCATCGATCGGCTGATCCAGGTCAAGCAGACCCAGGAAGTCGGCTCCGCATTCCGCCCGGCCCGCGAAGCCGAGATGATGCGCCGGCTGGTCCAGCGCCATCGCGGCATCCTGCCGCTTGACACCGTCGAGAGCATCTGGCGCGTCATCATCGCGACCTTTACCTACGTGCAGGCGCCGTTTTCCGTCCATGCCGACATCTCATCGGGCGAATCGGCGATGCGCGATTCGGCGCGGTTTCATTTCGGCTTCACCGTTCCCTATGTTTCGCATTTCAGCGCGCAGGCCGCGGTCGACGCGGTCGCGAGGTCGAAGGGCGATCTGGCGCTGGTCTCCGCCACTTCCAGCCGCACCCCGTGGTGGACCGCGCTCGAACTCCATGGCGCACCGAAGATCACCGCCAGGCTGCCATTCGTCGAGCGCGCCGATCATCCGGCGGCGCTGCCGGTGTTCGTGGTGTCGCGTGTCGCCGACAGCGCCATGGTGACCGACGTCGAGATGTGGAGCGTGCGCGTGTCCGGCTGGAACGCCGAGATCGCACGCGCATTGTCGCCGTTGGCGGAAATCATAGCGGTGCCGGATACGGCGTTCGACGGCGCGGCGCTCTTGGCGTCAGTGGCGCCTCACAGCCTCGACAAGATCCGATCGGCGCTGATCGAGGCCGGTGCGTCGGTGCGCTCATCGGCCCTCGTCGGCAGCCATGCAACGCGCTATACGGTGCCCCCGAATGGGGCAACGGAATCCTAAGGCCGTCCCTGATCATCCGGAGTTCTCAAGATGTCACGCCCTGTGCCGAATCCCGGCATTCTAGAGATTGCGCCCTATACGCCCGGCAAGAGCCCGGTGACGGAGCCGGGCCGCAAGGTATTCAAGCTTTCGGCCAATGAGACGCCGTTCGGGCCTTCGCCCCGGGCGATCGAGGTCTACAAGCAGGCGGCTTCACATCTGGAGGACTATCCGGAAGGCACCTCACGCGTACTGCGCGCGGCGATCGGCCGCGCCTTCGGGCTGGATCCCGACCGCATCATCTGCGGCGCCGGCTCCGACGAAATTCTCAATTTGTTGGCCCATACCTATCTCAGCCACGGCGACGAGGCCATCCACACCGCCCACGGTTTTCTGGTCTACCCGATCGCAACGATGGCGAACGGCGCCATCAACGTCGTTGCGCCCGAGACCAACTTCACCGCCGACGTCGATGCGATCCTGCAGCGGGTCTCCCCGCGCACCAAGCTCGTGTGGCTCGCCAACCCGAACAACCCGACCGGCACCTATCTGCCGTTCGACGAAGTCAAGCGGCTGCGCGCCGGCCTGCCGCCCCACGTCCTCCTGGTGCTGGATGCCGCCTATTCCGACTATGTCTCGCGCAACGACTACGAACTCGGCATCGAACTGGTGGCAACCACCGACAACACGGTCGTGACCCACACCTTTTCGAAAATCCACGGGCTCGCCGCGCTGCGGATCGGCTGGATGTTCGGACCGGTCCACATCGTCGATGCGGTCAACCGCATCCGCGGCCCTTTCAACGTCTCGACGCCCGCGATGCTGGCGGCGGTGGCGGCGATCGAAGACACCGCGCATCAAGAGATGTCGAAGGCCCACACCGCCAAATGGCGCAACTGGCTGACGGATGAGGTGACAAGGCTGGGTCTCAAGGCAACGCCGAGCGTGGCCAATTTCGTGTTGATCCATTTCCCGCTTGAGCAAGGCAAGACCGCCGCCGATGCCGATATGTTCCTGACCGCGCGCGGCCTTGTGTTGCGCGCGTTGAACAATTACGGCCTGCCGCACGCCTTGCGCATGACGATCGGCACCGAAGAGGCAAACCGGCTCGTGATCGAGGCCCTGCGCGACTTCGTGGCACGGCCATGAACGCCGCGCCCCCCTTCAACAGGATCGCGCTGATCGGCTTTGGGCTGATCGGCGGTTCGATAGCCCGTGCCGCGCGGCGCCAGGGACTGGCGAGGGAAATCGTGGCCACCGCCCGCTCAGAGAAGACCCGCGCGCGGGTCAGGGAACTCGGCATCGTCGATCGCGTGGTGGAAACCAATGCCGAGGCCGCCGATGGCGCCGACCTCGTCATCCTCTGCATTCCGGTCGGCGCCTGCGGCGCCGTGGCGCAGGAAATCGCCGATCGCCTGATGCCGGGCGCCATCATCTCCGATGTCGGCTCGGTCAAGGGCGCCGTGGTCCGCGAGATGGCGCCGCATTTGCCCGCCAGCACCCATTTCGTGCCCGCGCACCCTGTCGCCGGCACCGAGTATTCCGGCCCCGATTCCGGGTTCGCCGACTTGTTCATCAACCGCTGGTGCATCCTGACCCCGCCGGAAGCAACCGACGGCGGCGCGGTCGGCCGACTGCGCGCGTTCTGGACGGCACTCGGCGCCAAGGTCGAGGTCATGACGGCGGACCATCATGATCTGGTGCTCGCGATCACCAGTCACCTGCCGCATCTGATCGCCTATACCATCGTCGGCACTGCCGACGAACTGGCGCAGGTCACATCCTCCGAGGTGATGAAATTCTCCGCCGGAGGCTTTCGCGACTTCACCCGCATCGCGGCCTCCGACCCGATCATGTGGCGCGACGTGTTTCTCGCCAACAAGGACGCGGTGCTGGAAATGCTGGGCACCTTCAACGAGGACCTCGCCAAGCTGACCCGCGCGATCCGCCGCGGCGACGGCGTGGCGCTGTTCGAGCATTTCACCCGCACCCGCGCGATCCGCCGGGGCATCGTCGAGATCGGCCAGGATTCGGCGGTGCCGGATTTCGGCCGTCGGCAGACGCCGTTGGAGAACAAGCCGGACTAGAGTTTCCTTCCTCGTTCCCTGGCTCGCGCTCGTTCGAGGGCGCTCAGCCGGCGCGACGGCGGTGGGCTGCTAGAACAGCGCCGGGGTCTGCCCTACCTTCAGCGGCCCCAGAAAGACGGTGCCGTCGACGAAGCGCAGCGGGAATGCCCGCGCCTTCTTGCCTTCCAGCACCGCTTCCCTGCCCAGCGCGTTGATGCCGGCGACGACGCCGACACTGGCATTCTGCTTGACCACCTTGCCGAGCCCGGGGATGGCGCGGTCCAGCGCGCCGAGCAGGTTATTGACGTCCTGGGTCTTGACCCCGGGCGCGACCCGATCAAGGGTGGTCTGAGGCACGCCCTCCTCCAGCATCCTTTCGATGCCCAGCGCCGGTATCACCTTCTCGATTCCGGCCACGGTCATCTGCAACTCGCCGTCGAGGTGTCCGCTGGCGGTAAGGCCCAGCGAGCCTGCGGCAACCGCGACCAGATCGCCTTGCTGGATCCGGGACTGCACGATCTGGACATGCCCACCGGCGGCCTGCAGCTCGCGAAACCTCTCGGGCCAGGGCTTCGGCGAAAAATCCTTCAGCCCGCTCAGGATCGTCCGCACCTCGGCATCGAATGGTTCCGCGAGCAGCGGATGCACCCCCTGCACGCTGCCGGCGGCGACGCTCAACGCGGTCTCGATGATGGGAGGATCGTGCGGCGCGCCTTCGATCTGGCGGCTGTGCAATTCAATATGCTTGGCGCGCGCGAGCGGCACTGGCGCCGTGCCGCCGACCTGATCGATCGCGGGGTCGTCGAACACCAGGGCGATGCGCTGCGGAACGCCCGGCAGTCCCACCACGCTGCTGCGGGCCTTGCTCCAGTTCACCGTCATCGAAGGCGGCTGGCCGTTGTCGGAGATTGTGGCCGGCGCGGTAAACTCCGCGATCAGCAATTTCGGATCATAGACCTGCGCCACCACCAGGATTTCGCGGAGCTTCGCCGTGATTGGCGTTTGCGTCGCGGTCCGCCCAGCGGTCTGCGCCACCAGCGATACGCTGGCTCCGTCGCAGCGTACTTCGAGACGGAACGGAAAGCCGGCAACGGTTTGACGCGCGCAGTCATAGATCCGGCCGGACTTGGCCTCGTGCGCGCGCCAGTTTTCGGCCGAGACGTCGACCTCCGATGCCGCATAGAACCAGAAAGCGCTCCACGCCGCGGCGGCGATCACGAGCAGGACCGGCATGATGAAAAGCCGCCAAAGCGGGCGCCGGCGCGGCGCAAGAGCAATATCCGACATGCGGCGACCTTTGGCCAAGGATTTTGTCAATTAAGAGATAACCACCAACACAATCGTGTAAATGCAGGCTAAGGCAGGCATCGGAACACCGAATTCTGCTTCGCCTGAACAGATTCTTCTGATAGCCGAGCGCGCGATGCCAGCTGCCATATCATCCGAGGCGGAATTCTCCAAGGGCGACCTGTGGGTGTTTGGCTACGGCTCGCTGATGTGGCGGCCTGACTTTGCGTTCCTCGAGCGGGTGCCGGCGCGGCTCATCGGCGAGCATCGCGCGCTCTGCGTCTACTCCTTTGTGCATCGCGGAACACCGGAAAAACCCGGCCTGGTGCTCGGGCTGGATCGCGGCGGCGCCTGCCGCGGCATCGCCTTCCGCGTCGCCGAACGGGAGCGCACGGCTACCGTCGCTTATTTGCGTGCCCGCGAACAGGTTACCTCGGTGTACCGCGAAGTGATGCGCGCGGTATGGCTTGAGAACGAGCCGCGGCAGCGCGTCAGCGCGCTCGCCTATGTGGTCGACCGTGGTCACGTGCAGTATGCCGGACGGCTGTCACCGGCGGAGCAGCTCCGTCACGTGCAGCAGGGGCATGGGCAGTCGGGCGCGAACCGGGACTATGTCATCGCCACGGTGAAGGCGATCGAAGCCGAAGGCTTTCGCGACCGCTCATTGCATCAGCTGGCAATGATGCTGCACAAGGAGGCATCGCTGCACCTGTGATTTCAGCGGCCGCGGCGCCAGCTACCGAAGAGATCATGGGCTAGGCCTTGACCGAACTCGGCACCCGGCCGAACAACTGCGCCTGCTCCTGCCGCGCGGCCTCGACCAGCCGGTTGGTGGCGTCTTCGATCGAGGCACGGATGCGTGCGATGAATTCCTTGCGCGGCAGGCCCGGCGGCAAGGGATCGAGGAATTCCACCACCAGCGTTCCGGGATAGCGCATGAAAGTGCGTCGCGGCCAGAACAACCCGGAATTCAGCGCCACCGGCAGGCAAGGCACGCCGCTGCTGGCATAGATCTGCGCCACCCCGGTCATGTAATTCGGCGGCGCGCCGACCGGGGTACGGGTGCCTTCGGGGAAGATGATCAACTGCCGGCCGCTGCGAATTTCCTTCGGTGCGCGCCGCGCCATCTGCATCAGCGACCGCACGCCGCCGTCGCGGTCGACGCTGATCATCTTCGACTTCATCAGATACCAGCCGAAGAAGGGAATAAACCCCAGTTCACGCTTGTAGATAAAGAGCGGCGCATCGAAGAACTGCAATAGCGCGAATGTTTCCCAGAACGACTGGTGCTTGGACGCCACGATCAGCGGCCCCTGCGGGATTTTCTGCAACCCGCGATATTCGACCTTGACGTTGCAGATCATGCCCAGCAGCCAGATGCTGCTGCGCGCCCAGGCTTTCGCGAACACCATGAAGGCCCGCGGCGGCAACAAATATGTAGGAGTTGCAATCAGGATCCAGAGCACCAACAGCACATAGAACAACACGTTGTAGACCAGCGAGCGCAGGAAGATCGACACCATCGAAGATCCGATCAGTTGTTTTGAGCTGTCGCCGGCCGGCGCGGCGCGATCGATCCGGTCGGCGACTCCAGGAATTCGGGCGCCAGATCAAGACCGGCAGCGGCCAGTCGCACCCGTAACTCCGCGGCGACGTATTTGGCGTATTCCGACAGCAGCAGCCGCAACGTCGGGCCGCTTTCCCACCACGGTTCGTCGCGCCATCTGTCGCCGACCACCGCGAACGGAATCAGCGTGATCTCAGGCATGGCGTGCGACAGCTCGACGATGGCGCGCGGCATATGGTAGTTCGACGTTACCACGATCAGCGACTTGAAGCCGCGCTCATGCGCCCAGCGCCGCGTCTCCGCGGCATTGCTGCGGGTATTGACGGCGGAATGGTCGAGATCGACGCAGCAGCTCAATAGCGCTTGGTTGTCGGGCAGCAACCGCGAAATGTCGCTGGCGGCGCTGGTCGGATGCACACCCGAGATCAGCAGTCGCTTGGCATAGCCGGCGGCCAAAAGTTCGATGGCGTCGGAGACCCGCGACGAACCGCCGGTCAGCACCACAATGCCATCGGCTTGGCTGGCCGGCCTGATTTCGCTGCCGCGCAACTGCGCGACAAACCCGACGAAACCGACCGCCGTGGCGACGAGCACCGCGGCCAGTGCCGCGGCGAAGGCGGCGCGCAGCACGCGCCGCGGCGCTGACGCCGACAGCTTCGGCGCTCTATGGTCGGGCTGCGGGCTCATGCGAGGCAGGCAATCCTTTTCTGACCAAGGACGGTCCAGTTATAACCAGCGATCGTAGCGGGCGCGTCAGTCGATGTCATCCAGCGTGGAAAACAGGGTTCGCCGCGAGGCCCAGGCCGTCACCGCCGCGATCAGCACGGCCTGCACCGCCAGCACCAGATAGCCCGACGGCCGCAGCGAAAACGTTCCCAGCAATGCCGCGAATTGATCTCCGACCGGCGTGCCCGAGAACCAGCCGGCGATCGATTCGGAGAACCCGAAAGCCAGCATCGCAAGGCCGCCGCCGATCACTCCGCCCTGCAGCCCGAGCCGCAGGAAATGCCGCAGGAAGCGATTGGCGATATAGCGGTCGCCGGCACCGACAAAGTGCAGGACTTCGACGATCGGGCGATTGGCCGCCATCGCTCCACGCGTGGCGAACGAGACCGAGATGATGGTCGCGATGATCACCAGCGCCAGGATGCCGACGCCAGCCAATACGGTGGCGCCGGTCATCGACCGCATCCGCTCGATCCAGGCGCGGTGATCATCGACGCTCGCCGTCGGCGCCACCTGCGTCACCCGGCTGCGCAGCGCGGCTAGGTTGAGCACGGTTCCAGGCTGCACCCGGGCCACGATAACGCGTGGCACCGGCAGGTCGTCGAGCGAAAGTCCGCTGCCAAGCCAGGGCTCCAGCAACTTGGCGGACTCGCTCTTGGTGAAAGGCCTGATCTCGACAATGCCCGGCTGGGCACGCATCGCATCCGCTACCGCCGCCGCGTCGTGGTCGAGGTCGCGGCCCGAGACCGGGCGCACCTGAATGGTGAGTTCACTGGCGACCTCCGACTGCCATTCGGTCGCCGACGCATCGACCAGCAGCACGGTGCCGGTGGTAATTGAAGCAAGGAAGGTCATGATCGCGACCACGGCAACCAGGGCCCGTCCGGCGATCGAGGCGCGCGGCACGATCGGCGATAGATTTCGCGCCCGCGCCGGCACCTGCGGACGGTCATAGCCGAGGTCCACCAACGCGCCATGCGCCTCGCCGGTTCTACTCATAGATATGCAGCCTTCCCTGATGCAGCACCATCCGCCGCGCCTCATATTGATCCATCAGCGAGATGTCGTGGGTCGCGATAATGACAGCCGTGCCGGACTTGTTCAATTCGATGAACAGCCGCAGCAATCGCCGTCCCAGCGTTGGATCGACGTTACCGGTCGGTTCGTCCGCCAGCAATAGCTGTGGCCGCGAGATCACGGCGCGCGCGATCGCGGCGCGCTGCTTCTCGCCGCCGGACAGGATCGGCGGCAAGGCATCCATGCGCTCGCCGAGACCGACCCATTTGAGAAGGTCGATGACCTCCTTGCGATAGCTCGATTCCTCGCGTCCCATGACGCGGAACGGCAATGCCACGTTCTCATAGGTTGTCATGTGGTCGAGCAGGCGAAAGTCCTGCAGCACGATGCCGATCCGCTTTCGCAGGCTGGCGATTTCCTCCTTGCCAAGCAGCGAAACATCATGGCCGAACAGGGTGACGAGGCCGCGGGTCGGCCGCAGCGACAGAAACAACAGCCTGAGCAGCGAGGTCTTGCCAGCGCCGGACGGGCCCGTCAGGAACTGAAAGGAGTGGGCAGGGATCAGGAAATTGAGGTCGCGCAGGATCTCCGGTCCCAGCCCGTAGCGCAATCCGACATTTTCGAACCGAACCAAGCTCAGCTCCGTTCGACGTGAGGCGGCAGCGCAAGTTTCAAACCCGAGGCCCTGGGCTCACCGGTTTCGCCGCGGCTACGAACCAAACAATAGAGTTGTGCTTCGGTTATGGTTTCCGATTCGTTAACGGTCGCCTTGTAGCATCCCGGCAGCATCATTGTGGAGATCGGCTCCATGCACATCATTTGTCCCCATTGTACAACGTCCTATGCCATTGATTTGGCTACTTTGGGCGCGGCCGGCCGGACTGTGCGCTGCTCCCGCTGCAGGGAGGTTTGGCTGGCGCGGCCGGAAGATGCGATCGCGGTTGAAGCGCCGAGCTTCGAAATGGCCGCAGCCGACGGACCGGCCGAAAACGGCGACGCCGCCGCGGAATGGGACGCAATGGCCCGTGCCGACGAAAGCCTGGAGCAGGACACCCCGGTCGTCGACAGTCCCTCGATCTCGGCCGACGGATCGTCGGACGGCGATGGCTTGCCGCTGGCTGACGAAGACAGCGGGCCCTCAATGACCCGCCAGGCCGCGAAAAGCAAGAAGGCCGCGCGGCGGCGGTCGCCGTCAAGGTTGCGGAACTTGTTGCAGCCCTCGTGGCTTCTCGCCTCAGGCAAGCCATCGGCGAGCCTTCCCGTGGCCTGCGCCGCCATGGGCGCGCTGGCGCTGGCGCTATTGCTGTGGCGCGTCGAGGTGGTGCGGCTGCTGCCGCAGACGGCTGCGTTCTATAAAATGGTCGGTCTCGACGTCAATTTGCGCGGGCTCATGTTCAAGGATCTCAAGCTCTCCACCGAGAGCGTCGAAGGCGCACCGGTGCTGGTGATCGAGGGCGTGATCACGGGCGAGGTGCGCCAGCCGGTCGAATTGCCGCGGCTGCGCTTGAGCGTCCGCGATGGACAGGGAACAGAGATCTACGCGTGGAACACGGTGCTGGAGCAGCCGGTGCTGAAGCCGGGCGAAAAGGCCTGGTTCAAATCGCGACTGGCGTCGCCGCCGCCCGAGGGGCGCCAGATCGATGTGCGCTTTTTCAATAAGCGCGATCTTGCCGGCGGTCGCACATGAACGGGGCGCCGCGGTTCCGCTTCCGCAACACGAGGGCACTATGCCACGCGTGCTGATCGCCGACGATGAGGATTCCATGCGCCATTTGGTGGCGCGCGCCATCGCCATGGATGGCCACGATATCGTAACCGCTGAAGACGGTGCCGAGGCGCTGGATATCCTTGCCCGCGAACAGGGTGCCTTCGATCTCTTGCTGACTGATATCCAGATGCCGGTCATGGACGGGATCGCGCTGGCGCTGGCCGCCGCCCGCGACTTTCCGGATCTGACGATCCTGTTGATGACCGGCTTTGCCGATCAGCGCGAACGCGCCCATGGCCTCAACGCCATCGTCCACGACGTCATCACCAAGCCGTTTTCGGTGGCCGATATCCGCACCGCCGTCGCCGCTGCGCTGGCCGAGCGTAAGCGATAA
>Ga0182012_10003226_pt1 | contig 17442 bp, 17 predicted proteins | sample 612S2SmetaG_FD_120486 | JGI IMG/M metagenome (GOLD analysis project Ga0182012, IMG submission 120486) | Permafrost microbial communities from Stordalen Mire, Sweden - 612S2S metaG | ecosystem: Environmental > Terrestrial > Soil > Wetlands > Permafrost | place: Sweden: Stordalen | collected...
AAGCTGGATTGGTTACACTCTGTCATAGCGAAGGCCGTCCTCTCTTTGGCGCAAACTGTTGTGTGGAAACTCAGTTATGCCATAGACGGGCGGCCTTTGCCAATAGTTGGTGAGATTTGCGGGTTAGAGAGCCGCCAAGGCTCGGGAACATTTGTCTCCCGTTCCTTACCGGACCAGTTGCTCTCCTGCGAGTACCGGGGCGCAACGCCGGACGAGACCAGCTCCAGCCCGCGCCATCTGTCGAAAGTCTCGGCGCTCCTACCCAGCCGCGTCTCCCAGCCGTGGACACTCCACGCCGGGGCCTTTAGCGTGGGCCAACTCGCATTTGATCATTTCCCTTTCCAGATTTGGTCGAGCCTTCTGGCGCGTCACGCGCGTAAAGTGAGTGCCCGCTCTCTGAACTATGGCGAGTCGTTGGGTTCCAAGGAATTTCGCGAAACCATCGCCACGTATTTGCGAACATCGCGCGCCGTCCATTGTGAGGCGAGCCAGATCATGGTCGTTAGCGGGTCCCAACAGGCTCTGGATCTTGTGGCGCGCGTTCTTCTCGATCCGGGCAGCCCGATGTGGGTTGAGGAACCGGGATACGGGCTGATGCGTTATGCGTTTGCGCTCGCCGGTTGCCGGCTGATTCCTGTTCCCGTGGATAGCGAGGGGATGCACGTGGCTGCCGGCGTGCGCCTCTGCTATACGGCCCGCGCCGCCTACGTGACGCCCTCGCATCAATTCCCGCTCGGCGTGACCATGAGCGCCTCGAGGCGCCTCCAGTTACTCGATTGGGCACACAACGCAGGCTCCTGGATTGTGGAAGACGATTACGATAGCGAGTATCGATATGAAAGTGTGCCCATCGCGTCTTTGCAAGGCCTCGATCGGGGTTCTCGCGTCATCTATATTGGGACCTTCAGCAAGACGCTCTTTCCATCGCTGCGCCTCGGGTACATGGTGATTCCGACGGACCTGGTGGAGCGGTTCGAAGCGGTTCGCCGGGCGGTCGACATCTGCTCACCTCAGTTCACTCAAGCCGTGCTTGCTGACTTTATCGATCAAGGGCACTTCGCGCGCCATATTCGTAAAACCCGCCTTGTGTACGGCGAGAGAAGAAGCGCGCTAGCTCATGCCATACGTCAGGAGTTTGGCGACCGGCTCCAAATTGTAGGGGGTGAAGCCGGCATGCATCTCACTGTCATTCTGCCTCCCGGGAGCGACGATCAGGAACTCTCAATCCGCGGCGCGGAGGAGAATCTATGGCTCTGGCCGCTTTCGGCTTCGTATTTCGGGAAGCCCGCCCATCAGGGTTTCATCCTCGGTTTCGGAAGCACAAAAACTGCGGACATTCCCGACGCGGTCCGTCGCTTGAAGGAGCTCCTCAAGTGATCGAGGGCGAACGGGCAGACGACCGCGACTGCTTCGGCGCTGGCGAGTCTAATCGGCAATCCCGGGATTCGGCGGGTCAATGCCCAGCGCCGTCGCGAGCGCAGTGAGGTGATCCTGCTCCTGCACCAGAATGCCGCGCAGACTTTCCGCAATCGCGAATTCGTTGAGTTCATCGGCCTGCTTGACCCGGCGGCGGTAGTGCCTGATGGTCTCCCGTTCATTGTCGAGGTCAAACTGGAGCATCTCTTCCGCCTTCTCCGAAGTCTTTACAGGCTTCGGAGTCACAGACGGCATCCCGCCCAAGTAATCGATGTGGTTGGAAAGTTGGAGCGCGTGGTCCAGCTCTTCTTTCGCATGAACCACAAGCTCGTCGGCAATGTTCATGTAGGCGGCGCCCTTGAGCACCTGGGAATAGTTCACATAAGCGATAATCGCCTGATATTCACGGGAAAGGTCTTCATTGAGAGCATCGATCAGTTTCTCACGCGTCATATGGGTCTTGGCAGCGTCGGACATGGGTTCTCCCGCCGCCCGATTTTCGCATCGTAGCGGCGCGTTCCCAGTATATTCAATCACGCGACGACGGTGGTCGGGGGCGCAACCTCGAACGGGGTGAGTGTACCCGCCGCGAGCAGGGCTTGCCGCCGCTGGATCTCGAGCGCCATCAACTGTACTTGCAGGCCGGCCTTTTGGGCTTCCGCCTGGTCGCGTTCGAGCTTAATGATGGTTGCCTGCTCCAGTTCCGGATCGAGCGCGCAGCAGTGCGCGAGTTCGGGGTCATAGACCACGCCATCCGTCGGGATGGTCAAAACGGTGGGCTGTTGAGTGATCTCGCCAATCGCCGGCAATGTCTTCAGGATCGCTTCCACCGCCGCCCGGTATTGAGATTCCACCTGAGAGACCTGCGCCGGCGTCAGCACCGCCGACACATAGTTTCCCACCGTCACCTGGAACGTCACCGCGGTCACCGTCGTCGTGCTCGTGTACACGTCCAGCACTTTTCGCACGAAGTAATTCACGGCGTGGCACTGGTTGATGTTGACCAACGTTCGCTGCGTGGTGGAAACGGTTTCCGCGTCTTCATAGCTGCTGACTGTGATGGATCGCTGCAGATCGGTATATTGCGAAGCCTGCTGCGCCAGAGAAAGGAACTGATTGGCGCTTGTCTGGCTCGACAAATCGACCGCGGAACTGGACCCCGAAGAATTGCTGTTGCTGGATCCGCCGCTCGCGCCGCCAAGTCCAAATATGCTGAAACCGCCTCCGGCCGAGGAACTGGAACTCTGCGATTGATTATTCAAAACCTGAATCAACGCGCTGGAATCGTTCGAGTTCTGCTGCTGGTACAGTGCCGATACAAACTGCGCGAATGTCGTTTGAACGGAATACCGCTCTGTTTCCGACGTCGTGCGGCGATACCGGTCACTTTGATATAGAGTCATTTTCTCGCCCGGCAGAAGCGTGAGCGTGTAAGCCAGTCCCCCATGTTGCTTGCCAGTTAGGCAAAGCGCGTGCGTATAGGTCACGGTAATGTTAACGAAGCCGCGCCCAAAATCTCCGGTTACCGGCGTGGCGCTTCCCAGACCAACGGTTGTGTTCTTGGTTTCAGTGAAGATGGTGCAGCTCGGCTCCGTTCTCCATGGTGGATCGCAGGGGCTTTCGCAGCAGACGTCCTGCGTCGGCAATATTACTGGTATGGTTCCGTCGGCCGGATCTTGAGTTGGTGTCGAATCGTTTTGTGTTGGCATTGTTTTTCCTGTGTACTCTTTTTCTGTGTGCACCCCAGATTGGGGTCGCAGAATAGTGAAGCATGGATCGGGAACGTTTCACAGATGCCGCCGCCAAGTGGAGAAGCCTTCCCGTTTCACTAAGGGACCCTTTTGTGGAAGGCCCCGCGATGTGTTTCGCAGAAAGCAAGCGGACGTAACAGTCAGGGTATGAATCGGTTCCGTCGCGCGATTTCGACCCGATCACCGTTAAGTGTGCACGAATCCCGTTAAGCGGTTGCTGAGTCGTGGCCGATCTGGCTGACCTGGAAGCGCAGCGCCACTTTAGTTCTGATGGGAAGACGGCGGCTGACCTTGTAGCAGGCCCAGTTCCAGGATGATGCTACTGGACTTGTACTGGCGCGGCGCGCAGTTCTGCGATGAAGTCCTCCGCCACCAGTTGGAACCGGATTGCAGGGATGCCAGCCGGCAACTCGGCCGCGGCGATCCTGTCGGCGGCCACGATGTCGCACGATGCGAGACCATCCTTCCACTTTGGATCGCGGGGATTGTGGTGGATCACGGAATCCGGCGGGAAGCCGAGGGCGGCTAACAGCTTCAACGACCAGTGATGAATCTCATCCGAGCGGGAGACCACCGCGATGAGAACGGGACCTGGCGGCCGGATCTGACCCGCGACCACGTCCTGGATGGTTTTGAGCCGAATGACACGGTTCGGAAAATTGGCCGGGACCTTTGCCAGGTGGGCCGCCGTGATGAGAGCCAACTGGTCTTCCGCGGGCTTCTGGAGCAGGCGTTTGATCGACGTGAAACGGACAGGCGCCCCCAGGCCTTCGCTGATTTCGGCGGCCAACACCTGCGCGAACTCGAGGTCGGGGTCGGCAACGACCAGGGAGCGCGGGTGCGCCAGCGAAGAGAACCGGGCGAGAGCATCCTGCAGTTCGGCGAGAGTAAAGCCCTGCGCCGCGCCTGCCGCCACGAAAGTGCGGACCAGATCGTCCCGCGGATCTTCCGATTTCTGGAGACCGGTGGGCCGGACAAAGACGCCGCTGCCGGTGCGGGCGCTCACCCACCCGCGCGCTGCAAGACCGCGATACGCGGCACTTACGGTATTGGAATGGATCTGCAGATGCCGCGCGAGTTCGCGCACGCTGGGCAGTTTCTCGCCGGCTTTATAGCGCCCGCTCAGTATGCCGAGGAGCAACTGCGCGCTCAGTTGCTCCTTGAGGGAGATCGGCGACCCTCGCGCCAGCCAGACTCGCATTGTTATCAATGCTGCCACGGATCGGACAATCGTGGATCGCGCAGCAGGTCTGTGTCTGTCAGACTTTCGAGGAAGGCGATCAGGTCGATCCGGTTTTGCGGGGTGAGAACGAATCCCCGGATAAGATTGTCGCGATTGGGATTCGTCGAGGCGCGGCCGCCCGCCGAATAGTGATCGAGCACGGCGTCGAGCGTCTTCACGCTTCCATCGTGCATATACGGAGCGGTAATGGCGACGTTACGCAATGAGGGCGTCTTGAACTTACCCAGGTCGGTTGGTCTGTGGGTATGCTCGAAAATCCCAAGGTTCCGTTCGGGATATGGGTTGTAGAGGGCAGTGTTGTGGAAGGCGGAGTCGCTGAAGTTGAATCCACTGTGACAACGGAAGCAGCCGGCTGTACCGTCGCTGAAGAAGAGAAGCTCGCCGCGCTTCGCCGATTCCGAAATGGCGTCCGGCTGGTCATCGTGGAGGAAGCGATCATAGGACGAACGCCCCGAGATGATGGTTCTTACAAAACACGCGAGAGCTTTGGCGACATTCCGGATAGTGAACGGGCCGGCCTCTTTGGGGAAGGCCCGCGGGAAGAGGCTGCGGTAAACCTCGTCGGAATGGAAGGCCGCTAACGTGGCGGCCTCATGACCGCGCAGTCCGAGCTCAGTGGGGCGGTCGGACAGCATCGGAATCAACACTTGTTCTTCGAGGTGGTGAAGGCCGGGATTGCTCCAGGTAAGCGCGGCGCCGTATGCCACATTGACAATGCTCTGGGCGCTGCGCGGGTGAAGCTGGCCGGTGACGCCGACCGGGAGCGCGCGGCCGTCGGTGAACGCGAGTTCCTGCCGGTGGCAAGTGGCGCACGACATCGTGCCGTTGGCGGAAAGGCGTTTGTCGTAGAAAAGGAATCGCCCCAGCTTCACCTTTTCGATCGACATGGGATTATCAAGCGGTACGCGAGGCACGGGAAATCCTTTGGGGAGTTCCCACCGGTAAGTTCCTGCGCCCGCGCAGAGCTGCTGTACAGCGAAGATGACGAGCGCCGCTCGCATTACGAGATCGAGATGCGTACTGCGTTTGCGAGGATGCCGTTCACGTGGCAAATCAAATCGGTCTCACCGATTCCCCGCAATGATTCCGGAATCGCGATGATCACGTCATCCACGCCGAAGTCATTCGCAGGCTTGTAAGAAAGAACCGGCACGCGAACGCCGGCAACCGTGATCACGATTTGGGAAGCCGATGTTATGTTGCGGAACCCGTTCGCGACCAGGCGGACTCTGGTGATGGTCTTGCCGGCGACGGGGATGGCGACGGTGACGCAGTTGTCGCCTTTGCATGAGTAGATTGGCGCCGATGCAAGAACGCGTCCGCCCACTGAGGATTGCGTGAATGCGCCGATAGCCGGACCCTGACAATTGAGGCCCGTGAATATGCCGGGCGCCGTGTCGGCAATTTGAATCTCAGCGATATCACGCGTGCCGTCTGCGCGCCGTATCGTCAAGCGACCCGGGCCAATGGCGGAGCGCGCGGGGATGATGAAGTTCAACGAGCCCCAACCGGCGGCGGCCCAGTTGATGCGCGCGGGGCGGGTCACGTTGGCCGAATCGGTGACTTCGACCGACAGACCGCCGAGGTGATAGGGCGGCGGCTTCGAACCCGCGGAATCCCGCTCGGCCATGATACGCCCATAGACCGTGGAGTAACCGCCGCGGGGCAGAACCACTCCGCCGCTGATATTCACGACGACCAGTTTGCCTTCGTGGGCGCCGAACATATGAGAGAGAATGATGCGTCCCAGCCCCGCCTGCGTGCTCGCGCCTTCGCCGCATTTGATTCCGGCTTCCAGCATGGTGGGGAAAAAGCGCCCGGTGTCTTGAATCAGCCTGCCGGGTTCGAAGGAGGAGACGGTCCAGGAGATCTGGTGTGCATCGAAGTAAGCGAGGTTATCGAGCACCACCTTGCCAGCGGCAACGGGGTCAGACGGGATAGCCCGGCATGCTGCCAGCTGTTCGAGGTGCAGATCCCAGTCGTTTGCAATGACGGGCGCTACATTGGCCAGGAAACCAAACTTCGCATCACGGTCCTGATCTGTCCGGGTAGTTTCATAGCGCGGCTCGACCTCATAGAGGATGTTCGATTCCCGGCTCAGCAGTTGCGGATCGTAACCCTCAAAGAGACTGTCATCGCGCCAGCTTGCCAGCACGACCAGCTGCCGCGCGCCCGTTGCGCGGATGGTTCGAACGACCTTTTGCATGGAACTCCGCCAAATATCCCACCCGGCGCCGGAGTGCGTTTCAAAGGCATCAAAGATCACGTTTGGGGAATCTTTGAAGACGACGGCGCAGCGCTCCCAATAGGCGAGTAGCTTCGCGGAGGGTAATGAGACGCCCGGTTCGGTTGCCGCCAGAATCACGAGTAAGTCGTTCTGGGTGGCGGAGGCGACTAAGCTCTGGAGTTGATCGAAGTAACCAGGCTCATTCGCTTCCGCGACATCCACGGAAATGTGCACGGCGTTCATGTTGTAGCGCAGGCGGATGGTGCTGAATGAGGTCGCCGAGTGGGGTCCGAACTCATTCCCCGAGCGCGCATCGAAGCCGGCGGACTTGAGATGGAAAGGGGTGGTTTGTGTTCCGCGGATGAGAAAGGAAAGTCCGTGCGCGTCGATCAGTTGATTCCCCTCGACGTGAAACGGGCCCTGCGGGGCGGGCGTTTGCAGTAAGTTTGCCGCGGTAAGTTGAAGGACCGCGGAGAGACAGAGCGTGAGGATGCGTGCACTTAGAGGGCGCATATGGGTAGAAGTATAGTTCAGTTCTCCCCAGTTACACGACCTTTGGTCTGTAAAATTTCGTCAGGGCGCCGGAGCCGGGAGCTTCTTCATGATTTCAGCGCTCTCATCCACCTTGTCTTCCCGATAGAGGACGCTGGCTAAGTGCCGGATCAATTCTTCATTAGTGGGGTCTTTCGCGAGGAGTTCGCGATACGCTTCTTCGGCCTTTGGATAATTCCGGTCGGTTTCGTAAGCGCGCGCCTGTTCGAGGGGCGAGAGAGTTGAAGTTACCGCGGGAGCGAGCGGAATGGGAGCGGAATCGCGGAAATACCAAAACCAGACGACGGCCAGAATCGCAATCAGCAGCGCCAAAATGGCGAGCGGGAACTTCCAGCGGAAGCGCGGGGGTTCCGAGTCTTCGTAATCATCGAGATCTTCAACGGCGGTGAACATCTGCGAGCGTTCGCGCTGCCGCGGACGGAGCGGTTCGCGAGCGCGGGGGCGAGGCGGCGGGTCGGTTGCCTCGGAAGTGACGTCGATATGCTGCGGCACGGGCGGAGGGCGGTGCAAACCTTCTTCCAGCAGACGATCCACCTGGCCGATGAGACGGCGCATGGTGACCTCGGTGCGGCCCATGGCCGAGAAGGCTTCCTGTAGCATTTTGCCTTGTTCGAAGAGCTGCGTCTCCAAGGCACGCATCTGCGGAAGAACGTTGCGTTCGACCCTTTCCTGAATGTTGTCTTCCAGTGCCTTTTGGTCGAGCGCGGGCGGCGGCGTGATGAGGGGTGGACTGGCCGCGACTTTTTCGACCTGGGCTTGCTCAACCCGGTCGATACGGGCTTCGAGAGCGGCGATGCGTGGTGCGGGGGACGCCGCGGGTGGAGCGCCGTTCGGGCGCGACCGGATGGTCTCGCACAGCCGGTCGAGTTCATCTTCCTGCAGGCGCAGGCGATCGCGCAGACCCGTCAGGGTGCGATGAATGGCGCGGGAATCAAAACCAGCCTCCGGGGGTGTGCGGGTCGAGGGCATGCGCTACTTCTCCCCCGATTATAGAGATAGAGTACCCCTGGATGGTGGCCGAAAAGTTTCAGGAAGCGGGGCTTTGGAAAGCGGCGCTGACCGCCGCGCCGATCACCGCGATCTCGTCGCTGGTGGGGATCACCTCAAAGACGCTGCCTTGGAGAGGCGTCATTTTGACCATCTCGTGCAGGTATTGATTGAGCAGAGGGATCTCGATATAGACCGAGTTTGGACCGGTGATGTAGAATTTCCCCGGCCCATCCTGGTGTACCAGATTCGCCGTGGCGGCGGCCAGAGCGCGATGCCAGAGCTTGGTAAAAGCCTGGCACTTGGCGTCGCCATCCTTAGCGTTTTCAAAGACTTCCTCGGGTTCCATGTCCAGGAAACGCATGCGCATCGCGCGATGACCCATGATGCCTTCGAGGTGTCCGAGACCGCCGCAGCCGCAGTAGTGCTCCTTAGGATCGAGCGTGACCACCATGTGCCCGCACTCCCATGCGCCTTCCAACTCGGGATAGCGGCCAAAGCCGATGCCGTTGCCGAGGGTCCAGACGCGAACAAGTTTTTCGAGAGCCCCACGCGTGGCCGCCACGCCTGCCGCCATGGCATCTGCGTCATTCAGTACCAGTACTGGAATCCTCGAATTGGTTCCGGTGAAGACCGCGGCCATAGCCTGCGCCAGGTTCAATCCTTTGGCTTGTTTGATATTGGGCGAATCCTGGACGATGCCGTCGCGAACGATTCCAGGGAATCCGAAGCCGATGGCGCAGATGGCGGCCGGATCGACCCCGGCTTCGAGGCAGATGGCGTCGATTTTTTCGCGGATTACGGGCGCCAGTGAATCCGGCGGTATGGTGGCGAGATCGGGAATTGCGTGAACAGACCCACGCACTTTGTGGTCTTGCACGACGCCCACGGCGACGTGGTCCGACGCCATCACGCCAATAGAAAACGACTCGGTCTTCTGTGCCATATAGCTAGTCCTTTATTAGAGCCGCGACAGCTTGTTCAATCCGTTAAAAGCCGCGGCCTTATAGCATTCGGCCAACGTTGGATAGTTGAACACAGTCTCCACAAAATAGTCCATGGTGCCGCCGAGGATGAACACGGCTTGCCCGATGTGGAGCAATTCAGAGGCCCCTTCCCCGATGATATGAATGCCCAGCAGTTGCCTTGTTTCGCGGTGAAAGATCAGCTTGAGCCGTCCGGTGGTATCGCCGCGAATCTGGCCGCGGGCGATTTCGCGATAGTAGGCGACGCCCACTTCGTAGGGGACGTCTTCATCAGTCAATTGTTCTTCGGTTTTGCCGACGAACGAAATCTCGGGGATGGTGTAGATGCCGTAAGGATAGTTGGCCGGGTTGGAATGGGCCGGCATGCCGAAGGCGCGCGCGGCGGCAATGCGGCCCTGCTCCATGGAAACGGAAGCCAGGCTGGGAAACCCGATGACGTCGCCGACAGCGAAAATATGGGGCACTTTGGTGCGGAAATCGGAATCCACCGCGATGCGCCCGCGGGCATCGGCTGAAATGCCGGCGGCTTCGAGGTTCAGATCGTCGACACTGCCCTGCCGGCCCACCGCGTAGAGCAGCGCGTCTCCCGCGATGCGCTTCTTGCTGCCGAGACACGCCACGACGCCGCCTTGCGGATTCTCTTCCACACTGTCCACTTCCTCATTGAGGCGCATGGTGACGCGATGGTCGCGCAGGTTGTAAGACAGGGCCTCCACCATTTCGGTGTCGGCGAATTCCAGCAGGCGCGGGCGCTTTTCAACGAGAATGATCCGCACTCCGAGCGTGGCGAACATGCAGGTGTACTCGACTCCGATGACGCCTCCGCCGACCACGATCATGGACTTGGGGATCTCCGCCATCTGGAGAACCTGGTCGCTGTTGACGATCGTGGTGCCGTTGATGGGCACCTTTGGGGAATCGGCCGGACGAGTGCCGGTAGCGATCACGATCACGCCGGCCTCATATTCCGAGAGGCCCTTCGAGTTGACGACCTTGATCTGGTTCGGCCCCATGAAACTGGCGGTGCCGAACAGGACCTCGATGTTGTTGCGGGAGAGCTGGGCCTGGGTGACATCCACCTCCGTCTTGATGACGTGCTGGACGCGGAAGGAAAGATCGGCCATGGTGATCTTCTCCTTCACGCGGTAGTTCATCCCGTAGATGCTCTGGTATTGGTAGCCGGAGAGGTGCATCACGGCTTCACGGAGGGTTTTGCTGGGGATCGTGCCGGTGTTGATGCACGCGCCGCCGAGCACTTCGCGCTTTTCCACCACGGCGACACGCTTCCCGGATTTGGCGCCCTGAATCGCCGCCCGCTGTCCGGCGGGCCCGGAACCGATTACGATCAGATCGAAGCTCTGCATCTTTGAACTATGAGTTTACAAGCTTGCCTCAGAAGTGGGTGTGAATTTTCGGAGAAAGGTCTCAGGGGATCTCCGGGTGGAGGGCGAGAGGGCGGTTGGATTCGCGGAGGGTGGGTTGGGCGGCTTGGGGCAATGTGTGGAACGAAGCCAGTTCGGGGTGGGGCGGGCGGAATGTGCGGAACGAACCCAGTTTGGAGCCGATGGACCGAATGTGTGGAACGAACTGGAACGAACCCAGTTTGGGTTGCGTTGGGCGGAACGCGTGGAACGAACCCAGTTTCGGGTGGGTTGGGCGGAATGCGTGGAACGAACCCAGTTTCGATGAGCCATGCGGAATCCGTTTCGATCTGCTTGCATTGGTCACTTCCTCTCCCACTGGGCCGTGTTTTGGCCGCTCAGGCTTCCAGCGTCGGGTGGGCGGCGTGAGCTGAGCTTGACTGGCCGTATCAAAATTGATACTGTATCGTATGAACCCCGAAGGCAAGCGGCTGCCCGCGCGGTTCTACCGATCCGACTCGGGGCACTAGCCCGTGCGCCGGTGGTTAAGAGCCTGGACACAGCAGATCGCCGCATCATCGGTGAAGACATCAAGGACGTTGAATACTCCTGGCCCATTGGCATGCCGCTGGTTCGTTCACTCGGCCGGGGACTGTGGGAGGTCAGAAGTAGTCTGCCGCATGGGCGTATCGCCCGGGCGTTGTTTTGCGCCGAGCCAGACTGCGTGTTGCCGCTGCACGGGTTTATGAAGAAACGCCAGAAGACGCCCAAGCGGGATATCGAACTGGCGCACGAGCGGAAGAAGGGAGACGCCGGATGAACAAGAAGAATATCGGATCGACGTTCGATAGTTGGCTTCGCGAAGAAGGAATCTATGAAGAGGTAAGCGCTGCTGCGATCAAGCGGGTTGTCGCCCGGCAAGTTGAGGCGGCGATGCAGGAGAAAGGACTTTCCAAAACGGAAATGGCCCGCCGAATGCGCACGAGCCGCGCCGCTCTCAACCGGCTTCTCGACCCGGAGAACGACGGCGTGACCCTCGGCACGCTCCAGAAAGCGGCCTTGGTGGTGGGCCGGGAACTGCGCCTGGAGCTGGTGTGACTCCACGCCAACCCAAGTTGGGTGCACTGGCCGGAACGCGCGGAACGAACCCAGTTTCGATGCCGTATCCGTTCGATCTGCTTGGCTGGCGCCGTCGCTCATTTCTCTCTCCCGTAGGCCGTGTTTGCCTGTCTCAGGCTACCAGCGCTGGACGGGCGACTCTGGGCGTGGTGAGTGCCCGGTCTTGTGTTTTGAGGCGCTTACATCCAAAAAAAAGAGAGTATCCATTGTGACCAGCTACCCAATATTGACGGGCACGAGAGTCATTGTGTCGTTCCCGAAGATGTCAATCACTTTGACGGCAACCGTGTAGCGACCGCGCTGATCGTAGCTGTGAACCGGGGTCGTTAGCTCCAGGTCGCGGTTCTGGCGGGTGGCGATGCGCCTGCATATTCCGCGTCGCGCCAGGCCTTGACCGCTTCCCTTACATTGGCGACGAGCGGCGGAAGAAGCTTTTCATAGGCGGTGCTGCGCAGTTCTTCGGCGGCGGGGAACCAGCGTTGGGCGGGGTCCAGGATTTCGTATGGGGAACGCGGAAATTGAGGATGCAGCGCCATTTATGGTATGTTCGCACGCAGCCGTAGCGGCACCCCGTTACCGCGAGAACATCACGGCAGCGAATAGAATTCGCAGAGAATCTGCGACGTCACGTAGAGATCTGCCGAGGGATCGAGGCCACACTCAAGCAAACGGCGGGAAGCGCCATGGTGTGGGCTGTCGGAATTGACGGCCTAGACCAGAATGTTCGCGTCGACGACGGCGGGCTCAATCGACATCGTCGTAGATGTCACAACGTCGCAGGGAACCCATGTCTCCAAGGTGGAGAACAGGTAGTTTCAGGCTTCTGCCGTCTGCGGCCCCCAGGGCGGCGGAATGCACCTGCCGCTCACGATCTCCTGAACATAGGCATCGAGGGAAACACCGCGCTCGCGAGCCTGGGCCAGCTGCGTAGCCTTCTTGTCCCTTGATGATACTAGGCAACGGAACGTCGGCGCGTGACGTGTGGCCTTCGCTTTCGATCTGATTGCTGAGTGCCAATTATACGGCGTCGGCCGGCATGCCGCTCGTCTCTTGGACCTGGTCCCCGGCGTCGTGCTGGAGGCAGCGCAGCGGCATCGGGAGAGCCTGAAGAATCCCGCGAAAACGGTTGGGGAGTATTTGCTGACGCTTGAGACGCAGGGATTGACGCAAACGGGGTGCTCACATGAAGGGTTGGTGGGGCATGGGATCAGTGAGGCCGGGTTCTCAGGCCCGGCCCCAGGTTTCGCCTAACGGCAGCGGTCGAAGCGGACGCGTTCGCGCCAGTCGCGGCGGTCGCGGGCATGGTCGAAAGCCCGATCGTTGTGATGCACGACGATGACACGTTCACGGTTGAATCCCTGAGCAAATGCGCCTGCCGGGGCCAACGCCATCAAGGCTCCCAAAGCCATCGAAGCAAAAGTAAATCGTTTCATTTCCGTTCTCCTTTCGGCGGGTAGCGGGCTTTTTCGTCCGTTCTCGCTTTCACCCGTATGGACTCGGGCCAGCGCCGAAAGCTGCAAGATGTGAAGCAGGATTAACGAGGCGCTCAGGAAGGCTTAATGTGCGGCCAGAAGGCGTTCCACAATTTGATCCGTTTCCTGCTTCAGCTTCTCGTGCTCGCTTCCGGTGGCGACGCTGGCGAACCCATCGTGGATGCCTTTCACGAGGCCGTCGCTGCCCACGAAGATAGTGGTGGGGAACGCGGCGAAGTGCACCAGTTGCGGCAACTGCGTGGCTGCGCCGTCCGGAGGACCGGCGATCAGGATCGGATAAGGGATGTCAAAACGCTCGATGAACGATTGAACGCGCTTGCGATTATAAGCCTGTTCGCCGGTTTCAAAATTAAGTCCCACGATCTGAAGACCGCGGGGGTGGTAGCGACGGTAAAGGTCCACCAGGAACGGAGCTTCATCCATACAGTTGGGGCACCAGGTGCCACCGATGCTCACAACGAGAGGCTTACCGCGGAAATCGGCCGCGGTGAACATGCGGCCCGTGCGGTCCGGGAACTGAAAGGCGAACGGGGCGTCGGGATCTTTGACCTTGGTGGAACCGAACGGGTCGGGCGGCGGGGCGAGTTGCTTCTGCTCCGCTTCGCTCTCGCGCACGCCGGTGAAGTGGTCTTCCCGGTCGACCGTGATGGCGAGCGTTCCGGCGCCGGGCTGGTATGCGCCTTCAATCAAGGTTGGCCGCGCTCCGGAGAAATGGCTGAGCGTGAAGACATTTCCATCGACGAAGCCATTGAGAGACCCGGTATCGCCGTCGAGCCGCAGAATGGCGCCGGACAGATCATGATCCCGCCGGGTCACCTGGAGGGTCCAGATCTGCTTCCCGTCGGCGCTGGTCAGACGCCACGAACCGTCCAGCGGCGCCTGTGCGGAGCTGGTGAATTGGGGCGCGGTGAAGGGCTTGGCGGTGAAAGGAAACACGCGGTCCCGTTTGCCGTAGTGGCGCGTGTATGTGCCGGTGAGTGCGCCGTTGAGCGCGGCGGCGTTGAGATCGGAATCGTATGCGTCGAAATGCAACGCGAGCTTTCCGTTCCGATAACTCCCGCGCGTGGAGCTGACGTGGCTATCGCCATCGAAGAGAGTCCCGGTGGGGTTTCCGCCTGCGGTAGCGAGGTCGAAACGGAAGGGGACGGGGGCTTTGTTGACCGTAAGGATGGCGTCCCAGCGGCCGTCGATACGGGGTTCGGGCCGCGAGCAGGCCGAGAGGAGAGCCAGGGCTGAAGCGGCCAGAAGGAATCGTCTATTGATTGACATCGTGGGGTTTTATCGAGGATAGCGCTATCAGGCTCATGGTCTGTTTATCGGGTCCATCAGTAATTCACATTTACTCCGCTGCGGCGCGTCGGTTACGCTCGAATAAGATGCGTCCCTTCTTCGAGGATTTGAAAAAGCTGGAGGACATGCTGTGCGATATGGCCTCGCTGGTGCGAGCGTCGATCCACAAGAGCGTGCTCTGCCTGACGGAACGGGACGAAATTTATGGCGATCAGGTGCTGCGCGATGAGGCACTGGTGAACCAGCTTGAGATCCAGATCGACGACCTGGCCACACGGCTGGTGGCTTTGAATCAGCCGGTGGCGGGCGATATGCGGCTGATTGTGGCCGCGCTCAAAATCAACACCGATCTGGAGCGCATGGGCGATCTGGCGGTGAGCATCGTGCAACGGTCGCTGCCGGTGCTGGCGTTGGCGGAGCTGGAACCGGAAGTGCCCATCACGCAGATGGCGACGGCGGTGGAGAACATGGTCGCCAAATGCCTGAGCGCCTTTATCCGGCGGGATGGAGATGAGGCGCGGAGCGTGCTGAACGACGACGATGAAGTGGATGCCATGCGAACCGACATCTACAACGATCTGATTCGCCGCATGGAGAAGGATTCGGCTATGGTGCGGCCGGCGCTGGGGCGCTTATTCGTGGTGAGGAATCTGGAACGGATCGCGGATCACGCAACCAATATCGCCGAAGACGTGATTTTTCTGGCGCGCGGGATCGATGTGCGGCATCGCCGCGAGACCGATATCCCGGTGTGAGACATTAGGGAAAATGGTTAAGTTCCTGCTGGGTTTGCTGATCGGTCTGCTCATTTTTCCCGCGTGGGGCTATTGGTATGTTCGCTCGGGACGAATGCCGGTGGCGACGGCCGCTCCCCCGCTTCCCATGGAGCGGCAACTGGCTCACATGGCGCTGAACTTTCAGATCGAAAAGTCCGCTCCCGAAAAACCCGGAGTGCCCGCCGATGAACCGAATCTGATGGCCGGCGCCAAGCTTTACGTGGCGCAATGCGCTGTCTGCCACGGGGTTCCGGCCGACCAGAAGTCGGCTATTGCAAAAGGCATGTTCCCGGACCCGCCGCAGTTGTTTCATTTAACGGGGGTGACGGACGATCCGCCGGGAGAATCCTTCTGGAAGATTCAGAACGGTATCCGGTTGACCGGAATGCCGGGGTTCAAAGACTCGCTCACCGACACACAGATGTGGCAGATTGCGCAACTTGTGGCGACGGGGAACAAAGTTCCGGCCAGCGTGAGCGATTTCCTGAAGAAGAACGCGCCGAAGGATTAAATTCTTCTAGGGAAAGCGGCGTTTCAGAAACGTAAGCGCAGCACCGCCGTCTGCATGAAACAGATGGAGGTTCTGACGATGCTTTACTTGAGAAAGATAATTCCCGGCGCGCTTTTGCTGGCCGGTGTTTCGGCGCTGCCCGCCCTGGCGCAATATGGCGATCCTTACTACCGGCAGCCTTCGGCCCCGGCAGCACCGGACGGCGTATTCGACCGCGTGCAGAGAGACCTGGACCGGACGGCCGCGAATCCCTACCTGAAGCCCGGCGCGCGGGGGCATATCGACCATGCGCGGCATGAGATTTGGGAGTTTCAAAAGAGGTGGTCGTCCGGGCGGTTCAACCTGGGGGATCTGGATGGGGCGATCAAAGCGGTCGGCAAAGTAGTGAATGCGGATTCAGTGGACTATCGGGACCGGCAGTCGCTGCAGGACGATGTTAACCGGATGCGCGAGTTTCGGGCGCAGCGAGGATATGCGGCGGGTTATCGATAGAGGCGATTTAATTTCCCATTTACAACCGCGGCCAATGGCGATATTCTAGGCACCGTATACAACGTGACCAAGGAGTCACCATGGAAACGAATTCCTTCTTACGCGCAACGGCGGCCGCGGCCGCCGTACTTCTGTTGACAGCATGTTCTGGAACCCCGACCGCGTCGACTACCGAAGCGAAGTCGCAGGAACCGGTGACGCCGACTCAACCGGTTACCGGGCAGACGGCGTTCTGGGAAGCCTATAAATTAGCGCATACCTGGGCGCCGGATCTGGCGCCTCTCAGCCTCAAGAGCCAAACGGCGCCGGGCTTCAAGAATGCAGGCGGGAAGGCGGCCGAGTGGGTGGCCATCTTTGGTTCGCCGAATCTGCATCAAGCCGAGACATTCACTTACGCCATCGCCACGGTGCCTCCCGACATTACAAAAGGCGTGGTTGTGGGGCACTCGATTCCGTGGGCAGGACCGCAACGCCAAGCGCTGACTTTCGGTACCAGCGACTTCAAGATCGATTCCGATGCGGCGTTCAAAGTGGCTTCCGAGGATGCCAAAACCTGGCTGGCCAAGCATCCGGAAGATGAGTTGTCGATGTCGCTGGGGAGTGATTCGCGTTTTTCGGGCCCGGTGTGGTCGTTTCAATGGGGCACGCCAAAACTGGGATACCTGGCGTTTGTGAACGCGACGACGGGCGAACTGGAGAAGCCGAAGAAATAGCCGCGGGTAACATTTGTGGCAACATAGACATCTGTTCCATTTGCGTCGCGTTCTACTTTTCCTTACATTTGCGGGTTTGGCGGCAGCGCAAACCGGTTACGTGCATTCGGGCGGGCAGGCCATTCCGGGCGCGACCGTCACGGCCACGGCGGGTGGCAAAACATACACCACCACCACGGGCGCGGATGGGCACTACACGTTCCTGGGCGTGCCCGACGGCAAAGGCACGATTCAGGTTCAAATGTTCGGCTTCGATCCGGTTTCGAAGCCTTCCGTGCTGGGACCGATCGGGAACCCGTTGGACTTCAATCTGCAACTCGCAGAATCACAAGCGGCACGGCGGACGGCTCAGTTTGCCGGGCGCGCCGGGCAGACGAATCCGAACGACACGCAACTGCAGAATGAGATCAATGCGGCGCAACCTGAGGCTCCAGCTGCACCTTCGGCGGGCGCCGCGCCAGGCGGCGCCAACGAATCATTTCTGGTGGCTGGCAGCCTGAGTCAGGGACTGGCGCAGAATGCGGC
>Ga0182012_10003227_pt1 | contig 17442 bp, 11 predicted proteins | sample 612S2SmetaG_FD_120486 | JGI IMG/M metagenome (GOLD analysis project Ga0182012, IMG submission 120486) | Permafrost microbial communities from Stordalen Mire, Sweden - 612S2S metaG | ecosystem: Environmental > Terrestrial > Soil > Wetlands > Permafrost | place: Sweden: Stordalen | collected...
ACTCGCTCTTGATTGATCCAAAAGACAAAGACAACATTTATGTCTATATCTCTGGGACGGGAGCCGTTCGACAAGGAGAGGAGCTATCGGGATGTTCGAGCGGCGACCCATCGAAGAACCCCGATACGGCGTTATTCAGAATCGACATCATCAAGGTCCCGCTAGCCCACCCGGAATTGGCCAAGATTGTAAGCAGCCCCCGGATCTTTACCGATAAGCAAACGGGCGACATCAACGGCCTGTGGAAGGGCGGCAACCATGGAGATGGCACGCAGACGACATCTGAGACCAACCAATGCCATGACATCACCATTTACTCCGCGATTGGTTTGGCAGCGGGTGCCTGTTCGGGCAACGGCATTTTGTTGGACATCTCAGACCCGGTAAACCCGGTTCGGATTGCCGCTGTTAGTGACCCGAACTACTCGTACTGGCATTCGGCAAATTTCAACAACGACGGCACAAAGGTGCTGTTTACTGACGAGTGGGGAGGTGGCGGTCAGCCTCGCTGCCGCGCAACGGACCCAATGAATTGGGGTGCAGACGCGATCTTTACGCTGCAAGATAGGAAGCTGACTTTGGCTTCGTATTATAAAATGCCGGCTCCGCAAACTGAATTCGAGAATTGCGTAGCGCACAACGGATCGCTTGTGCCGATTCCCGGACGCGATATCGAAGTGCAAGCCTGGTACCAAGGTGGCGTTTCTGTGGTCGATTTCACTGACGCTTCGCACCCAATGGAGATTGCGTACTTTGACAGAGGTCCGGTCGACGGCACTAAGCGCGGCATGGGCGGGCAATGGTCAACCTATTGGTACAACGGCTACATTTACGGTTCGGAGATTGCCCGTGGAGTCGATGTGTTCAAACTGGTCCCGAATAAATACATAACCCAAAACGAGATAGACGCAGCTAACCAAGTGCACTTCGACGAGCTGAACGTGCAGAACCAGCCGAAGGTTGTTTGGCCAGCCAATTTCGTAGTAGCGCGAGCGTATATTGACCAATTAACTCGAAGCAACGCGTTGGCTCCGAAACGCGTTGCGGCGCTCCAAGCAGCAATCGCGAAGTTTGATGCGCATCCAGATAAGAAGAGCTCCACCCAACTCAAGACAATGGCTGAGAGCCTTGATAAAGAGGCGGCAACGGCTAAGACACCAGCGGACGCCGCGCGTTTGCGCGCGTTGGCGTCAATTATGAAGCAGAAAGGGACTTCCACTCTATAAAGTGGAGCCCCTTGCAATCCACAAAACTTAGTTCAGCGGGCGGACCCAAATATTGCGAAAGCTGATGGGTTCGCTTTTGTCGCCGTGGGCCTGAAGTTTGATTGGAGCTGAATCGTAGGCCTGGTAGAAGGGCTTACCGATGTAACGAGTCTCGCCGTGTAGTTCGAAGTGATTCTCCACCAGCACGCCGTTTAGAAAAACGGTGGCGTAAGCCGGGGTCTTCAGCGATCCATCCGCATTGAACGTAGGCGCGGTCCAGACTACATCGTAGGCTTGCCACTCACCTGGCTTCCGGCTCGGATTCACCAACGGGATAGCTTGCTTGTAAATGCTTCCAACCATACCGTTTACGTAGGTCTTATTGTTGTAGCCATCTAGCACCTGAAGTTCATAACCCCCGTCGCCGCTGCCTGTAGATGCAAGGAATACTCCGCTGTTGCCACGCGCTTGACCAGAGCCGGTAATATTCGCCGGAATTCTGAATTCGAGGTGAAGCTGATAATTCTTGAACTTGCGCTTGGTCTCGATGTTGCCTTGCGACTTGCTGACGGTCAGAACCCCGTCGGTCACAATCCATTTGGCGGGCGACTTGTCCTTGTTGGCCACCCATTCATCCAGGTTCTTTCCGTCAAATAGGATGATGGCGTCGGAAGGAGGGGCTGAGCTGGTCGCGCCCGGAGTGACGACGGCGGGAACCGGTTCCCATACTTCAGTTTCTTCAGGTTTGGGTGCGGGTGTCTGGGCTTGAACGATTACGGCGCCTGCGGCAATCAGAGCCGTCGACGCGAGGATCCTGGAAAATTGTTTACGCATAACTTAAATGAGAATACAACTAAACGGGTGCGGATTCTTGAGGAGGAAAGATTGCGCCCGGGTCGAAACGAGAAACCCAGGCGCAGCATTGGGAAAAATTAGCCCACGAAAGTTACAGTGACAGCCGTGTTTGCGAGAGTTTCCGCCGTCAGGGTTTTGGCGGGATTGACGGAGAAATTGGAAACCGTCCATTTATCGCCTTTCTGCGGGTTTCCAACTGTGCGACCATCGGCGCCACAAGCGAACGCCGTGGAGAAGTTCACGGGTGTAAAGCGCGGTAGCGATGAGACCGGTTCGCCTCCATCGGGGGCTTCCATGATCCATTCGGCGCTATTTCCATTAAAGGTCGCACCTGGTGGCGGCACGAGAGTTACGCTGGTGTGCTGACCGTTGGTTTGGTTCGCAAAGTTAATTTGCCCGGCAACGTTGTTGATGTACTGCACCGAACAATTCACTGTATCGCCGGGTCTTACCACGAAGTTCGTGATGTTAGTTTGATAGACGTAGCCAGGCGCGGGTAGATCGGTCACAGTGGCGACATTGAGATTGTCGTTGCCATCGCCCTTCCACCCAATATAGAGATCGGCATTATGATTTACGAGAGAAGGCGCTTGCGGACTCGTTTCGAAGCCGGTGGATTTATTGCCGAAGTTCACACCGTCTGTAGAGGACATGAGGTTGAGATTATCGTTGCCATCCCCCTTCCAGGCAAGGAAGAGACGGCCATTAAGCTCGCCTAGAGCCGGACTTTTCGGACTGGTATCGCCGAGAGTCACCTTATTGGAGAAGCTAGTGGGAGATGGATTAGTATTCACAAGTGCGACGTTAAGGTTGTCGTTGCCATCGCCTTTCCAAGCAATCATAAGGTTGCCGTTAAATGTGCCCAGAACGGGTGCCTGCGTGCTGGTTTCGCCCGAGACGAATTTATTTCCAAAGTGGGCTCCGTTGTCGAGAGAAACCATAATATTCAACTGATCGTTCCCATCGCCTCGCCAAGCCAGATATAAATGCCCTCCGATAGATGCAAGCGAGGGACAGAGAGGGCTGGTGTCTCCAAGGGTAACCTTTTGCGAGAAGCCTGTAGGGGCGCCGTTGCCGTCCAGATTGACACGCGCAACGTTGAGATTATCGTTGCCATCGCCCTTCCAAGAGATAAAGAGAGCGCCGTTGTGGGCGCACAGAGCAGGCGCTTGAGGGCTGGTCTCGCCGGATGTAAATTTGCTGTGAAAAGAATTGCCGTTGTCAGTAGAGACCATGACGTTGAGATTGTCATTACCGTCGCCCTTCCACGCGATATACATCTTTCCGTTGAGTGAAGCAAGCGCCGGCGTGAGTGGACTAGTGTCACCTAGAGTGGTTTTGGAAATGGGAGCAAACCATTCAAACCAGGCGACATAGGAGGCGTTCCCCCTGCTATCGACGCGCTGCTGCACGCCTGCCTGGAGAACGTCGTTGCTGCCATATGCACCGTCGATGCCCACCCACGAAGAGGAGTTCCAGCCTCCCTCGGTTCCTTGCCCTTCGGTGGGCTTACTAACAGTTGGGACGATCCAGGTTCCGATCGCGTTGATCCATTTGCCCTGAATGCTACCGCCGCTCCAATTATTGGAAGAGAAGCCAGTATTGGTTCTTGTGACTAGCCTCTTGACGTGTGTAACTCCGATTCTTGACTCAAGATTAGGGATGATGCGATTTTCTGGAAGCCATTGGTGAGAAAACACCCTATTCCAAGCGGCCCGTATCTCTGGAGAGTCCTGATTATCGGGCCGACGCAGGTATATACCGTTCTTAATCAGTTCGGCGGCGCTAGCTGTATTGGGATCGAAATCTCTTGCGGGGGCGGGCGACGCGAACACTCCAGGGAGATTCGTAGTTACGAGTTCATGTGGTAATTGTTTCGTAAACGCGTGAAGTGCGGTTACTTCTTCGGTAGCTGTTGTAGCCATTAGTTCCTCTTTTAGTCAGATGCGCCGGGACGAAGACGGCATCTTGCCCGGCTCTACTGTAGTGAACTAAGAAGGCATAGCGTTTCCGGTTGGCAAGAAACTAATTTTATTGATTAGTTCAAAGTGAATGAAAACAGCGTATCTCCCGCGGCAATTAGTATGTACTGCTTGCCGTCCAAAATATAGGTGATTGGTCCAGCACTTGGAATGCTTGTGAGGCCAGCGTGCCAGAGAATCTTGCCAGTAAACGGCTCGAAAGCGATTATGTAATTCAGATTACTGGTAAATAGGAGTTTGCCCGCAGTAGATAAGTGCGACACGACACCGCCGCCACTAGGCCAATCGTGTCGCCAAACAATCTTGCCAGTTTTGTAATCGATGGCAAGAAGTGCCCCGCCGTCAAGACCAACAACACTATCGAGGCCACCCCAGCCTTCAGGACGTTCGTCGGTATCGGTGAGGTAGAACATGCTGAAGCTTCGGCTGGAACCAACATAGAACAGACCAGTTTCGGGATTGAAACTAGGTGCGGGCCAGTTGGTTGCGCCGTTGGATGAGGGTGACACAAGGACTCCATCGGTCGCGGGATACTTAGCGGGATCGGGAATAGGCTGACCGTTTGCATTGAACCCTTTAGCCCAATTAAGCGTATCGATGAAAGGAGCTGTCACCAGGTGTTGGCCGTTCGTACGGTCAAGAAGGAAATAATAGCCATTGCGGCTGGCTTGTGCGAGCAACTTACGCGGCTGGCCATTGATATCGCCATCGATCAGAACTGGCGTTTCGGCAGCATCCCAGTCGTGTACATCGTGTGGAGAAACCTGGTAGTGCCAGACGAGTTTGCCGGTATCAGGATTTATGGCAATGATAGAGCAGGTGTAAAGATTATCACCCTTGCGGCTCTTCTCTGCCATAACAGGATTTGGATTGCCTGTTCCAACGTAATACAGGTTGAGATCGGGATCGTAAGTTCCAGGCATCCAGGCTTGACCCGTGCCGTGCGCCGATGCGTACTCATCGGGCCAGGTTTCGATGCCTGGCTCGCCTTTCCGAGGTGTAGTGAAAAGCTTCCACTGAAGCGCACCGGTCTCCGGATCGCGCGATTGAATAAAGCCAGGATTGTCGAGGTGATCGCCGCCTATCCCGAGGATGACGTGGTTACGAATTATTACCGGAGCAACAGTAGAGGTGTAATCGAGTTTGGGGTCGGCGATTTCCACTTTCCAGCGTTCCTTGCCGGTGCGAGCGTCGAGGCTTACAAGGTGGCTATCTGGGGTTTCGAAAAACAGCCAATTCTCGTACATACCAACACCTCGATTGCCGATCGTACTGCCAGTATTGGGCGGATACGTGTAGTGCCAAAGTTCGCGGCCAGTCCGCACGTCCACCGCCCAAACGTTGTTCGGCGCAGTGAAATAAAGAACATCATTTACCAGCAACGGGGTTGATTTGATCGTTATGCCATTGTTGCTGGTGCTAGTGAAGCGAGCAGCCCAAGCGAGCGATAGGTTCTGAACATTAGACGAATTGATTTGCTTCAGGGGGCTGAAGCGGCGCCCCGAGTAATCGCCATTGTAGGTGGGCCAGACGTTGGGAGGCTGCTTGAGTAAAGCATTCGGATCCAGGCCTTGCGCGGAAATGACGACGCGAAGGGATATAAGGACGAACGGTAACAAATGGCGTGTTTTCATTTCAGTGTCACCAGATAAGCAGTAATGTTGTGAATATCAGCATCAGTATATTGGCGAAGCAGATCCGTGTGTGCTTTGAGTGGATCGTTTACTTCAACTTTAGGAGTGTATGCACTTTCGCGCGAGAACGAGTGGAACTGCCCTGAGGAATCGCGCAGAGAGACTGTAAAATCGTCAATTCGGTCAAGCTTACCGGAGAAGGATTCGCCAGTTGGCAGAGTCACAGTTACAGTTGGAGATGCACTAGTCGAAGAAGTAGCCGAGCGGCGGGAACCGCCACGGGGTTGAAGCCAGCGAGCCTGTAGCGAAAATGGATCGTACTTTTTGCCAATTCCTGCCAAGTCTTTCGCGGGTGAGTGGCATCCACTGCATTTGCCAGCGCCGTTGAAATACGCTTCGCCTTTGTGTGGGTCCCCAGTGACTACGTCGCCGAAGGTGTACGTCCCGCGATGGCCTGCAGCATAGGTACGGACATGAAGCCACGCGACAACATCAGCAATTTGCGCCTCTGTCAGAGGAAGCTTGGGCATACCTTTATCCGCACGGCCATCTCGAATGACGGGACCGATCAGAATACCTTTCTCATCGTCTAAAACGAGCACCGAGCGAATAAGATCGGGCGCACCGGGGCCGCCCTTACCCGCAACGCCATGGCAGCCAGCGCAGTATGTCGCGAAGACTTTACCGCCGCGCTCGAAAGCAGCTGGATCTTGCCCCGAACCGGAGATTGCAGCCTGGCTCACACCGGCGTTGGTGGCAGACGATGGCGTGTTAAGGGTTACGCGGGGTTCTTGACCAAGCAGCAATGCTGTAAAAGCGCTGAACGCGAGTGCAATTGGCGTAGGCCAGAGAATCGCTTTGGATTGTCGCATGTTCCTCTTTTGAGATAAGAATTCGAAATACTCAGTTTATTCTCTCTCGTAATCGGCGACGGAACTCTGTGCGTTCAGCCCACTAGGCTCCTGCGGCCACCGGGGTCAGTGTTGAGGCAGCGCCAGCGGCGATTTTGACCCCTATTAGCTATTTATGAGCCAACGGGCGAGGGGTTGAAGACAATTCAGTCTCAGACTCGAGTAACGGCGATTTTACTGTTCGATCATCTCGCCGATAATCGCGCCAAAGAGCGTCGTGGAACTGACGACCGAATTCGTGATGACGGAAATACTGAGTGTGCGCCAGCAGGGAAGAAGTCCCTCTTTGTCTTCAACCTCGTATATGACGCGCTGACTTATGGCCTCTGACTCCTTAAGATCACGTTCTTCAGTTGGAAGTTCGTAGTACGTAAAGCGGCCACTGATCCAATCGGGTGGGCAAGAAATGTTGATCCATCGCTGCAGACGGTGAATACTGTCATGCGAAACGATCAATGACTGTTTGAAATTGTTTAGTAACTCTCTCCAGCTAGGAAACTTCTTCCCAATCATTTGGAAGCGAAACAGAAAAGCTATTTTGTTAAGGGGCGAACCGCAAGTCAGGAAGACGCGCGTGCGCTTGGCTATGTCGCGCATCGTTTGGTCAACCTTGGAGATCTCGAGATTGATTAGCGTATTGAGGAGATCGTATGTGATCACTGTACCGAGCGAGTGACCAACCACGACGATGTTGTCATACATGAGGCGATCGTGGTTTTCCGCGGAGATCCTCCCATAAACCGATTTTCCAATCGCAAGAGCACGGGCTTGAATCTGGGAACGAACTTTCCAGAAGCGATTAACCGCGTTTGCACTAACATACGCCGTGACATCTCCAACATATTTCACGATAAAAAATCGAAATAGCCACGCAGTAAAAACCCCGATAGCTAAAAAGATGGAGAAACTTGCGAGTTTAACCAACGAAGTTGCCAAGGATTCGTGATGCAGCAGAGCTAAGATCGGGTTCAACTGAGTCCGAAGCCAGGCTCCCGGTAGCCTACAGCTAAAGTCACCGGTCAATAGGAGTATTAGTTCGATCACTCCGAAGGCGACGAAAGTGACAAACACGAGAATCACCGAAGCCAGATTTACCGATCGCAAGAAAGCACTGCTTTTGCCGTTTTGAGAACGTTGATGAATGACGGTGAATAAGAGTGGTGAAAGGAACACAAGGCAGAATGGAGCAGCAGCCAATAAGTTCCAGCGAAGGGCCTCAATCGGGAAATGTGAGGACAAAGGAAATCTAAAATGGCCGAGTATATCTGATGCGGCAACGAGAAAAAATGAGCCCATCAGCAACAGACACGAGACAATTAGAAAGAATGCCAGCGCCAATTGTGCGCCAGACGAACGGAATATGGCGTACTGATGTTTTTTGCCGAAAGTGAACCTGGAGAACAAAGCTCGCGATGCAGCAAGAAGACCGCCTAGACCCGCTTTCAGCAGAAAAAAGATCACGTCCCAAAAACCCACGACCCCTTCGGTCATCGGTGCCCAATAGATTTCGAATAGGTGAAACATTTGCTTACGCCCGTCTGAATGGCGGGTCAATTCAAGCTGAGCAATCGGAAGCAGATCGTCGGGTGGAAGCTTGCTCTGAGTAAACTCAATCGGCTCGTTCGATTTGGCGAGTGAGCCAGCGTGAAATGCAGCGTCCCAGTCATTCTGATGAGCGCGCACTATTGCCTCCGCCACGTCGTTTAGAGTTTCAAACTGCGCTTGTTGACCGATGCCGTGACAGACAATCACGGCAATTGGAGTTTCGCTCGGCTCAAGCGGAGCTAATAGGTTGGTTGCGTGCTCGCTCATAAGGTTTCCTTGGAGAATAACTCGTCGATTTTTTAGCTACCGAAAGTAAAGAGGGATTTGACAATTTTTTGAGCGTCAAATTTCGCTCCGAAGAGGAAGCGCAAATCGTCTTGCGGAGCGATCTCGCCTTTCACATGAGATCGTTGAGCCGCGACGTTGGCACTCATCCCAAAGACAAGAGGTGTGTGTGGAATCTTAATCATCCCTTCGAAGGCGTAGCGCCATAGTCTCTGATTGAAGCACCCAGTTCCGCCCGTCAGGCAATCATTGTTGGCGTATTCGAAGTTTCCATATTTCCCGTAAGTGATGTCCAGATAATTGAGCAACTCTGGCGCGAGTCCATGTTCCGGATAGTCCTCCGTATGGCCGATCCGGAAGCCGGAACCAAAGAAGTCGAAGAACCGACTTGGAGTCGTGGAAGTGGCTGTCGCCGTATTGGTAGAGTTCGTCGCACCGTTGGTATCTGTAGGCGTATAAAAGCCTGCCTTACCGATGGGCGCGACAAACATTGAGTAGTGACGACCTCCATAGGTGTAACGGCTCATGACAACCGGGATATAGGTTCCAATTTGCATTGATGCTGCTTGACGGCTTAGTAATACGCTGGATGCGCTGATTGTCTGAGGAACAGCGGCCGCAGGAGAGGAGTTCGATGAGCTAGCAACGGCGGATGTCGCAATTGCGGTCAGACGAGCGTCAAAGAAACTGTTGATTCGAAGACCGAAGTTCTTCTTCGAAAACTCTCTATTGAGCCAAGTGTTATCCAAGTTGAAATCGATGTAAGGGCTAGCATTGTTTGCGCTGAAATCGTTGGAACTTTGAGCTAGAACCAAACCTAGGGTGAAATAACCCCGAACGTGGCCAGTCTCAAGGTCGGCCGGCACAACATTGACTGGCCTTGGAGCAACTACCGCGATAGAAGCCGCAACTGGAGGTGGAGAACTCTTCCCAGCCGGCGCAACTGCGACTGTATTAAGGGAAGCGTTGACGAGCGTTGCGCCTCCAACACGAGGAGCCGGAGATACTTTCTGCGACGTCGATTGGGTTTTTTTCTGATCGGCGGAATTAGCGGGCGCAGGTTGGCTTTGACTTATACCAGTCGCCTTGATGGTCTCACCGGTCGCTAGGGGTGCACTTAGTTTATAGGTGAACTGCCCGGATGTTTTATCGACAGGAGCATCTACAATTATGATCGTATTAGAACCGTCGCTCACGCATAGCTCAACACTGTCGAAGCTCTTGGCGAATCCTTGAATGACCGTATCGCCCTCTTTGGGCTCAAACAAGACGGGGCTCTGTGTAATGGCGGGAGCCGGCGAGGGCACAGGTTGTTCCTTGTTGGAGTTCTGAGACGGGTCGGACACTGACGAGGCGGGAGCAGGGCAAGACGCAGTGATCGGAGCGTACGTACGCTTCTCATTTCCGATGATTGCAACTGCTTGAAACTGATCGCCTTGCGAGAACGTTGTATTAGTATCGAAAGTGGCGGTTTCGTCCGAGGCAGTCGCCGATTTGAGCGGAATAGCTTTTAGGTTCCCGCTATTGACTAGACGGAGCTCCATCTTTGCCTGACCGGGAAAATAAACTTGACTGTATTGCGAGAACAGTCCAGCGAAACTGACACATCTCCGGCAGCAGGAAATCCATGAACAGTATTCGAGCGCTGCCCTTGGCTGTATTGGAACCAGATAGCGTCGTCAGCCCTGACAGGCTCACCGTTGAAGTGTAATTGCCAGCGGCCGTTTTGCGAGGAAGATGGCACGAAGGCTCTAGTGGAGCATGTGGACTCAGATCTACCGATGCAGAGCGTCCCTTTTTCGATAAGTTGCTCGCAAACCGCAGACGAAGCGCCGCAAATGACGTCCGCACCTACGGCGTAGTCTCCGACAGTAACTGGCGTGAGTTGTAAGACGAGGGAAGGATCAGCCTTTGCGGGCAGAGGAAGTGTTGTCTTCTTTACATTTGACTCTGCTCTAACTAAGAGACTCGAACAAACGAAGCCCATGAAAATAACAAAGCGAAGTCGTTTCTCAGCAAGTTGGAAAGCCATGTAGTTTCTCCTTTGACATTGGGTATTCATCTTCGTAAGCGCAGCTAGCAAGCAAAAAGGGACATCAAACCTAAAAAGATCTTTCCACTGAATTAAATGCCCCCGTGGCAACACTTCCAATTCCGACTAACTTAGTGAGCGCAGTCAATGCTCTAAATGCTTTTTCTCCGCACCGACAACGACAGCATTGCGCAAATCGATGCCACAAAGTTCCAAGAGCGGTGGCGTTTGGGACTGCGGTCGGCTATGTCTATACAAGCTTGGAAACGCGTCGGATTCCAATCCTGAACCCTTTCATTACAGCCCAGAGTGAAGGCCGCCTTGCCAGGGTTTCGGGGAGACCAACACTTGGCGACTCGCCCAAACGAGAAATATTCGGGGAGTCGTTTATCGAGATGTGATAACGAATCAACCCCTAAGAATTGACTACGTACGTCTCAGAAGTTACCGCTGCTCCAAAACGCGTCGAGTTGACTTAGAAACAAGCTGTTAACTGGCGAACCAACCTTAAAGTCAAAGTCTTAAGCAAAAATACGGAAAGCGGCAACAAGCCAGTTAATCAACAAAGTGATGAAACATTGCTTCATGTGAGGCCCGCACAGACGATAGAGACGACAAGTCGGCCCAAAACGATAGCGTTCGCGAAGAAGAATCCAATCTAGCTTGACGCGCGGAAATACCGTGAAGATGACGTTCCGAATGTCAGACGCGTCACAAAAGTATGATATTGTTCCGGTGGAGCTCTGCGCGGTTTGCTCAAAAAGAAACGCGCCTTGAGCATTTCAACCCCAGGAATATCGAATAAAAAGGAGTATTGAATGGCAACGTTAATGTCCCCTCCCACGGAGAGCCAGGTCGCAGTGTCAGCGACCAAACTTCTTATCAATGGCCAATGGGTGAATAGCGAATCTGGCAAAACCTTTCCAACAATTAATCCGGCTACCGGCAAGGAGATCTGTCAGGTCTCGGAAGCCGATGCAGCCGACGTAAACAAAGCGGTTAAGGCGGCTCGCTCTGCCTTTGATCAAGGCCCATGGCGTAAGATGTCAGGCTCCGAACGAGGCCGCTTGCTAAATAAGCTTGCAGACCTGATTGAGAAGAATACCGATGAGCTAGCGCGCCTTGAGTCGCTAGACAACGGCAAGCCATTCTCGGTTGCAAAGGCAGCAGACTTGTCACTCACAGCGGCTTGTTATCGCTACTACGCAGGGTGGGCGGATAAGCTACAGGGCAAAACCATTCCGGTTAACGGTGATTATTTCTCGTATACGAGGCACGAGCCGATTGGTGTCGTCGGACAGATCATCCCGTGGAACTTCCCTCTGTTGATGCAAGCATGGAAGCTCGCTCCAGCACTCGCGACCGGCAACACAGTTGTCATGAAACCTGCCGAGCAAACACCTCTAACCGCTCTGCGCGTAGGTGAACTGGTTATGGAAGCTGGCTTCCCTGCGGGAGTGGTAAACCTATTGCCCGGCTATGGCCCGACCACTGGCGGCGCAATTGCGAAACATAGGGATGTCGACAAGGTCGCGTTTACTGGCTCGACCGAAGTTGGCCATTTGATCATGGAGGCCGCTGCGAAATCGAACCTTAAGCGCGTGACTTTGGAACTTGGCGGCAAGAGCCCCAACATTGTGTTCGCAGACGCCAACATGGATGATGCGATTGAGGGCTCTCACTTTGCGCTGTTCTTCAATCAGGGTCAGTGTTGCTGCGCCGGTTCGCGTTTATTTGTGGAAGAAAAAGCCTACGACGAATTTGTCGAACGCAGCGTCGCCCGAGCAGCAAAACGCACGGTGGGAGATCCATTCAACCCCAAGACCGAGCAAGGTCCGCAGGTTGATAAGGATCAGTTCGATAAGGTGATGGGCTACATCAACTCCGGAAAATCCGAAGGTGCGAAGCTTGTGCACGGCGGCAATCGGGTTGGCAACGAAGGCTACTTTATTGAGCCGACCGTTTTCGCAGATGTTCACGATAATATGAAGATTGCCGAGGAAGAAATTTTCGGCCCCGTAATGAGCATCATCAAGTTCAAGAGCATCGACGAGGTGATTGAACGCGCGAACCGCACTATTTATGGCTTAGCGGCGGCCGTCTGGACTCGCGATATTGGAAAGGCCCATGCGATTGCCAACAATGTGCGTGCGGGCACGGTTTGGGTGAATTGCTACGACGTGTTCGACGCCGCGGCGCCATTCGGCGGATTTAAGCAATCCGGCATTGGGCGAGAGTTAGGCGAGTACGGTTTACAGCAATATACAGAAGTGAAAACAGTAACCGTGAAGCTCTAGCTTGTTTTAGCTTTCGCAAGGGGACGGGCAACAAACCCGCCCCCTTTTTCTTTTTCCACAAGTCAATAATGTCCTTTATAGACAATTCAAAATGCAATTAGAATCAGCCCAGAACTTCATTAATGGTAGTTGGACTCCAGCGCTAGGCGGCCAACAAATGGCCGTCATTGAGCCCGCAACTGGTCAGCAATTCGCCATGATCGCCGATAGCACCGGCCAGGACGTTGACCTTGCAGTGAGGGCTGCGAGACACGCATTCGACGAAGGAGATTGGGGCAAAACCACCGCGATTGATAGGGGACGAATGCTCTTCAAACTCAGCCTGCTGATCTCGCAGCACGCGGCTGAACTGTCGGATATCGAAGCGCGCGATACCGGAAAGCCAAAGAGCGCAGCTGATGCCGACATTGTCGCGCTAGCGCGTTACTTCGAATACTACGGCGGCGGGGCTGACAAGTTGCATGGCGAGGTGGTGCCTTATTTGGCCGGATACATGGTTTCGGTGTTGCGCGAACCATACGGAGTAACTGGACATATTCTTCCTTGGAATTATCCCGCCCAGATGTTTGGTAGAACGCTTGCACCCTCTCTGGCCGCCGGAAATGCAGTGGTTCTCAAACCGGCAGAGGACGCCTGCTTGTCTTCGCTTCGCATCGCTGAGCTAGCGCAGGAGGCAGGTTTTCCGAGGGGCGCACTCAATATTGTCACAGGCAAGGGTGCGGTCGCTGGAGCAGCGCTGGCATCACACCCTGGCATTGATTTTCTATCATTCACGGGCTCCCCGGCTATCGGCCAAGCAGTCCAGAAGCTAGCGGCCGATCATTTCATTGCCTGCACTTTAGAACTCGGAGGAAAGTCACCGCAAGTTGTTTTCGCAGATGCGGACCTTGAGGCCGCCGTTCCAGTCTTGCGGAGAGCAATCATTCAAAATGCCGGGCAGACTTGTTCCGCCGGCAGCCGGGTTCTGGTTGAACAGAGTATATACGGCGCTCTGGTTGAACGACTAAAAGATTCATTCGCCAAGGTACGGGTAGGTTCTCCCGAGATGGATCTCGATTGTGGCCCGATCATCAACGAAAAGCAGCGCCAGCGTGTACTTGGTTTTGCGGATGGAGCCCAGAAAGACGGCGCTGCGCTTTTAGCAGAGGGCTCAATTGATCCAAGAGTTCCCTCTGGAGGCTATTACGTTAAACCAATGCTATTCGGAGGCGTTCCACGCAATGCAGTGTTGGCGCTCGAAGAAGTGTTCGGTCCCGTCCTGAGCGTTTTGACGTTCACTGACGAAGCTGACGCCGTCGCCTTAGCGAACGGAACAGAGTATGGCCTAGTGGCTGCGGTTTGGACACGCGATGGTGGGCGTCAGGTTCGCATGGCAAAGAAAATTCGCGCTGGGCAAGTATTCGTGAATTGTTATGGAGCCGGAGCAGGCATCGAATTGCCTTTCGGAGGAATCGGAAAAAGCGGCCATGGAAGAGAGAAGGGGTTCGCGGCGCTGCACGAATTTACCCGAACCAAAACGATGGTAGTGAATCACGGTTAGCGCTAGTAACTGCACCAGGATCTGGTTTCGGCGAGTGCCCTCGAAGATCTGAAGGCGGACGGGCCGTTTGAGTCATCACCTTGGGCGCGAAACCCGAGAGCTAGGGCATGAGAGAATCTCCAGATGGATTCTTCCCGACGTAGTTTCCTTCGAACGGTTCCGGCACTCGCTGCGCTGCCAACACTATCAGCAACTCCCACTTCAGGAGTGAGTGACGAAGCGTACTGGGCGCTGGTGCGCCGGCAATTTCCGCTAGACCCTTCGTTGATTTATCTAAATGCGGCGAATGTTTGTCCGGCATCGCGGCCCGTGATCGACAGGCATGCAGAGTTTATGCGTGATTTCGAGTCGAACCCTTCCTTTCAGAACCGCTTGAAGTATGAGAGTATGCGCGAAACCTTGCGCTCAAAGATTGCCGCCATGTTTCGCGTTTCCGCAGATGAAATCGCCATCACTCGGAATACCAGTGAAGGCACGAATATGATTGTTACCGGCACCGACTTGCGGCCCGGAGATGAAGCAATCATCACCGACCACAATCATCCTTCAAATAACGATTCTTGGAAACTCAGGGCTCAGCGCGAGGGGTTTACGGTTGTCAGTTTGCCGGTTCGCATTCCGGCGGCGAGTAAAGACGAACTGATCTCTCAGTTCGAAAAAGCCATCACTCCGAAAACCAAGGTTGTCTCAATCACGCATCTTACAAGTACAACTGGCATTCTTTATCCTGCGAAAGAAGTGGCCGAACTGGCCCGCCGAAGGGGCATTTGGATGCATCTCGATGGCGCGCAAACATTCGGCGCAATGGACGTAAACCTGCGGGACATTGGCTGCGACTCCTTCGCCTCAAGCGCGCATAAATGGCTAATGGGACCTCTCGAAGCTGGGGTGCTCTATGTCAAGGGGGAACGCATTTCGCATTTGTGGCCCTCGATTGTAACCGCAGGTTGGTCTGATCATTTAAAGGGCGCGCGCAAATTCGAAGTCTTCGGACAACGGGATGATCCGAGGATTGCCGCCCTCGAGCCTGCCATCGACTTTGTTTGCATGATCGGTTCGGGAAATGTGGAAGCACGGGTCCGATTACTCGCTTCAACTCTGAAAGAGAAGTTAGCCGCTATTCCTAGCGTTCAAATGAAGACCAACATGCAGAGTGAACTTTCTGGCGGAGTGGTTAAATGCAAACTCAAAGGCATTGAGACGAAAACAGCCTATGATGCGTTGTGGGATAAATTCCGCATCGCGATTGCACCCACTTTGAGTGGCGACTCAGAAGGATTGCGGTTTTCGCCACACATTTACAACTCACACCAGGATCTTGAACAGGCTGTAAATGCTGTTAGAACGTTAGGTTCATAGAAGGGTGCTTAACCTGCCGCCACTGAAAAAGCGTTGCTAATCGCCTGCCAAGTATTGACGGTTTGACTTCGGAGCAAGGTCATCACACCAACTCCCGAAAATGCCGCGAATGCGATAAGCAAGGTATACTCGACCAGGTCTTGGCCGGCTTCGTCGTTCCAAAAAGCGCTGAGTTGTTTACCCATGTCCTCAGTGTATTGCCGATTGCATTAGTTTGGAAGGAATAAGGTGGTTGCGAACGTTTGACCCAAATCTGGGCTTCGCGGAGACAGTACCGCCAGTACCGCGGATCGAATTTACTCAGTGTCCTTCACGCAACGGAAGCCAACAGTTCCGGCTCTATCTTTCGATGGAGCCATTAGCAGGTACTTACCATGTTCCGTCAGTTTGTATGTCTCGGGGAAGTACCAAATCGAGCCTTGGGGCTGATAGTAGCTGCCGCCCCGCAAGATCGCGGCCCGTGTGTGCGGATCGACAAACTCGTCCGTCCATTGCCACACGTTACCAACCAAGTCCATCACGCCAAAAGGGCTTGCGCCTGACCCATGCATGGATACTTCAGCCGGCCCGCTGAGTTCCCTTCCCTTGTCGGGTCTCGGTACTGCAGCATCGTTCCACGTGTTCCCCCAAGGATAGATTCGGCCGTCGGTGCCTTGAGCGGCGTACTGCCATTCCCATTCGTGCGGCAAACGTTTGCCAGCCCATTTTGCGTATGCCCGGGCGTCTTCCAGTGAAACCCAGGTGACCGGCTTGTTCTCCCAACCTTCCTGTGGCGAACCGTTTCTCCAATCCTTCAAAAAGTTATGCGAGTCTGCGGGGCGGTAATTAGTAGCGTCAACAAATTTCTTGAATTGGGCGTTAGTCACTGGGTAGCGATCTATAGCGAACGGTGTCACTTGAATTTTGTGATAGTGTGTTCGGCGGGGTGAATCTTCCCAGGGATATTGGACATCAAGTCCAGACCAATTAAAGCCTTCAATCTCGACACCACGGACGTTGAAATCAAACTCGGTGCGGGGAATGTAAATCATCCCTTCAGGAGTTGTGCGAGTTCGTTCCGTCGGCGGATTGTCAACTATTTGCTGCGGGAGGAAATGCCACTCGTGGGAGAAAGAACTGAGTGGTTTGTGTGTCAATTCGCGGCGGGCCGCCAAGAATGGACTTAAATTCGCTGGCTCATGTCCCCGGCTCACCACTAGCACAGCGCCATAGCCATTCGGCTCCATTGGGAAATTCAATCTGGAGTCTATCTCGACGCCGTTCCACACATCGAAATAGCGGTGTCCATCCACGTATGAAAGATTCAACTGGGAGCCATCAACCCCAAACTCATTCCTATTCACGAATGTGTAGAGCGTCTGGCCGTCACCTGGGAATTTAGAGGCATAGACCCCATAGAGATTGACCGGGACGAAAGGCTCCCATTCCTCACTGCTCAACAACTTCGAGAAAGCGCGTTCTAAATGCGAGATTCTGCGTAACGCCTCGGCATCGCGATCAGTGATCTGATTCCAAATTCCCCAGATATTCTCCCAACTCACATAGCCCATACCGTTGAAGAACGCATGTTGGAGATCGTCAGTCTTATCGCGCGCCCACCGGTCACAGATGTGAGACATGTGCTTCGGTTCGAGCCATTTCTGCTTACTGGCCGTTGGAACGAACTTGAAGGTCCAATATGCCCAACTCTGGTTATTCCAAATAAGACCTTCATCGGAAGTGGGAGCGCCTTCCGGTTCAAAGACTACCGGATGCCCGGTAGCATCGGAAGCCGTCCGATAGGCTCGCGGCAGCCCA
>Ga0182012_10003231_pt1 | contig 17413 bp, 12 predicted proteins | sample 612S2SmetaG_FD_120486 | JGI IMG/M metagenome (GOLD analysis project Ga0182012, IMG submission 120486) | Permafrost microbial communities from Stordalen Mire, Sweden - 612S2S metaG | ecosystem: Environmental > Terrestrial > Soil > Wetlands > Permafrost | place: Sweden: Stordalen | collected...
CGGAAAGCGACGCAAAGGCCAAGGGCTACCGCCCAGACGGCGGTAAGGTCTGTTCGTAGCAACGTTCCTCGCGGATTGCCCGAGCGGATGGGCGGATAAGACACCGTCACGCGGAGCAAGCTGAATGTCCGGCCAGTCGCAACGGGAGGTATCGGCCGTCCGCGTCCAGGTGACCCGCAATGGCCCGCGGAAAGGTGCGATCTCGGGGAAATCGCGGCCATGACGATAGTCGGCTTCTGGCCGTTAGCCGACAACGAGCGGCTGGGCCGCCTGACGTCATGCAACGGAAACATTCTACAGGGGTGACAGCACAGGGTTGCCGGGCTAACAGGGCCAGCCCTTAACCTGCCGAGCCCATATGCCGAACATCGCCTATCCCGCGCTGGCCACGGGCCGGCGGCTGCCGAACCTGTGGGATGTCGTCGCCATCCTGTGCGTCTTCGGCGCCATCGTCGGCTTGGTCCATGTCGGGCAGGGCGCCCTGGTGCCGCTGAACGCGCCGCATGCGACCGAAATAAGCCTCGATCCCGCCAACCTGCCCGGCTACGCGGTGCGTACCACGCTGCGTATGTTCGCCGCCATCCTGGCCTCGCTGCTGTTCACGCTGACCTACGCCACGGCGGCCGCGAAGAGCCGGCGGCTCGGACTGGTTCTGGTGCCGATCCTGGACATCCTGCAGTCGGTCCCGATCCTCGGCTTCCTGACCTTCACCGTCGTGTTCTTCATGAGCCTGTTCCCCGGCCAGGTCCTCGGGCTCGAACTGGCGGCGGTGTTCGCCATCTTCACCAGCCAGGCCTGGAACATGGCCTTCTCCTTCTATCAGTCGCTGAAGACGGTGCCGGCCGACCTCGCGGAGGCCTCGGTCAGCTTCCACCTGACCGGCTGGCAGCGCTTCTGGCGGCTGGAGGTGCCGTTCGCCGTGCCGGGCCTGGTGTGGAACACCATGATGTCGATGTCCGGCGGCTGGTTCTTCGTGGTCGCGTCGGAGGCGATTTCGGTCGGCGACAACACCTGGAAGCTGCCCGGGATCGGCTCCTATGTGGCGCTGGCGCTGGAACAGCGGGACATCCACGCGGTGCTGTACGCGATCGGGGCGATGCTGGTGGTGATCCTGCTGTACGACCAGTTGCTGTTCCGCCCCCTGGTCGCCTGGTCAGCCAAGTTCCGCTTCGAGACGACGGCCAGCGCGACCGCCGAGGATCCCTGGGTGCTGCGGATCATCCGGCGCACGCGGCTGCTTCAGCTCGCGGGCGAGGCGCTCGGCGACGCCGTCGGTGCGATCGGCGGTCTGCGCCTGTCGCTTCTGCCGCGCCGCTCGGCAACCTCAGCGGACCGCAAACCATCCCGCGTGGTGGACGCGCTCTGCCTGCTGGCCTTGCTGCCCGTGCTGGCCTGGGCGGCCTACGAACTCGTCAGCTTCGTCTCGACCGAGCTGTCCTGGGCGGATCTGGGGCAGGTCTTGGTGCTTGGCCTGATTACGATGCTCCGAGTCATCGTCCTGATCATATTGGCGACCCTGATCTGGGTGCCGATCGGGGTGTGGATCGGACTCCGCCCGGTCTGGGCGCGCCGGGTGCAGCCGCTCGCGCAATTCCTGGCCGCCTTCCCCGCCAACCTGCTGTTTCCGCCGGTGGTGCTGGGAATCGTGACGTTTCACCTCAACCCCGACATCTGGCTGACGCCGCTGATGGTGCTCGGCACGCAGTGGTACATCCTGTTCAACGTCGTCGCCGGCGCCAACGCGTTCCCGGGCGACCTGCAGGAGGCGGCGAAGAATTTTCAGGTCGGCGGGTTTCTGTGGTGGCGGCGCGTGATCCTTCCCGGAATATTCTCTTATTACGTGACCGGCGCGATCACTGCCTCGGGGGGCTCATGGAACGCCTCCATTGTTGCAGAGGTGGTGTCCTGGGGGACCACGAGACTTACGGCGCACGGGCTTGGCGCCTACATCGCGGACGCCACCGACAAGGGTGACATGGCTCGGGTGGTGCTGGGCGTTGCGGTGATGTCCTGCTTCGTCCTGCTGTTCAACCGATTGCTGTGGCGTCCGCTCTACGCCTATGCGCAACGTCGCCTGACTCTGGCCTGAGGTGAACGCCATGGACACGATCGTCGCTGCGCATCCCACTTTGCTGGAGGTCCAGGCCTGTCGGCAGTCCTACCGCAAGGACGCTGGCAACGCCGACCTCGTGGTGCTGGACGACGTCAACCTCACGCTGCGGGAAGGCGAGATTGTCGCCTTGCTGGGCCGGTCCGGCTCCGGCAAGTCCACGCTGTTGCGCATCGTTGCCGGTCTGCTGAAACCCACCGCCGGGCGGGTCATGTGGCGGGGAGAGCAGATCGCCGGCCCGGCCGACGGCGTCGCCATGGTGTTCCAGAGCTTTGCCCTGTTCCCCTGGCTCACTGTCCAGGAGAACGTCGAACTGGGCCTGGAGGCGCGCGGCGTGCCGCGGGTCGAGCGCGAGCAGCGGGCCGAGGCGGCGATCGACCTGATCGGCCTCGGCGGCTTCGAAAGCGCCTACCCGAAGGAACTGTCGGGCGGGATGCGCCAGCGCGTCGGGCTGGCACGCGCGCTCGTGGTGCATCCCGACCTGCTGCTGATGGACGAGCCGTTTTCCGCGCTGGACGTGCTGACCGCCGAAACGCTGCGCACCGACCTGATCGACCTGTGGTCGGACGGCAGGCTGCCGGTGAAGTCGGTGCTGATGGTCACCCACAACATCGAGGAAGCGGTGCTGATGACCGACCGCATCCTGGTGTTCTCGACCAACCCCGGCCGGGTGGCGAGCGAGCTGGTGGTGCCGTTCCCGCATCCGCGCAACCGGCTTGATCCGGCGTTCCGCCAGATGGTGGACGACATCTACGCGCTGATGACCCGCCGGACGGCGCCGGGTCTGCGCGCCGCGACGGCGCTGGCGCCGGCGGCGATCGCCACGCCGCTGCTGCAGGTGGGGACCAACATGATGTCCGGCCTGATGGAGACGCTGGCAGGTCCCCCGTATGAAGGCCGGGCCGACCTGCCGGCGCTGGCCGAGTCGCTCCAGCTTGAGGCCGACGAACTGCTGCCGCTGGGTGAAACGCTGCAGTTGCTGCACTTCGCCGTGGTGGAGGAGGGCGATATCCACCTGACCGATCAGGGCCGCAGCTTCGTCAATGCCGAGACCGACGACCGCAAGCGCCTGTTCGCCGAGGCACTGCGCGCGCATGTCCCGCTGGCGGCGATGATCCGCCAGGTGCTGGATGAGCGCTGGAACCATCGCGCCTCGGCGGTGCGGTTCCGCGACGAGCTGGAAGACCATATGTCGCCCGACTATGCCGACGAAACGCTGCGCGCGGTCGTCGGCTGGGGACGGTACGCCGAGCTGTTCAGCTACGATGAAGAAGCCGAGCAGTTCAGTTTGGAGGATATCGAGTAAAGTCCGATGACCTGTTTGGTGCGTAGGGTGGATAAGCTCTTGCGCCATCCACCGTTGCCGCAAGCCGCACCGCAAGTGGTGGACGGCGCAAGAGCTTGTCCACCCTCCGTTCGTTTCGACCGGTCACCGCCGAATGCCCACGTCCCGGACCACCACGTCACCGCCGACCAGCCCCGCGCGATTAGGGCATCCGCAGCGATGCCGCGAGTTCCGCGCTGAACCGCGCCGCGCCGCCGGGATTCAGGTGCGAGAATCCGTCACCGAATGCGTCGTCCGGCCAATGCGGCACCAACGGCTCCGCAACTTGCAGGCCCGGATAGCGTGCCGCATAGCCAGCGAGGTAGGCAGCGAAGCCGTCGCGCAAAGCTGGGCTCACCTGCGCCCAGGTCGTTGCGTTCAGCGGCATCGCAACGAACTCCGCCAGGATTCCGCGTGAGGCGAGCAGGGACAGCATGCGGTCGAAATACGCATCCATCACCGGCAGGGGCACGAACCGGGCGAGCCGGCCTTCCATCGCCACTCCGCTCGATCCGTTGGCGGTCCCGAAGAAATACTGGCCGCGGGCGGCCAGAACCTCGGCAAGCATCCGCCGGTTCTGTGCCAGCCGCAGTATTCCGGCGCTCTTCAGCAGGCTGTCGACGTAGAGCGTGGGGAACCGCCAGCGGAACAGCATCGCGCGCAACGACGGCGTCAGCCCGTCATCCCGCTTCGGCCGGTCCAGCGACGCATCACCGAGACGTGCCGCGGTTTGCCGCAGGTCGGCGAGCGCGTCCGCATCCGTGAAGCCGAACCGGACCGAGCGCTCCCAGAACAAGTCGGGCTCCATGAAGTGCCCCGGGGCCAGGGACACGATCACGCGCCGAGGCGGCACCGGGCAGGCGAGCGCGCGCCGGACCGCCTCATAGGCTTCCACCGGATGGCCGCCTCCCACGGCAAGGTTCGTCGTTTTCACCGGCAGCAAGGCGGGCAGGATGCCGACGGCGGCCCGGGAGTCACCGACCACCACGATCTCGCCCAGGTCGCAGCGGCGCAACAGTTCGATCTTGGCCAGCCAGGCGGGGTATTCGGGGTCGAGATACGCCAGCGGCATCGCCGAGACCCAGCCCCAGACCAGCGCGAAACACAGCGCCGCAACGGCTGCCAGGACCGTCAGGTAGCGCGCGGCGGACATTTGTCGAACCCTCTGGCGCTAGAACTGGAAGTACAGGAACTCGCCGGTGCCGCCGATCGACAGCAGACCCAGCGTGGTGGCACAGCCGAACGCCACCGCCCAACGCAGCGTGGGTTGCCATGCCAGCCGCGGCAGTGGCCCCGGCAGCACCTTGCCGAGCGCCGGCCCATGAGCGCGCATGATCTGCTGCGTGTTGGGAGCACCCCAGACCACGGCGTAAAGCGCCACCATCCAGGCGATATGGCGCACCACCGAAAGGTCCGGCCAGGCGAACGCCACGCCGTGCAGCCCGGCCATGCCCGCCAGCATGGCAAGCGCCTGCCCGACCGACGCAGCGCGGAAGAAGACCGCGCCCACCAGCACGGCCAGGTAGGTCACCAGCACGCGCCGCGCGACGGCAACGCGCGAGTCGGCAGGCGGGCGCCGTCGCCAGGTTCGGCCGGCCTGGTTGATCGTCAGGTACGACGCATGCAGCAGCCCGAAGACCACGAACTGCAGTCCGCATCCGTGCCAGAGTCCGGCCAGCCCCATCGTGACGATGGTCGGCAGCGCCACCAGGCTCGCGAAGCCAGGCAGGGTCCGCCGGTTAAGCGCCGGCCGCCGCCTGGCGATGGCGAGCGCCAGAGGATTGTACAGAAACAGCGTCAGCCACCGCGTCAGCGACATGTGCCAGCGCTGCCAGTATTCGATGACGCTCTGGGCCTTGTACGGCGAGTTGAAATTCAGCGGGAAGCGCACGTTCAGCATGCGTGCCAGCCCGATCGCCATGTCGGAATAGCCGGAAAAATCGAAATAGAGCTGTAACGAGTAGGACAGCGCCACCAGCCACGCGCCGGCCATCGCCAGCGTCTCGGCCTGCGCGAACCCGGGCGCCACCACCGCCCCGATCTGGTCGGCGAACAGACATTTCTTGAGCAAGCCGATCAGAAAGATCGAGATTCCAACGGCCAGGTTGTGCGCATCGAACCGGTAAGTGGCCGGATCGGCGAATTGCGGCATCACCTCGCGGTTGTGCAGGATCGGTCCGGCGATCAAATGCGGAAAGAACGTAACGAACAACACATAGTCCAGCGCGGAGCGGTCGCGCGCCAGACCCTCCCGGCAGTCGATCAGGTAGCCGATTTGGGTGAATGTGAAGAAGCTGATGCCGAGCGGCAGCGCCGGCGCCGCGAACGCGAACAACGCAAACAGCGCGGCGAGGTATTTGTAGAACGCCAGCGCTGCCAGATTGGCCGCGATCCCGCCGGTCAGCACCGCACCCTGTAACCGTGGCCGCGCCGCAGTTGCGCCGATCAACCGCGCAACGGCGAAGTTGCCGGCGACCGAGGCCAGCAGCACCGGCAGGTTGGCCGGGTTCCACCAGGCGTAGAAGACCAGCGACGCGGCAACCAGCCAGCACCCGGCAGGCTGCCGCCCGAACCGGCTCGCGGCGAAAAACCCAGCCAGTGCGACAGGCAGAAAGCCAAGCACGAAGATATAGGAGTTGAACAGCACCGCGCCGCGGCCGCCGGTGGGGTCAGGCGGCGGCGCGCGCCTGCTTCGCCGCGATCAGCGCCAGGAACGCGCCAACGCTGCGCAGCGATTCGATCTCGGCGGTCAGGAACTGCACGCCGAAGCGGTTCTCCGCCTCCACGACGAGCGTGATGTGGTTCATCGAATCCCAGGCGGGCACGTCGTCCGCCGTGGTGGCGGGCGTGACCTCAAGCGTGGGGTCACCGAACACACCGCGCATAATGTCGGCAAGATCGGCGAGAAGGGCCTCGTCGCGCATGGTTCTTCCTCCGGCTGGGCCGGATGAAACGCCATCGGGCTCAAGGAAGGCTTAACGCCCCGCGCCGCGGATGCGATTCAAGCGTGACCCGCCGCACTGGACAGCAGCAGCGGATCGATCTTGAGCTTCCCCATCGCCCGCAACCATTTCGTCTCGTGGTTCGGGTCGAACACCAGCGCATCGTCGGCGGGCACCGACAGCCAGGCGTTCTGCTGGATCTCGGCATCGAGTTGCCCCGGCCCCCAGCCGGCATAGCCCAGCGCCAGGATGCCCTCCCGCGGGCCGCCGCCTTCAGCGATCGCCTTCAGCACATCAAGGCTTGCGGTCAGCGCCATCGCGTCGTTGACCCGCAGGCTGCCTTCGCCGGTCCAGTCTGACGTGTGCAGCACGAAGCCGCGGGCATTGTCCACCGGACCGCCGGAGCACAGCCGGATGCGGCGCGCGGGCGGTATCGGCACCAGTTCGAGCTGACGGAGCAGATCGTCGAAGCTTGGCCGCTCCAGCGGACGGTTCAACACCAGGCCCATCGCCCCGTCCGGGTTGTGGGCGCAAACATAAATGACGCTTTGCGCGAAGCGCGGATCGGTCATGGCGGGCATGGCGATCAGCAATTGCCCGGCCATGAAGCCTTCCGGCGCCGCGTCGTCGGGCGTGTCCGGGGAGTGGTCCATCCTACAAATTTGGGACAGGACGGGCGGCGGCGCAAGCCGTGACTTCGCCCGCCGGTAAGGCTAGGAATCGCCGGAACCGGTTGGGGGCTTTGGAGGAACCATGTCGATCAGGGTGGGCGATACGATCCCGTCAATGAAACTGATGGCGGCGACGGCAGAGGGGCCAAAGGAGATCTCGACCGACGATATCTTCAAGGGCAAGAAAGTGGTGCTGTTCGCGGTTCCGGGCGCTTTCACCCCGACCTGCAGCATCAAGCACCTGCCCGGGTTCGTGCAAAACGCTGATGCGATCAAGGCCAAGGGCGTCGATGCGATCGTCTGCATCGCGGTGAACGATGTGTTCGTGATGGATGCATGGGCCAAGGATCAGGGCGTGGCGGGCAAGCTCATCATGCTCGCCGACGGCTCCGGCGACTTCGCCAAGGCGCTTGGCCTGGAGCTTGACCTGAAGGCGCGCGGCCTTGGCATCCGCAGCCAGCGCTATGCCCTGGTCGCCCAAGACGGCAAGGTGACTCATCTCGCGGTGGAGCCGCCCGGCGGATTCGAAGTCAGCAAGGCTGAATCCATCCTCTCCGTGCTTTGACCCGGAACCCTGGGGGCGGCCGCCCCGGACGCCGCTTGCGCGGGTGGATCGGTCCATTCCCGCCACAGCAGGATCAGCGCCGCCATCACCGCCGGCCCGACGAACAGGCCGAGTACCCCCCAGGTCTCGATCCCGCCCAGTATGCCGAGCAGCACCCACAGGAAGGGCAGCTTGGTCGCGCCGCCGATCAGGAACGGCCGGATGAAGTGGTCGGCGACGAACACCACCGCGAACCCATAGGCGGCCAGCAGGATGGCGGCCAGCGGCGCGCCGTTGCCCATGATCAGCAGGGACGCCACGACAAACACGAGCGGCGCGCCGAACGGGATCGTCGCCGCCACCGCGGTCAGCGCGCCGAGCAGCGTCGGCTGTGGCGCGCCGGCGATCAGGTAGCCGACCCATATCGCCACGCCCTCGCCGATTCCCACCATGACGAGACCGTCCACCGTGCCGTGCACGGAGGCGACGATCTGCCGCCCGACCCGCTCGCCGCCCGGGCCAAAGGCAAGCCGGCTTGCGCGCAGCAGGCGCTCGGCCACGACGTCGCCATCCCGGAACAGGAAGAACAGGGTCAGCAAGGTGAAAATGAACAGCACGATCCGGTGCAGCAGCTCGGTGCCGAGGTGGCGGCTGACCGTGAACAGATCGGCGCGATTGATGCGCCCGAGCAGCTCCGCGGATTGGGCCGGGTCGGCCAGGTTGGTCTGCCACCACGCGGTCAGCGGCTGGCTGCCGAACGGCAGGCGCGAGACCCAGTCCGGCACGGGCACGCCGTCGTGCTGGGCGTGCAGCACCCAATCGACAATCCCGCGCGCCTCCTTGCCGACCTCCACCGCCGCCATGATCAGGGGAAGGATGAACACCAGCCCGACCAGCAGGGTGAAGATCAGCGGCAGCAGGATTTCAGGCCACCGCGGCGGCCAGCGCCGGTGGGCAAGCTGGTACAGCGGCCAGAGCGCGATGGCGAAGATTCCCGCCCAAACCAGCGCCGGCAGGTAGCTCCACAGCGTGTAGATCCCAAGCCCCGCCAGCACCGCGCCCAGCAGCGCCCGCGCGACAACCTGGGAGCGGTTGTTGATCCCTGCGTACATTGTCCTCCCTCGCTGCGACAGACGCCACAGCACACCTGATTGCTCGGCGGCTGAGGCGGCGGCGTCAAGCCCGTTCTGCAATTCGATGCTGCGCGATGCCTTAGCCCCTACCGCCAGGCTGGAAGCCCGGCTTGTGCCGGTGCGCGATCCTGGCGCATGGACGTTGCCAGCCGGGCACGAAATGATGTCTGCTCGCTGCATGGCGTTGCAACGGATTCTCCACTGCGCCGATCTGCACCTGGACAGTCCGCTGCGGGGTCTGGAGGCCGATCCGGACGCGCCCGCCGGCCGCATCCGAGGTGCTACGCGCGACGCGCTGGCGAATCTCGTCGAGCTTGCCATCGCCGAGAGCGTGGCGGTGGTGCTGGTCGCCGGCGACCTGTACGACGGCGACTGGATGGACTGGCGCACCGGGCAGTTCCTCCAGGAACAGCTCGGGCACCTTACCCGCCGCGGCATCAAGGTGGTGGCGATCAGCGGCAACCACGATGCGGAGAGCGTCATCACCCGGCGCCTGCGCTGGCCGGACGGCGCGCGCATGCTGTCGGCCGACCGCCCGGAGACGGCGTCCTTCCCGGAACTGGCGCTGTCGGTGCACGGCCAGAGTTTTCGCGCCCGGGACGTGCTGGACAATCTGGTGCCCGGCTACCCGCCGCCCGTTCCCGGCCACCTGAATGTGGGCCTGCTTCACACCGCCCTGACCGGCCGCGCGGGGCATGCGGCTTATGCCCCTTGCACGGTCGAACAGCTTGCTGCCCACGGCTACGACTACTGGGCGCTCGGCCACGTCCACGAACGCTGCGAGGTCAGCCGCGATCCGTGGATCGTCTTCCCCGGGAACACGCAAGGCCGGCACAGCCGCGAGCCGGGCGCCAAGGGGGCCACCCTGATCACCGTGCGCGACGGCCGCATCGCCGCGGTCGAACACCGGGCGCTCGACGTGGTGCGCTGGGCGCGGATCACCGCCGATCTGACCGGCGCGGCGGACGAGGACGTCGCCATGGCCCGTGTGCGTGGCGCATTGGCCGCCGCGCTGGAAGCGGCGGACGGACGGCTGCTCGCGGTTCGGCTGACGCTGGAGGGCGCATGCCCGGCCCATGCGGCGCTGGCGCGCGACCTCGGCGCCGTCCGCGAGATGGCGCGCGGCGAGGCGCTTGCCTGCGGGGGCGCCGAGGCGATCTGGCTCGAAAAAGTCATCCTGGCGACAAGGCCGGCGCTGGACCTGGCAGCCTTGCGCAGTCGTGACGGCGCCGTCGGCCTGCTGGTGCGCGAGATCGAGTCCGCCGCCGTCAGCGGCCCCGCCGAGCAGCTCCGCGCCTACTGCGCCGGCCTGCTGGAGCGTGCGGGTGGGCTGCGCGCGGCGCTGGGAGACGACCATCCCGCTGTGCTGGCCGCCGCCGGCACCGTGCCGCCCGATCTGTTGGAGCGTGCCCGCTCGCTGCTGCTGGCGCGCCTGGCGGCGGACTGAGAGCCGATGCGCCTGACCTCGCTGCAACTCACCCGGTACGGACCGTTCGACGCCGAGCACATCGCGTTCGATCCCCGGCCCGGCTGCATCAACCTGTTGCTCGCGCCCAACGGCGCCGGCAAGTCGGTGCTGCGACAGGCGTTTTGCGACCTGCTGTTCGGCATCGGCGGACAAACCCCGATGGGGTTCCGCTACGGCTACACCGGCATGCGCGTGTTCGCCGAGGCGCTGGCACCGGACGGGACGGCGTTCGCGTTCGGCCGGCGCAAAGGGCAGGGGAACACCCTGCTCGACGCCGACGGCAACGCGGTGGCTCCCGGTTCGCTGGCGGCCCTGCTTGGCCAGACGGACCGTGCCTTGCTGGAGCGGCTGTTCGCGCTGGACACCGACCGGCTGCGCAAGGGCGGCGAGGAACTGCTCGCCACCGGCGGCGCGCTGGCCGATGCCCTGCTGTCGGCCGGCGGCATGCGGACGGCGAAGCGGCTGCGGCAATCGCTGGAGGAGGCGCGGGACAGCGTTGCGCCGACCCGTAAGTCGGGACAAAAGCCATTCTATCGCGCCCTGGATTCCTTTGTTGACGCGCGCAAGCGTGCCGCCTCCGGCTTGCTGCGTCCGGACGACTGGTCACGCATGGAGCGCGCGCTGGTCGAGGCGGAGGACCAGCAAACGGCCCGAAACGAGGCCGCCTCCGCGGCGTCCGCCCGCATCGCCCGGCTGCAGCGCATCCGCCGGGTGCGCCGTCTCCTTGCGGACCGCGATGCCGCCTCGGCGTGGCTGGCGGCGCATCCGGATGCGCCGAACCTCGCGCCCGATCTCGGGTCCACGCTGGCCGAGGCCCGTCACAGGCTGACGATCGCCGCGGATCAGCTCGGCGCCGAGCAACGCCGCCACGAGCAGCTCGAAGCGGAGGCGGCGGCGATCACGGTCGATGACGGGCTGCTGGCCGAGGCGGACCCGATCGAGCGGCTGAACGAGCAGGCCGGTGCCGTCCGCAAGGCGCTGGCCGATATCCCGAAGCGCGAATCCGAGCACGCCGAACTGGCGGGGCGCGTCGGCGCGGCGCTGCGCGATCTGGGCAGCCTCCTCCCGGTGGAGCGGGCCGGCGAAGCGATCCCGCCACGCGCCGCGGTGATCCGCGCCCGCGACCTGATCGCGCAGCACAGCGCGCGCACCGCCGCTGTCGCGCAAGCGCCGGGTGCGATCGAGACGGCCAGGCGCGAGATGGCGGACGCCGAAGCACAGCTTGATGGCCTCCCGCCTCCCGACGACACTGGTGCGCTCGCCGCCCTGGTGGGCGAAATCCGTGCCGCCGGCGACCCGGCCGCGCGTGCCGACGAACTGGCCCGCGGTCTGGCGGACAGCCGGGCGGCCCTTGCGGCCGAGCTGGCGCGCCTGGCAGGGTGGCAGGCGGGGGTGGAGGCGCTGCTGTCCCTGGCGCCTTCGCCGGTGACCCGGTTCGAACGGCTCGACGCCGACCGGCGCAAGGCTGCGACCGACTGCCAGGCCTTGGCGGGCCATCTGGCGCGCGAGACCGACCGGCTGGCGGAGGCCCAGGCGCGGCTGGCCGCGATCGGTGCAGGCGGCACGATTCCCGACGAGGCGGCGGTTGTCCAGGCCCGACAGCACCGGGATCGCGGCTGGCAGCTCATCTTCCGGCGCGCCTTCACCGCCGAGCCGCCGACGCTGGCGCAGGAACAGGCATTCGCCGGGGAGCAGCCGCTGCCGCTGGCCTACCAGAACGCCGTGCTGTCCGCGGACGCCTTGGCGGACCGGCGGGTGCGGGAGGCGGAGCTGGTCGCGAAGGTCGCCGAGGCCGGGCGTGCGGTCGCCGCGGCGGTGGACGCGGCAAAGGGGGCAGGCGACCTCCTTCAAGCGGCCGAGCGGCCCGTGGCGGCGGCGGATCAGGCCTGGGCAGAGGCCTGCGCGCCGCTCGCGATCGGGCCAGACCCGACCATGGAGGAGGTCCGTTCCCTCCTCGCCGGCCGCGAGCGCATCATCGACCGGCGCGAGGCGGCCGTGCGGGCGGAGCAGGCTGCGGCGCTCCTGGCGCATCGCCACGCCGACTGGGCACGGCGGCTGGCGAAGCTTCTGGCGTCTGCTGCACCGGACGAGGGACCTGTCGCGACCCAGGCTTTGCCCGGTCAGGCCAGTGCGTCGGCCGCGGACACACCGCAGCGCGGCTCAATCGGTGCCCTGTGGCCAGGCGAAGACTTGCCGACCCAGCGTGCGTCGGCGGCGGCGCCCTTCCGCCGGCCCGCTGGCTCGGAACGGCAACCGGACGCGGGGGAGGCGGGCGAGGGCGCTCAACCCAACGCCGCGCCCTGCTCCGACGTTGGTTTGCGCCCGGACTCCGCAGCCGCATCCGCGCTGCCGGCGTTGCTCGCGATGGCTGAACAGCGGCTTGACCGAGCCCGCGCCGCCGACCGCACGCGCGCCGCGCTCGACGGCCGGCTGCGCGAGGTCAAGCGGCAACGCGCCGCGGCAGAGGCGGCGTTTGCGGAGGCCAGGACCCAGCTCGATGCCTGGCAGGCCGCGTGGGAGGACGCGTTGGCCGATCTCGGGCGGCCGGCCGGCGAGGCCCCGTCCGTCACCGAGCAGATGCTGCGTCTGTTCGCCGATCTTGGCCAGGACTGTACCGCGGCGGCGCAGCTCGCCGAGCGCCTCCGCGCGATGCGGGCCGACAACGAGTCCTGCGCCGCGGCGACGGCCATCGTGGTGACGCGTGCGGCGGCGGATCTGGCCGGCGCCGACCCGCTCGCCGCCATCCGCCTGCTGCGCGAGCGGCTGGCGGAGCAGCGCGGCCACAGCCAGCGCCTGGGGGTCCTGCAAGGCCAGATCGCGCAGGCCGACCTGGCGCTCGCCGACCTGGCCCGGCAGCTCGACCGCCGGCAGGCCGAGCTGCTCGCGGTGCTGCTGGCGATCGGCGCCGCCACCGTCGAGGCGGCCGAAACCCGCCTCGCGCTGTCCCGCGACCGGGCGGCGCAGGCGGCGCGGTTCGGCGCCGCCGAGGACCAGCTTCGCCAGGACGGCGACGGCCTGAAGCTGGAGCGGCTGCGCGAGGAGGTGGAGTCGATCCCGCCCGACGAGATTCCCGGCGAGGTCGAGACCGCCGAGCGCGCGCGCGATGCGGCGCAGGCCGAGGCGCAGCAAGCCGCCGCCCACGCCTCGCGCCTGCGGCTGCAAATGGAGCAGACCGCGCAGGACGCGCATTACGCCGCCGCGGTGGCCGATCAGCAGGCGGCCGCGGCCGGTCTCGGGCGTGTGCTGGAGGACGCTGCGCTGCTGCAGCTTGCATCAGCCATGCTGGGCCAGGCGATGGAAGCCGTGGAAGCCAAGGGCAGCTCGGCCTTGCTGACGCGCATCGGCGCGTTCTTCCGCATGCTGACCGATGGCGGCTACGACCGCATCGTCACCGCGGATGACGGGGCAGGCGGGCTGGCCCTGTCGATGATCCCACATGATTTCCCCGACGAGCCGAAATCGGTCGGCGACCTGTCGGAGGGCACGCGCGATCAATTGTTCCTAGCGCTGCGTCTCGCCGCGATCGAGGAGCATGTGGCCGCGGCCCCGCCGCTGCCGTTCATCGGCGACGATATCCTGCAGACCTTCGACGATGCACGCGCAACCGCTGCGTTCCGTGCATTGCTGGCGCTGAGCCAGGACGTGCAGGTGATCCTGCTGACGCACCATCGGCATCTGCTTGACCTTGCCGCCACCCTGCCGCGCGGCGCGGTGCATGTCTGTCGGATCTCGCGACGCCTGGCGGCGCACGCGGACGTTGCAACGGCCAAGTGAACCCAAGGTCTTCGGCTGTTGCGCCGGCACCGCGTCCGCGCAACGCTCGACCCTATGGCCGACCCCGTGCTGCCCGCCGAGTTCGCGCTGATCGCGCGCCATTTTCGTCCTCTCGCGGGGCCGGGCGCGCTCGATCTGCAGGACGATGCAGCCATCGTGATGCCGCCCGCTGGGCGGGACCTGGTGCTGACCGTCGATGCCATGGTCGCCGAAGTGCACTTTCTGGCCGACGACCCGCCCGATCTCGTCGCGCGCAAGCTGCTGCGCGTGAACCTGTCCGACCTCGCCGCCAAGGGCGCGGTGCCGCTTGGCTACCTGATGACGATCTCCACCCCCCTCAGCACATCGGATGAATGGTTCGCGGGGTTCGCCGCGGGGCTCGCCCACGACCAGGCCGCGTTCGGCATCACGCTGCTGGGCGGCGACACCACGTCCACGCCAGGTCCGGTGTCGTTGTCGCTGACCGCGATCGGCCATGTCGCCCCGGGCGCGGCGGTGCGGCGGAACGGCGCCGCACCGGGCGACGGCGTTTGGGTCACCGGCACCATCGGCGACGGCGCCTTGGGGCTTGCCGTTGCGCAAGGCCGGCTCGCCGATCCGTCAGGCGAGCTGCTGGGCCGCTACCGGCTGCCTCAGCCCAGGCTCGGACTGGCGATCGCCGGGGTGGCCTCGGCGGGCATGGATGTGTCCGATGGACTTGTGCAGGACCTGGGCCATCTCTGCCGCGCCGGCCGGCTCGGCGCCGAGATCGACGCGGCGCGCGTGCCGCTATCGGCGCCGGCGCGCGCGGCGGGGCCGGACTGGCTGGCCACCTGCCTGACCGGCGGCGACGACTACGAGTTGCTGCTCGCCGTGCCGCCTGGATGCGAGGGCACGTTGCGCGCCGCGGCCGCGGCCGCCGGCGTGCCGGTCACCCGAATCGGCGCTTTTCACGCCGGCGAGCCACGCGTGACGGTCCGCGGACCGGACGGCGCGCCGATGGCGTTGGGCGCCGGCGGATGGAGCCATTTCTGACTCGGCGCTGCGTTCGCGCACCGTCGACGGACCGGCCTGAACCGGCGCGCAGGCTGACGAACCGGGGTCGCAAGGCGAGACCGTTTCCTAACCGGGTGAGGGACGCAGCAGCGCGGTCAGGATGAGCATCGCCACAGCGGCAAGCGACACAATCATGAAGCCGTCGCTGTAGGACAGCACATTGGCCTGGTCGCGGACCGCCTGGCCAAGCAGCGACACGGCGCGTGCCGACGCTCCCGTGACTCCCACGGACCGTGCCAAAACCGCGTCGGCATACGCGGTGAGACGCTCACCGACCAACGTATCGCCGGACTGGATGTGCAGGCCGACCAGGTTCGAGGCGATCTGTTCCTGGACGCGCACATAGGTCTGCATGAACGCGTTGCCCAGCTCGGCCCCGAACAGGCGAGCGGTTTGCAGCACGGCCCCGAACGTCAGCGCGTCCGCCGGGCGCAAGTGCCGAACGTTGAACAGCACCAGCGAGATCAGCGCCGCCGACTGGCCGAAGGCCTGCAGCACCTGTGACGGCAGGAAGTCGTCCGTCGCCCAATCGGCTGTTACCTGGGCTGCCATCGCGCAGGCGGCCCCGACCGCGAAGATGCCGGCGGCGAGCATCACTCGCGGATCAAGCCAGCGCAGCAGCGTCGCGATCGTCGGCGCCAGCAGAAGCTGCGGCACCGCGATCCAAAGCAGCACCTTGCCGACCTCCAGCGAGCGAAAGTTCTGGATGGTCTCCAGATACTGGGGGATCAGGTAGCTGGTTGACAGGATGATGAAGCGATACAGCACCAGAATCGTCACCAGCAGTGCGATGTTCCGCCGCAGCAGGAAGCGCGGGTTGATCCAGGGGTGCTTCGAGACCCCGATCTGTATAATGAAGGCAGTGATCAGCACGAAGCCGCCGAACAGCAGACCGCAGATCACACCCGAGTTCAGCCAGTCCAGCCGATTGCCCTGATCGAGCGCCGCGTACAACAGCGAGAACCCGGCGGCGGCGTAGAACATGCCCCAGATATCGGCGTTGCGCAGGGCGTCCCGGTTCACCGTCTGCCGCGGCATGCCGAAGCGAATGCACACCAGCATCGGCACGGCCAGCAGCGCGCCCTGCCAGAAGATCCAGTGCCAGGAAAGATGATCGAGATACCACCCCTCCAGCGACGCCGGGATGTTGAGCGAGAGTTCCAGGTTCAAGCCGTACGCGGCGATGCCGTAAGGCCACAATTCGCGCCGTAGGCTTTGCAGCACGAAGCCGATGGTCAGCGGGATGAACGTGCCGGAACTGAGCCCGCCGACCGTCTGCCCGACCAGCACCGTGGTCAGGTCCGGCGCCAGCGGGATCAGCGCCGACGTCACGCCGAACACCGTGGCGGAGACCATCAGCACCCGCCGCGGGCCGAACGCCAGGCCGAGCCACGCCGCAACCGGGCCGATGCACATCTGCCCGACGGTGGAAGCGGTGGTGATCCATGCGCCCTCATCGAAGCCGGCATGGACCGCGCCTCGCAGATCGGCGAGGCCGTAATTGGTGATCCGGCTGTAAAGCGTGGAGATCACCGCGCCCAGCAGCACCGCGGCGATGCCGATGACGGGTCGGGTGCACGCCGGGGCCGGCGGCGCGTCGTGGTACGCTGTCGGGGCCAGCCGGGCGGCAGCCGCGCCGCTCATCCCGGGCTGCCTCCAGCCCCCGGTTCGTCAGTGTGGATCGTGGTTTCGACCGACATGCCGGGACGCAGCCGGTCGCCGAGCCCGCCATCGGTGTCCAGCACCAGCTTCACGGGCACGCGCTGCACCACCTTGGTGAAATTGCCGGTGGCGTTGTCCGGCGGCAGCAGCGCGAACTGCGAGCCGGTGGCTGGCGACCACGCCGCAACATGGCCGTGCAGCAGCACGCCGGGGAACGGATCGACCCGGATTTCGGCGCGCTGCCCCTCGCGCAGGTGCGTGAGCTGCGTCTCCTTGTAATTGGCGATCACGTAGAGCCGGCGTAGCGGCACCACCGCGCTGACCTCCGCGCCGACGCCGACATACTGGCCGGGATAGACGCGGCGCTGTCCGACCATGCCGTCGATGGGGGCGGCGATCCGTGTGTAGCCGAGATTGATTGTGGCGAGGTCCAGGGCGGCCTCGGCGCCTTTGAGGCTCGCGGCAAGCTGGCGCTCCTGCGTGTGCTGCACCTCGAGCTGCCGCCGCGCACCCTCCAGGGACGCGCTCGCCTGCAGCACCTGCGCGTCGGCCAGCTTCTGGGCGGCATCGGCCTGCTCGACCGCCTGTTCCGTGCCGGCGATGCGGGTCAACAGCAGCTTGCGCTGGCGGTCTGCCTCCAGACGGTTGCGCAGCGCGGTCGCGCGACTGCCGTCGAGCTGCGCCGCCGCGGCCGCGATGTTGGCCGCCTGCAGCAGTTCCTGCGCCTTGAGATTGGCGATCGCAGCTTGC
>Ga0182012_10003232_pt1 | contig 17410 bp, 16 predicted proteins | sample 612S2SmetaG_FD_120486 | JGI IMG/M metagenome (GOLD analysis project Ga0182012, IMG submission 120486) | Permafrost microbial communities from Stordalen Mire, Sweden - 612S2S metaG | ecosystem: Environmental > Terrestrial > Soil > Wetlands > Permafrost | place: Sweden: Stordalen | collected...
AAGGCGTAAGAACGCCAGTGGTGGGACTCAGCCGGAATCCTGTAACCGAATCGCCCAGACGGTTGGCAGTGTAGACAAAGCGGCCAAGCCCGGGATCGATGGTGACCGCGACCGGTTGCGAGTCGGTGGCGTTGGTTCCTGAGCCGGTGGTGGCGATTGATGCCGATGGCGCGCCCGTGGGCAGCGAGATGCTGTAGGCAGATACGGTTGAGTCGAGCGAGTTGGTCACGTAGATGAACAAGCCGCGCGGATCGACGACGATCGAGCTGGGCTCGTTGCCGGTTTTGAAGGGGCCGTTGACCATAAAGTCGAGCTGATCGTTGGCTTCAATCGTGTAGCCGATGAGTTCGTTCGAAGCGAAGTCAGTGGCATAAACAAAGCGGTTGGTTGGATCGGTAGCCAGGCCGCTGGGCTTGACGCCGGCCTCATAAGGGCTGTCGGTGACTGGCGAGAGCGCCCCACCCGAAGCGACTGCAAAGCCGAAGACCCAGCCAGGGTTGGCATTGCTGGTTACGCAGGATGGGCAACCGGGACTATAGGCCGAAGAGTCGTAGACGGATGCATAAACGCCGCTGTTATTGGCCAGAACTGTGACGGCGGTCGGCACCAGCGTATCGGACGGGTAGCCGGCAAGCGAGAGCGTCTCAGTGGCCTTCGCGGAACCGATGGTGCCGCTGCTCAACGCGTACTCAGTGAGCGTGGCCGAGGTTGCTCCGGTAAGAACGTAGAGATACGTGCCGGCCTTGTTGAGGACGATGGCAACCGGAGGGGTCGATGTGGTGAGCGAATCTTTCTGCGACAAGGTGCCGTCAGAAGCGATGGCGAAGTGAACCACGGCGTTGCTTGCCTGGTTGGCGACGTAGAGGTTGGAATAGCTTGAATCCACCACCATGGCAATGGGCGAATTGCCGCCTGAAGAGATCGCCGCGTGGACAACGCGCAGCGCTCCCGATTCCGCGTCGGCCGCGTAGGTGTAGATCTGGCCCGAGTTGCCATTCGAAGAACCGCCGGAGGTCCCCACGAAGACGTAATCGATGGTGACAATATTGCAGGCAGTCATCCAGCTGGCCAGAATGAGGCCAATTGCAGAGACCAGGAAAAGCTGGCTCAGTTTACTCAACTTCATGCGCTTCCTTCGTCGCGGGCTGACGTTTACTTCAAAAAGCCCTTTGATAACTCGGTTTCAGTTTGCCTACAGGCTATTGTAAAAGCCGCCTGCGGGGATTATCCAACAATGCCGGCCGCTAAAGCGGCGCGGTAAATCCTATGCCCGTCACTTCGCAATCCCCGCACCGATGCCGTTGTGCGGAATGGCGGCAACAGCGGTGGGGTTGACGCTGGCGTTATAGGGCGAGAACTGCGATTCGAGAAGTGTTCCGGCAGTGGCGCTCAATTCGAATCCGCTGACCGTATTGTCAAGGAAATTCGCGGTGAAAAGGAAGTGCTCGGTCGAGGGGTCGATTCCGATGGCTACCGGATCGCTGCCGACTGTATAGGTTCCAAGATTGGAGAGCGCGCCGCTGCTCATTGAATAGGCCGAGACAGTGCCATCGAGCGCATTGGCGACATAGACGTATGGGTAAACCGGATCGACCACCACCGCACTGGGCTGGTTGCCCGTCGGAGTGTCTTGTATTTCAGCCAATGTCCCGGATGCAATGGAGTAACCAACCACAATGCCGTTGGTTGAATCCGTCACGTAAACGTAGCTGCTGGTTGGGTCGCTCGCAACCCCGGAGGGACGAATGCCAAGTCCCTGGCTGCCAACTCCCATGTCGTGTGGCACGCCGCCGTTGAGAGGTGAGAGGGCGCCGCCGGAGCCAACTGCGAAGCCGAAGATCAAGCCCCGGTTCGGGGTTACCGAGGAGTCATAGGCGGTGACATAGGCAAATGCGCCCGATGCGAGGACATTGACCGCCGTGGGCACGATAACGTCCGATGGGGCGCTCGGCAGCGTGAGCGGCCAGTACTGCGCGCCAATCGTGGTGTTGGTGACCGGAGTTCCGAGGCAGACAGATGCCGTGCAGGGGTTTGAAGCGCTGCTGCTGCCGCCGGCGCCGGCGACCACCGGATACACCGCCATGGAGCCGGAGCAGGGATCGGCATCGGAGCAAAGGGGCAGCGGTTGATAAAGGTCAACCACAAACAGATTCGACTTGTTGGTGGTGACCGCCAAGGGAAAGATGCCCGGCGTATTGACCGTGTTGAATGGATACAATTTGCCGTCGTTGCCAATTACAAACTGGACAATAGTGTTGTCGTCTTCATTGACCACGAACAGGTTTTTGTAGTCGGCAGAAACGGCCTCGGCCACCGGAAGACGGCCGGCGGAGGGGAACGGCGAAGAGGGAATCTGCCGCATCTTGCCCGACCCGGAGTTGATTTCGAAGACATCGATCGAACCATAGTTGTTCGACCCCGCGGCTTTGGAACTGGTGACGTAGACAAAATCGACGGTGCGGGTGCTACACGCCGTGACCAGCGATGCCACCGCCAGGCTGGCTACGGCTGCCGCAACGAGTTGGCTCGTTTTGTTGAACTTCATGCGCATCTTTCGTCAAAGGGCCACAACTGCCGACCCGGCAAAATCGGTTTGAAATCGAAATTCGGAATCGACAGCGGCCGGCGCCGGCATTCCGAAGTGGCCTCGCCTGATTGCAGAGTTCCGGGAACCTCAGGCTCCGGGCGGATCGTGCGGCCGGATGTCGAACATCCGGCCGCTGATTGCTCGAACGTTGGCGGCAAGGGGCGCGGCATTATCCGGTGCGCCCATCCACCAGGCACCAGGTCGCGGGACCCTTGAGCGTATAGGTACTGTTGACTCGCATGTTATCGAGTTCGCCTGAATTCGGGTCCAGCACCCTGCCCGTAACGGTCGAATCGTAGAAATTCGCCTCGTAAATGTACTGGTTCGATGGGTCCTCGACGATACATTGCGGACCCGATCCTGAACCGAATGGCTGGTCGGAGACAAAGCTGAGCGGGTTGCTGGAGCTGGTAATAAAGTAGGCTGCGATGCCGCTCTCAGGGTTGTTGGTGTCGGTCGTGTTGTTGCCCTGGTTAGCCACGTAGACATATTTGCCCTTTGACTCGACCATCAGCCAGGTGGGATTGGCAAGCGTCGAGGCATCGGGGATGATGCCGCTGGCTGCGGCCTGCAAAGCGCCGTTCGTACCCAGCGTGTAGGGCAGAATCTGGCTGTCGGAAACTGTCGGAGAGCAGGTCTGCCCGGAGGGGCAATCGAAGATGATCGAGATGGGCTCGTTGTCGAGCACGTAGTAGACGCCGCCTGCGGCCACAAGGGCTGTGGCTTGAGTCACCAGGCCGGCCGAAGGGCCCGACGTGCTCGAACTGTACGGGTCGGTCAGCGGCTGAGGGCCGTTCTGGCTCAACTCCAGTTGGCCGCTCGAATAGGCGTACGGGAAGATCGAGTCGCCGGTCGCCGGGGTTCCATCCAAGGTAAGCATGTAGCCCGCGGACAGCAGGAAGTCAATGGGATTTGCGGGAACCGGGAAGTAAGGCAGTGGGCAGCTGGTGGCCCCGCCCGGGCAGTTGGCCTGCGTAACCTGCGTGTTCAGGATCGTGCTGAGGCGTCCGGTGGTCTGGTTGATCGAGAATATCGAAATGTCGCCGCAGGTGCCGTTTGTAACAATGCTGCCCAATGCCAGTGCGCAGTTCGGATTCTGATTGGTCGGCGACGATGCATTGACGCCGTCCGCCCCGATCGAATCGTGTTCGAGGGCGAAGATGTAAGAACCCGTGGAATCGACGAGCAGACGGAACGGGTTGAGACCCTGCGTGTAGAAGGTCTCCTGCGGGGTGAGGATGCCGTTGCCGCCCACCGCGAATTCAGTGATGTTCGCGTTCAGGCAGGGGTCGTCGGTGGTGCAGTCGCCGTTACCTTCGGCGTTTGCGCCGCGGTTAAGGACGTAAATAAACTTGCTGCCAACGGTGAGGATGGCGCGAACCGGATTGGACCCGCCCGAGGATATGGGCAGACCATTGACCTGGGACAAATGGCCGGTGTTGTGATCGATTTTCAATCCCGTGATAATGCCATTGTTTCCCGACTGGGCCGTCTCAGTACCCGTAACGTACAGGTAACCGACCGTATAACTTACAACGCAAGACGAAACACCGAAAATGATGCCCATTGAAAGAGTGCTCATCAGGAGCGTCTTGCCGAATTTCGTAAACTTCATGCGAATCCTTCATCCTGGTCCGGCGATAGCCGCCAAGTTTTATCGTTCCCGAGCAGCGCTGGGTTGGGACGGGTCCCTGCTGCATTGTAAAAGCCAAGGGCAGGTTGTGCCTAGTTTCGCACATCAGGCCATGTATTTAGGTATTCAGAATCGTTGTCCCGGCCCGAATGCGGCTATCGGGCTGTCTTAGTTCACCTGACCCTTGGGTTTCTTTTGGAATCGATCGCAGTTTTGACGCGGCCGAACCGGCAAAGGTCAACTCAACCGGCCAAAATTTTGCTGGCAAGGGCATGGGATTCAGGGGCATTGAGCTCTGAAGGCCCCAGAAACCTGTGTGTCATTTTGGACGCCGCGAGCAGCCGGCCTCACCACACCCGGCATGAGCTGGCCGGGTACATCGGGGTTCCTTTCTTGCAGCTGAAGGCTTTGCCGAATTCGTCGAAGTTCTGCACGCTGCCGTTCACACGCCACCTGCCGGGTGAGTGCGGATCGGTGAGCGCCGACTGGCGCGCCGCCGCGTCGGTATCGTTTTCGCACCACACTTGTGCGAATCCGAGGAAGTAGCGCTGCGCCTCGGTGAATCCGTCGACCTTCTCGTCTACGGTCTTGCCCTCCTGGTTCAACTCATCTTCGAGGGCCATAAAGGCGATCCGCAGACCGCCGTTGTCAGCGGTGTTTTCGCCCAGGGTGAGGTGGCCGTTCAGGTGCTGCGCGGGGGTGTCGCCCTTGGCCGGAGCAGCCTCGAACCCGCTGTACTCATCCGCTACGCATTCAGTGCGCGCGTTAAAGGCCGTTTGATCGGCAGGCGTCTGCCAGGGATGCAGGTTGCCGCTGCCATCGTACTTCGAGCCCTCGTCGTCGAATCCGTGGGTCATCTCGTGGCCGATCACCACCCCGATGCCGCCAAAATTCACAGCCGGGTCGGCGTTGGGATCAAAGAACGGCGGCTGCAGTATGCCGGCGGGAAAATTGATGTCGTTGAAGCTCGGGTCGTAGTAGGCATTCACCGTCGGCGGAGTCATGCCCCACTCCTTCTCATCCACGGGCCTGCCCAGCTTGGCGAAGCGGTAGTTGCGCTCGTAAGTGGCAGAGTGCTCCACGTTGCCAATGAGATTGGTGCGGCTGACCTTGATGCTCGAATAGTCGCGCCAGTGTTCGGGATAGCCGATCTTGTTGCGGATCATAGCCAGCTTCTGCTCGGCTGCCTTCTTGGTCTCATCGCTCATCCAGGGCAGCTGGCTGATGTCTACGCCGAGTTCTTTTTCAAGCTCTGCAACCAGCTTGTCCATGCTGTCTTTGGCCGCCGGGGGAAAGTTCTCTTTCACCCACTCCTGGCCCACCGCCTCGCCCAGCGCACGGTCGGTCATGGATGTGCATTGCTTCCAGCGCGCTTCAGGCTGCTGCTGGCCGGCAAGGGTGCGCCCGAAAAACGCAAAATTCTCGTCGAAGAAGGCTTGCGAAAGGTTCTGAGCGAAGCCATGCATCGAGTGCCAGCGCAGATAGCTCTTCCAGCTGCTCAGGGGCTCGCTGGCAATGAGCGTGTCCAGGCCGCTGAAGTAATTCGGTGTGGAAACGTTCAACGTGTCGAAATGGCCAATGCGGATCTTCTTGAAATATCCGCTCCAGTCGAAATTGGGCGCAAGCTTCTCAAAATCGGCAACCGTGTAAATGTGGTAGCGCGTCTCCGGGTTGCGCATCTCGGTGCGGCTGGTCTCCACTTTGGCCATTGCGGTCTCGATTTCCATCACCGCTGCGGCTTCCTTTGCCGCGTCATCAGGCGAGTCGCCGGCCAGCACGAACATCTTGGTTACGTGGTCAAGATACTCGGCGCGGATGGTTTTGAAGCGTTTGGAATCGACGATGTAGTAATCGCGATCGGGCAATGAGATTCCGCCCTGGCCGATCTCGGCAATCTGCTTCGACGAATCTTTATCGTCCTGCGTCACGCCAAACCTGAAGAACCCATCCGGTGTTCCATGATTACTCAGCTCTGCCAGCAGCGGCGCAAGGCCCATCGCATTCTGGAGTCCGTCAATCTTTGCCCAGATAGCCTTGACGGGCGCAAAGCCCCGCTTATCAATGGCGGCCGTATCCATGCACGCAGCGTAAAAGCTGCCATATTGTTTCTGGAGCGCGTCGGTGGGCTTTTTGGCGGCCGCGTCAAGGTCCTTCCACAGCAGGTAGCGGTTCCGTTCCCGCAGCACTGAGAACGAGCGCGCCCACCGCACCTGGTCGCTGGGCACGGGATTGTTCTTCGTCCAGTTGCCGCATGCGTACTGGTAAAAGTCGTTGCAGGGATCGGCGGTCAGGTCCATGGCTGATGCGTCAAAACTCTTGGTCGCCGGCGGTTGCTCGGGTTTCGAGGTGGTGTCCTGCGAGATGACGCCCTGCGGCGTCTTGTCTTGCTGGGCAGCGGGTGACTGCGCAAGTGCAATCCCCGTCGCCAGAATGAGCGCGGGAATGAAAAGGTGACAGGTTTTCATGGAGGCCCCTCTAAAGCGGATTCCCGTTCTTACGGGTGGCGCGGTAACGCCAGTGTGTATTCGCCGCGTCTATCCGTGGAAGCAAGCGCCGCGGACGCGGACAGGCCAGCAGCGGGTGGTTTGCTGGAGTGCGAAGGCAGGCAAATCACAGGCTTTCTATCGCTGTTCAGGCTAACACAGCGGAAGCGGCCTTATGCAGCGATTGGCGCGGGAGCAAATGGACCTGCGGGCGCCGATCATTACGTTGGTGTGGGCCGTGGGGGTTCCGAATCTTGACTATAGGTACATAATTCCTGTACAAGTATAAATCGAGGGTTCCCATGCCGACTGAAACCACGTATACCGCCCTGCGCCAGAACCTGGCCTCCTATCTTGACCAGGTGACGGGCGACCGCGATGCCATCATCGTGAAACGTCGCGGCGCACCCGACGTGGCCATCATCCCTGCCGACGAGCTGGCCGGCCTGATTGAAACCGCGCACCTGATGCGCTCGCCGGCAAACGTCAGGCGGCTGCTGGAGTCGCTGCGTGAGCTGGATCAGCGCAAAGGGGAAACGATGACCGTCGAAGAGCTACGCCATTCGACAGGTCTGGATAAGACAGGCTGACAGGCCCCATGAGCAACCCAGTTGATCGCATTGCTGTAGTTTCGAGTAATTTTCGAAGCGATCTGCGGTACTGGATCGAGACAGACCGCAAGACCGCGCTCAGGGTACTCGACCTGATGGCCGCCACACTTGCAGACCCATTCGATGGAATTGGAAAGCCCGAGCCTTTGCGCTATGAATTCGCCGGCTGCTGGAGCCGCAGAGTTACGTTGGAGCACCGCATCATCTATCGAGTCTTTGCCGATCGCTTGGAGTTTGTTCAGGCGCGGTACCACTACGAATAACGCCACGCAGGGTACCTTTTCAGTTCTTTACACGCCGCCCCACCCCCTGCCACACTGTTACGTGGACACCCAGACAGTAGTAATCCTCGATTTCGGGTCGCAGTATACCCAGCTCATCGCCCGCCGCATCCGCGAGCTCAACGTCTTCTCCGTCGTACTTCCCTGCACCGCGCCCCTGGCCGAAATCCAGGCTTTGAAACCCGTCGGAATCGTTCTCTCGGGCGGCCCTTCCAGCGTCTACGACCACGACGCGCCGGTGGCCGACCCAGCCATGCTCAAGATCGGCGTGCCGGTTCTCGGCGTCTGCTACGGCCTGCATTTCATCGTGCATCACCTGGGCGGCAAGGTGCGCTCGGCGCTCAAGCGCGAATACGGCCATGCCGAAGTCACAATCGAAGACCGCTCAACGCTGTTGTTCGCGGGGCTGCCCGAGAGCATGCATGTGTGGATGAGCCACGGCGACGAGGCGCTGGAGCTGCCGCCGGGCTTTCATCGCACCGCCGTTACATCGAACGCCCTCGCCGGCATAGCCAACGAGGAGAAGCGCATCTGGGCCGTGCAGTTCCATCCCGAGGTGCACCACACGCCGCTGGGACCTCAGCTGCTGAAGAACTTCGTCCTCAACATATGCGGCGCACGCGCAGACTGGACGCCGGCACACTTTATCGAGAGCACCGTCGAACAGATTCGCGAGAAGGTGGGCAGCGGTCACGTGATCTGCGGGCTCTCAGGCGGCGTGGATTCTTCAGTGGCCGCGGTGCTGGTGCACAAGGCCATCGGCGACCAGCTTACCTGCATCTTTGTGAACAACGGCGTGCTGCGCAAGAACGAGTTTGAGAGCGTGCAGCGCAACCTGCGCGGCAAGCTGGGCCTGAACATTGTGGCCGTGAATGCGAGCGCGCGGTTTCTTGAAAAGCTGGCCGGCGTAACCGAGCCCGAAATCAAGCGCAAGCGCATTGGCGCCGAATTCATCGCCGTCTTTGACGACGAAGCCAACCGCATTGCGCAAGAGACGGGAGGAGTGGACTGGCTGGTCCAGGGCACGCTCTACCCCGACGTAATCGAGAGCTCGAGCGTAAAGGGCCCCAGCCAGACCATCAAGAGCCATCACAACGTGGGCGGCCTGCCCGATCGCATGAAGCTCAAGCTGATTGAGCCTTTGCGCGATTTGTTTAAAGATGAAGTCCGCCGCATTGGCCGCGACCTTGGCATGCCCGAGGAGATCCTTGGTCGCCAGCCGTTCCCGGGGCCGGGACTCGCCGTTCGCATCCTCGGCGAAGTGACTCCGGAGCGTGTGGCTCTGCTGCAGGAGGCCGATGAGATCGTGGTCGCCGAGATTAAAGCCGCCGGACTCTACAACAAGATATGGCAAAGCTTTGCCGTGCTGCTGCCGGTAATGAGCGTAGGTGTGATGGGCGACCAGCGAACCTACGCGTACACCGCAGCCGTGCGCGCCGTGCACTCTGAAGACGGCATGACGGCCGACTGGGCCGAGTTGCCCAACGAGCTTCTCAAGCGCATTTCGAATCGCATCGTGAATGAGGTGCGCGGCATCAATCGCGTGGTCTACGACATCACGTCAAAGCCGCCCGGCACGATCGAGTGGGAGTGAGGACTTGCCGTCCAGGCGGCTGCCCTTCGGACGCCGTTCGTGCACGAATGATCAATTGCGGCTTACGCCGCCCTCGGCCTTGTGTACCATCCGAAGACCCCGGTTCCAATCACGATCAAGGCAAGCATTGCAAGCCAGGCCACCTGGGCCATTCTCAGTACCTGCTCCTGGCGGCTTTCTTCTTCGCGCAGCGAGCGTCCGGCCAGAACAAATCCTGGACGCGTTCCGCCAACTCGCTGCACCACTGCTGCGATTCTGACTCTCTGGCCGTCCCGGTATAAGGGCTGCCAGCTTATGCGCTCTTCGCCATGAGTGCGAACGTAGTCGAAGACGCCACGGGGCGGGACCGGAGTTTGTCCATTCAACTGTGCCTGCGAGGCGACGGGCACTCCTGCATCGTCATAGGCGATAACGAACGGCGAAAGACTGCGAGCCATATCGACTTCCGATCCCGCGGGAACGGCTTCAGATGGCGGTTGGCCCTGTTCAAGGCGCGCGGCGGCATCGCCGGCCATGGCGATTTGCGGATCGTTCGCGCCCAGGCGCAGCACCTGCTGGGGAATCGCGTAGAGAAATAGGGCAAGCACCGTAGAGATGCCGGCCAGAACGACGGCGTTGAACAGCAATGCGGGGCGGCCGAATGCGTCGCGAACCATGGCGAGATGCTCCTTGACGAGAGATTTGGCGAAGTCTGTGACGATCAATGAGATGAGTTGCGGATGCGGCAGTGAAGCATCGTGCCGGGCATCGCGGAACGCCTGAAGCATGGCGGGGCTGTGGGCCACCCGGAAGCGCTCGGGGTAAAGGCGCTGGGCGGCGATGTAGAGCTTTTCGACTCGATCGCCGGTCATGGGCGGCTCCTGTGCGGCAGCAAGCCGAGCGAGCGGCCCGCGCGTATGGCCACATCGAGCCGTTCGAGTTCCGTTACCAGCACGCCGCGGCCATGGGCCGTCAGCTTGTAGTAGCGCCTGCGCTCGTCGTCTGAGACTCCCGACTCGGCCACCAGTCCGTCGCGCATCATGCGATCGAGAGAGCCGTAAAGGGTTCCGGGGCCAAGGCGGATTGCGCCGCCATCGGGAGACAGCGCATCTTTCATGATCTGGTAGCCGTGCTTCTCACCTTCGGCCAATGAAAGGAGCACGGCAAAAACTGCGGGGGAGAGTGGAATGCCGGGTACGGTTTGAGTACTCATGATGAAAGCAATATATATCCGACACGGATATATCCGCAAGGGAAATATTGCAAATAATTCGAGACCATCTTCGCAATTCGGTTACCATGACTGGCACAATGATGAAGTATTGGCATCTCGTGAAGAATATGGCAAAATTATAGTTTGGTGACAAATCATGACAGAAACGGTAACTCTTGGTGAGAGTGGCAGAATCGTTCTTCCCGCTGCAATTCGCAAAAAGTTTGGCCTTAAACCGGGCGAACGGTTAACGGTGGTCGCGGATCAAGGCGAGATCCGCCTCTTCAGTCGCGACATGATTCTTGAACAGATTCGGGCACGGATTCTGGAAAAGCGCGGGACGTTGGAGGGTCTCCTCGACGAGTTTCTCGAAGAACGACACGAAGAAGCAAGACACGAGGCCGCAGGTGAGTAAGATTGTGCTCGATTCGAGCGCGGTTCTGGCTATGATCCTCAGAGAGTTGGGAGGAGAACGAGTAAAGGCCGCGCTTGATGCAATCGGTCAAGAAATTGCGGAAGAGGTTGCGATTAGTTCCGTGAACTGGTGCGAGGTGCTCACAAAACTGCAACGCAGCCCCGCATTTCTTACACCGCTAGAACTAGCAGGAATCTTAAGCGGAGTGGAGTTGGTTCCATTCGAAAGAGCTAGCGCTGAGCTTGCCGCGCATCTGGGCCTGGCCGCGCCCTTTCTCTCGCTCGGCGATCGCGCCTGCCTCGCACTTGCCTCGGAGCGCGGCGCTACCGCTTGGACAACAGATAAGATTTGGGCGCAAACCAAGGTGGGAGTTCCGGTCGAAATTCTCCGTTGAGCCCCGACCAGTTCACGGCCTGAAACTAATCCGCCGCCTGTGCTCTCAACCCCGCCACCTGCGCCTGCAGCGCCTCAATCCGCGCCATCAGCTCAGCATGATGCTTGTCGGCGATCGACGGTTCAACCGCTTCCACATAAAACGTGCCGTTTGGCTCGAGCTCGCAGCGGCTCACCTGGTGAAAATCCTCGAAGCCCTGCTTGTGAATCACTGAGAGCAGTTCTTCGCGGGTAAGCGACTCACGGGCCAGTGCGCGAGTGTCGACCTTGCCGTCGCGCACCAGGACCGTCGCGCTGCCCTCGAGCGCATGCGTCAGCCGCTGCGATTTGAACAGCAGCCTCACCACCAGCCAGTTGATGGCCAGCAAACTGAAGGCGCCGATTACGCCGCCGGTTACCGAGTTATCGTCGCCGATGATGGCGTTCTGCACGGTGTTTGACAGCGAGAGCAGAACCACCAGATCGAACGGATTCAACTGCGCCAGCTCGCGCTTGCCAAACAGCCTGAGCAGCACCACCAGCACCAGGTAGACAATCACCGGACGAAGCAGCTTCTCAGCCAGAGAAAGCGGCAGATGGAACATGTTTTCGAACAGCACTGAATGCATCATGCAAACGAGGATAACGGCCCCGCGCTTACCGCGCCAGATGGATGACCACGTTCACGTCGTGCGTCTGCTGATCGGCCGTTACGTCAAAGGTCGTTTTTACCCCGGCCAGCGACCGTCCCAGCGCTGGATCCTGTTGCTCGGCCTTCGCCATGAAATCCGCTACGTAGCTCTCATCAAAGGCGTCGCCCGGCATCATCTGCCAGTAATGCATCAACAGGTTGCGTAGCTGATCGCTCACGTTGTCGAATTTCACAAATCCCAGGTGGTAAACGGGTCCGGGGGAAACCTCGACGGTGTAATTCACGGTGCCAGTTGCATCGTTGAACTCAGGACGAGGCGTGATCTTGCAGTCGAGGTAGCCTTTTGAGGCATATCGTCTCGAAAGCATCGACCACACCGCGCGCAGCCGCCGGCCTTGCCATGCCTGCGTGCCGTGCGAAAGAAGTATCTGGTCCACCTCCGCGGACGATACTGGCGAGTCGGCCGGAAGGCTCACTACGCCGATCGTGTACACCCGTCCTTCCTGCACGGACATTGAAAATGGCACGTGAATGCCGTTGGCCGCCGTCACCGGATTCCCCGTTTGCGTGGCCTGGACCTTCACCGCCGCGTATCCCTGGTCTTCGTAATACATTTCCACCGCGCGCTCCAGGTCTCCGGCAGAGGCGCCGCTGTGGAATGACGCCATTGCTGACCTTCCCACGACTTCTTGCACCGCCGCCAGAAACTGCGCGGAGACCCCCGCCAATTGCACATCGCCAATCACGACCGTGGGACTGGAAATCGAATAACTCACGGCGTTCACTTTCCTTGATCCGGATGCCGCGGAGGTTGTTGCGGTTACCGTCGCCGTCATCCCACGATCCGCCAGCAGTTTCTCCAGCGCCGCACGCACATCTTCGGCCAGCCCGCCTTCCGCGGGCACCTTGCCGTGATACAGCGGAAGAATGTCGTGCAGCCTGGCATCCAGTTCCTTGCCCGGCGTGAGCGGAAGATTCTCAAGCTGGATCGGGTACAGGTCTGTCGAAGGCGTGAGCGTGAAGATCAGGTCCTGGCCATCGAATTTGAAAGCCAGCGAAGCGAACATCCCCGTATCCATCAGCCGCTGCGAAGCAGCGTTCATATCGGCTTGCGTAAGCACGGCGCCCGGCTTGAGTCCTGCGGCCGCCAGCAATTCGACGTCGCTGTATTCGGGGTCGCCCTTGAACTGGATGGTCTTGGGTTTGAACTGTTGCGCCGCAGCCGTTTCCACCAGGGCAAAAGCGACGATTCCACACAGCACTGCAATAGCACTTCGGGGCATGTTGGGACGAGGATACCACGGCGTAAAACGCATGCCCGCCGTTCTCCAGGCCGGGCGCCAATCTTCTGCATTTTCGCGATGCATGTTGATGCCTCTGATAGATTGGAATTTAATGCCCGGGCCTGAAGGCCGCTCGGATTGGCGTGCTTTCCGGGCGTTGAAACCCCCGGCTCCCTCCGAGTCCCACGATTTGCATCCGCAGCAGCAACAATAGTGACGGTCGATTCCATGGCAAGTTCAATGCAGCCCACAATTCATCAGCTTGCGCCCTTCCGCATCGATCCTTGGTTATCTGAGCGGCCGTGGGGCTTTGACGATCTGCGTCCGTGGTTCGATGTCGTAGCCGGCGATGCGCCGATCGGCGAGGCCTGGCTCACTGGCGATAAGTCGCTGGTCGCCACCGGACCCTATGCCGGCAAGACACTTGAAGCGGTTTTTGCAGAACAGCACGAGGCGCTGCTCGGCCCCGATGCGCCGTCGCCGGCTTCGCCGCTGCTGATCAAGGTGATCTTTGCCAGGGAAAAACTCAGCGTCCAGGTGCACCCCGACGACGCGATGGCGCAAAAGTATGGCGATCCGCGCGGCAAAACCGAGTGCTGGGACGCGCTTGCTTCCGGACCCGGAGCCTCGGTTGCCCTCGGCCTCAAACCCGGCACAACACTCGCGCAGATTGAAAAAGAGATCCACGACGGCACGCTTGAATCGAGCCTGAATGTTGTTCCCGTCGACGCCGGCGACATGATTTTTGTTGATGCCGGAACGGTGCACGCCATCTGGCCCGGAGCCATTCTGCTTGAGACACAGCAGAACTGCGATATCACCTATCGCATGTTCGATTACGGCCGTCCCCGCGAGCTGCACATTCAAAAATCCCTTGAAGCGCTCAAGTTTGAAACACGGGCCGGGAAGATCAGGCCAAAGGAATGGATCGACCGCACTGTTTTGATCGACGTGGAGTATTTTCGCCTGGAGCGCGTACCGGTCTTCTCCATTCGCACCAGCGAGAACCTGAGCTGGACCAGTGAAAGAAGCTGCCTGCAGTATTTGTTCGCGGCCGGCGGATCAGGGCGGCTGGTCTCTGAGCATTTCGAGCCAATCGATCTGCCTACACGGTCTATCGTCTGCGTGCCCGCGGCTTCGGCCCCCTTTGTGCTTGAAGACATGGGGGGTCTTGACCTGATCCGCATTACGCCCAACTGGCCGGAATTTGCGCCCCACGGGCCGGAATTCGCGTAATGACCGCTCCCGAATGGCGCCGATCGCTCGTCGAATACATACGGAGCGAGGCGCAGCCGACAGACAAGTTCGGCCACCAGCCCCGACTTTATGCGCTGGCATGCCAAATCGGCGGGGGTGAAGGCATAGCCTACGACGACGACATAGTGTTTGCCGCTGCGTGGATGCACGATCTGGGCGTATTCCTCGGCCATCGCCCCCAGGATCCAGAAGCGCTGGCCAGGTGGGATCATGTGCCGTACACCATTGCCCGCACCCGCGAACTGCTCGCCGGCTGGGGTTTTCCCGCGGAAAAAATCGACCGCGTCGCCGCCGCCATCGCCACCCACCAGGCGCACCAGCAGCCGGTGGGGATTGAGGCAACGCTGCTGCACGACGCCGATATTCTTGAGCAGTTTGGCGCGGTGGGCGCGCTGCGCGCATTCGTCAAAGTGGGCCGGGACACCCGTTACCAGAATTTTTCGTCCGTTTTGCCTTTTTTGAGGCGTAGTTTGTGCGATTTGCCGCCGAAATTGCATCTAAATCATGCGAGACATCTTGCCGCACCCCGGGTTCAAACTCTGCGTGACTTCCTGGCCGCGATCGAATCCGAGGCCGGGGAGTTGCTGTTTTAGTAGATAATCTTCCCCCTTTTTGCTCGAAAAGGTTGTTTGCAAAAGGGTTAAAAATATACCCCGCTGGCCGCTCCCCAATGGATCGGCTGCCAAACCAGACGGGGAGCCTGTCGACTACCGAAAACTTGCCTTGGCTCTCAATCCCCCTGGCCTTCTATCGGACTTCTTGAAATTCGAGAAGGCCGAGAACTGGCTTTTGAGACCACCCTTCCCCAACCGGCTTCTGCCGTCGTGGCAAAGAATTTTCGGATCCATAGGAGACGCTCAATGAAATCAATGAAGTTGTCCAGGATACTTTCACTGGTGTTGGCGGTAACCTGTTTTTCTGCCCTCGGTACCGCATTTTCTCAAGTTGCGCCTGCGGCCCATCAAGGCCAATTGCCCTTCTCGGCCGGCGCCGCCGCGTCGAACTTCAGGGTGGACTGGGGACAAAACCGCATGGAGGGTTTCACCGTCTGGGGCGATTGGCGTCCGAGACCGGATGGCGCGCTGTCCGGGCTGGGACTGGACGTGGAAGTGAGAGATATTGACTTCGGCCGTTCCAGCTCTCTGCCGTCGAATTTCAAGCAAGTCACAGGCGGCGGCGGCCCAATTTACTATGTGCGTGTCTTCCGCAATTTCCAGGTGTACGGCAAGTGGTTGTTTGGGTTCGGCAGCATGGATTTCAAGACGTCTGATCCCTACTACACCCACGACACGCGCAACTTCTCCGCGCCTGGCGGCGGCTTCCAATACCGCTTGTACCATCATCTCTGGGCGCGCGCCGACTACGAATACCAGATGTGGCCCGATCTGTTCCCCAACAAAAACAATCCGCAAGGCGGGACCATGGATCCCCAGGGGTTCACGCTCGGATTCAGCTACGACTTCAGGCCCCAATGGCATTGACGGTGTAATGATTCAAGGGCTGTTGTTTCCAGCTTCGGTGCAGAGTGGACTATCTTAAAGGAGAATCCACTTGGCATTTGTAGCTGCGGAACACGCAAACTGCGGAACAGCTGCCAGGAGCCGGCAATTTAAAGCATCCCGGCGCACGGGGCGCTGCGCGCATTCGCCGAGGCGTGCAGCCAAACCCCTTACCTGGGACCTTCAACTGATTGAACAATTCTCAACAGCGTTTTGAACAATTTACCGCCGCGCCCGCGTCTGTCGCGCCTTACGGAATGCTCTGTCCGAGAATTTCCGCGGCGAAGTCTCCTCCACCAGCAAAGAGCGGCGGCGCCCCGGCGCCATTCAAAAATGGGCACACTATCTTCCAAATACCCCCTGAGACATGCGAAACTTCTGGCAGCACTCCGGGTCGAGATGCTTACGCAATATCCTGCCTCAAGTCAGAATGAGCTGGGCGGCCCAATGGAACGAGCCTGATTTTCCCTTTTGCTCAACAAATCCGAGTCCGGGTAAGTTGAGAGCAGGTCACATGGTCCGTGCCCAGGTATCTGGCCGTTAGAGCAGACACGGACCTCGTCGCTAACCGGGAACTTTGCCTTGGATCTCAACCGTGAGATCGAACTTCCCACGGCCGGATCTTGCCGCAACGAAGTAGATCTTTCGGGTCCTCAGGAGACGCAGGATGATGGGTTCCAGGATATTCTCGACAATTTTGGCGGTGGCGTCTTTTGCAGCCGTCAGCCCGGCATTTTCTCAAACTGCCCCAGCCGCATATCAGGGACAGTTGCCCTTCACCATCGGCGGCGGCGCCTCGAACATGAACGTCGACTGGGGCCGCAACCGGCTGTACGGGTATTCGATCTGGGGTGACTGGCATCCCGGGTCACTGCCGAGGCTCCTGGACGGGCTCGGTGTTGAGGTTGAGGCCCGCGATCTTGACTTCGGCCACGGCGCTCACATTACGCCGGCCTTCCGGCAAGACACCCTCGGCGGGGGACTGATATACACCTATCGCCACTTTGCCAAAATCCGGCCCTACGGAAGAGCCCTTGTTGATTTTGGCAGGCTGAATGACGGCACCAAGAACCCTATTTCCAGCCTTGTATATGCTCCCGCAATGGGGCTCGAGTATCACGCCATCCACCGCTTGTGGGTGAGGGCCGACTACGAGTACCAGATTTGGCCCAATCTGCTTGGAGATGGCAGGAATCTCGATCCCCAGGGATTTACCCTCGGCGTGAGCTACGACTTCCGCAGTCTCGGGTCGTTCTGGTAGACAATTTCCGCATCGTCGGACTCGACAGGTATGTGCGAGTCGGGCCGTAACTTTTTCTCTGCCGCCGGGTTTCTACACATGACCGCTTGAGGGGTTTCCCGTCTAATCAATTGAGCCGGAATCAGCTATTTATGCGTTGGCTTCTGGCGCTGATACTTTTGGCTGGCGCGGGAATCTAACTGACTGGCAGAGGAGAAATAAAGACAATGAATCATCCATCGCTGAAGAGTATCTTCTTGCGGAGTCTCGCATGGTCGGCGGTAGCCGTGTTCTCGGTTGCCGGGGCAATT
>Ga0182012_10003233_pt1 | contig 17409 bp, 20 predicted proteins | sample 612S2SmetaG_FD_120486 | JGI IMG/M metagenome (GOLD analysis project Ga0182012, IMG submission 120486) | Permafrost microbial communities from Stordalen Mire, Sweden - 612S2S metaG | ecosystem: Environmental > Terrestrial > Soil > Wetlands > Permafrost | place: Sweden: Stordalen | collected...
AAGGTGGGCACGCCTCAGACAGAAGACGCTGTGGTATTTGAGGACAAAGCAAATCCTCGGCGCTTCCATACGTTGGCAACAACCGACGACGAACGCTTTGCGATTCTCACTGTCTCTGATCGAGGCACCGGTAAGAAGGGCAACGCGCTCTGGTTTCGCGATCTAGCAAAACCTGCCGGCTCGTTTCAATCGATTGTAAGTGAGATTGGCGACGATGATTTCCGCGTCTTAGAAAATATCGGCGACAAATTCCTGATCGCCACCAACAGCAAGGCTCCCAACAGTAAAGTGGTCTTGTTTGATCCTGCCACCGGGCATTGGAGCGATGTCCTGCCAGAGAAGCCCGAGCCGCTCGAAAGCGTCACCACGGCTGGCGGCAAGATCTTTGCGATGTACATGAAAGACGTGGCCACGCACGCCTACGTCTATAGCGAAGCCGGGCACCTGGAAAATGAGATCAAGTTGCCCGGCTTGGGAAACGCCAGCGGGTTCGGCGGTTTGCGCGACGACAAAGCGGTCTTTTACACGTTCACTTCTTTCAGTGACCCGCCCACGATTTTCCGCTACGACATTGCCACCCGCATGACCACGCCCTTTCGTGTTCCTAAAATTCCCGGATACGACCCAGCCAAGTATGAATCGAAGCAGGTGTTCTATCCGAGCAAAGACGGCACACGCATTCCCATGTTCCTCGTTTACAAGAAGGGCCTGAAACAAGACGGCAACAATCCAACTTGGATCACCGGTTACGGCGGATTTAACATTACCAGCAGCCCGTCCTTTTCGTCGTTCCGCTTGTTTCTGCTCGAAAACGGATTTGTCCTTGCCTCCGTCAATCTGCGCGGCGGCGGCGAGTATGGCGAGACCTGGCATGAAGCCGGTACAAAGCTGAAAAAGCAAAACGTTTTCGACGATTTCATCGCGGGCGCAGAATGGCTGATCGCCAACCACTACACCAAGCCGGACAAGCTGGTCGCGAACGGCACTTCAAATGGCGGATTACTGATTGGTGCGGTGGTGAATCAACGGCCCGATTTGTTCCGCGTGGCAATTCCGCAAGCGGGTGTGATGGACATGCTGCGTTACCAGAAATTCACGATCGGTTGGAACTGGATTGCTGATTATGGTTCGAGCGATAACGCGGAAGAATTCAAGGCGTTGTATGCATATTCTCCGATTCACAATGTGAGGGCAGGGGTAGATTATCCGGCGGTGCTGATCACAACCGCCGATCACGACGACCGGGTGGTGCCGGCGCACTCGTTTAAGTACGCGATGGCGATGCAGTCGACGGTAAAGTCGGGTCGGCCTGTTTTGATTCGGATCGAAACCAATTCCGGCCATGGCGCCAGCAGCATGGGCAAGATGCTCGATATCACTTCTGATCTGTATACGTTCACGTTTTTCAATCTCGGGCTGACACCGGGAGGATCCACGAAATGACAGTGTTGAGTATTGGTGAATTGTTGTGGGATTTGTTTCCCGAGGGCGCGCATCTGGGCGGTGCGCCGTTCAATTTTGCCGCGTCGTGTGCACGGTTGGGTAACACAGCTTTATTCTTGAGCGCGGTGGGCAATGACGATTGGGGCGCGAAAGCACTCGCAGGCGTTGCGGCGGCGGGAGTGTCGACGGAGTTTGTCCAACGAACTACCAACGCTCCGACGGGTGCGGTGAACGTAGTCTTCGACAAAGATGGACAGCCGGATTACACCATTCAACGTCCGGCGGCGTATGACTATCTAATTGCTGATGACAGCGTGCTGGCCGCGCTGGAGTCGCACGCGCCGGGGCTCATTTACTTTGGAACATTGAGCCAGATTTACGAAAACAACTGTACTGCTGTGGCTGCGATTGTGAAAGCGTTTCCGCAGGCGTTGAAGTTCTATGACGTGAATTTACGACGCGATTCTTACAACATCGAGTTGTTTAAGCGACTCTTCCCGGTGGCAAATGTCGTGAAGGTGAACGAAGCGGAGACGGAGACAATTCAAAAGCTTTTAGAAACAGAGGAGAAGAGCATAGCCGACTTTTGCCGCGTCTATGCGCAGCATTACGGCTGGCGTGGGGTGTGCGTCACGCGCGGATCGGCTGGTTGCTCGCTGTTGTTAGACGGGACGTTTGTCGAAGTGGCGGGGTTTCCCGTTCACGCCGATCATCCGGTGGGGGCGGGCGATGCGTTTTCAGCGGCGTTTTGCCACGGCGTGAATCAAGGATGGCCGGCAGCGCAAGTGGGCGAGTTTGCGAATCGCGTCGGCGCGGTGGTGGCGAGCCGACCCGAAGCAGTAAGCAATTGGACCATTGCCGATTGCCTGGCGCTCACGCGCTAAATCATTTTGAGCACGACACGTCCGTTGATCTGGCCGGCGCGCATCTTCTGAAACGTCGGATTGATGCATTCCATCGGAACGGTTTCGAAGTCCGTTTTGACAAGGCCGCGCGCAGCGAGGTCGAGCGCTTCGGGAGGAAGCCCGACGAGCATTAATCTTACTGTGTCAAAAAATAAGAAAAAGCTATTGCTGATAGGTGCCAACGGCAGCTATGGTTGAGGGGATGGGTGTTGTTCGGGCAAAGATCCAGACGGTAGAGGATATTTATCGGCTGGTCCGGACAGCGGTGGTCGGCAAACGCCCCATTCGTGCGATGTACTACGGTTACGAACGGCGTTTGTGCCCGCATCGGTTAGGGCGGAATCACGAAGGCCAGATGCAAGTGCTGTGCTATCAGTACGCTGGTGATAGCAGCAGTGGCCTGCAAGCGGCGGGTTCGATGGAAAATTGGCGCTGCCTCATTATCGAGAAACTAAGCAAGGTCGAGTTACTTGACGAGGGATGGCATACAGCACCCAATCATTCCCGCCCTCAGACTTGTGTAGCAGAAGTAGATGTTGATACCGAAGATTAGCCAGACCGACTGGCCCCGCGAAAGGGACAGCGAGGTAAATTCGAGTAACTGGCGGGCGAGGGCAATCCGCAGTGTCGCAATGGACGATGGGTTATGCCGCTCGGGCTTCCGCCCGACCTGCGCCAGTAGTTGCTTGTCGTCCCAAGGTGCGTCCGCCACAAAATGATGCAGCGACTGGTGCATACGCCGAACACTGTCTGGAGGTAACGCAGCATTTTGCGGCGAGGGGTTGGGCGTTTCCGCGAAAGACTACGTGCCAAGGTGCAAGCCTAGAGCTATGCCGTTTGGGTGATCCAGGCGGCGGTTTTGGCGGCCAGTTTGTCGAATGCGGTGACGGCGAGGGCGAGGTGTTTTTCGCGGGTGTCTTCGATCTTGTTATGGCTGATGCCGCCCAGCGATTGGACGAACAGCATGACAGTGGGAATGCCAGCGCGGGAGACTTCGGCGGCGTCGTGCAGCGGGCCGGAGGGAAGGCTGTGTGACGTGCCGGCGGTTTCTTCAATGGACTGCTGGCAGAACTGCACCAGCGTCGGGTGAAAGGGAACAGGTTCAATACTCCAGATACGCGACCACTCGACCGTGCAGCCTTCTTCTTTGGCAAAGCGCTCGCTGGCGGCGTGAGCTTCCTTATACATGGTGGCGAGAATGCCAGCATCGAGGTCGCGCTGATCGAGAGTAGTTTCGCAGCGGCCGACAACAGCAGTAACGATTCCCGGGAAGGTCTTGACGCTGCCCATGGTGCAGACGGCGTCGCTGTGCTTCCGGGCGATGGGGCGGATTTCGAGTGCGAGTTTGGCGGCGGCGGCCAAGGCATCGTGGCGGACATTCATTGGCGTGGAACCGGAGTGCGCTTCCTGGCCGTGGAAGGTGATAGCGTGGCGCTCGACACCTTTCGTGCCTAAGACCACGGCCAACGGGAGATTCATGCGCTCGAGGACGGGGCCTTGTTCGATGTGCAGTTCGAGATAGGCGGCGGCGTTCTTCCGTTCATGCTCAGCTTCGGGGAATCGGTCGATTTCTACGCCGCAGCGGCGCAGGGCGTCCTCGAGAGGGATGCCGTAGCGATCGGTACGGATGCGGTCCGCCGCAATAGAGTGGGTGCCGGCGAAGGCGGAGGAACCGAGCAGGCTGCGGCCGAAGCGCGCGCCTTCTTCGTCGGCCCAATCGACAAGGCGGATGGTGACGGGCGGGCGGCCATTGTATTGCTCGGCGAAGCGGCGCAGGACTTCGAGACCGGCCAGCATACCAAGTGCGCCATCGAGCCAACCGCCGTTGGGAACGGAATCCAAGTGGCTGCCGAGGAGGAGGGCTTTTTCTGATTCCCCTTTGAGAGTGATGTAGTTATTGCCTGCGGCGTCGTAGTGTTGCTCGACGGGAAGGTCTTGCCATTTGGTGCGGAACCAGTCGCGAGCCTTCAGCCAGGTGTCAGTCCAGGCGACGCGTTGCGCACCGTTTTCGTCGGAGGTGAGGGCGCGTAGTTCTTTGAGTTCGTCGATGGGGCGCTGGGGGTTGAGGGGCATCGTTATTCGACGGTGACGCTCTTGGCAAGGTTGCGGGGTTGGTCGACATCGCAGCCACGGCGAACAGCGATGTGATAGGCGAGCAACTGGAGCGGGATCATTTCGAGTAAGGGCAGCAGGAGTTCGCGGGTAACGGGGATGGTGATGAGGTAGTCGGCCATCTTCGCGACTTCTTCATCTCCTTCGCAGGCGACGGCGACGACGATGCCGCTGCGCGCTTTGACCTCTTGGATGTTAGACAGAGTCTTTTCGTAGTGGACGATGCTCTCTTCCGATTGCGGGTCCTTGGTGGCGAGGACGACGACTGGGAGGTTCTCGTCAATCAAGGCGTTGGGGCCGTGTTTCATTTCACCGGCGGGGTAGCCTTCGGCGTGGATGTACGAAATCTCTTTGAGCTTAAGGGCTCCTTCGAGGGCGATCGGAAAGTGGATGCCGCGGCCGAGGTAAAGGAAGTCCTGGGCCTTGGATAAATGCTTGGCCATCTCCTCGTAGATTTCGGTTTGCGCGAGCACGTGCTCGAGTTTGCCGGGAATCCGCATGAGTTCCTGGGTCAAGATGCAAGAGGCTTCGGGCAACAGCGTGCCGCGGACTTGGCCGAGATACATGCCTAAGATGATGAGCGCGGTGATCTGCGAAGTGAATGCTTTCGTCGAAGCGACGCCGATTTCAGGGCCAGCGTGGGTAAGCAGCGTGCCCGCGGCTTCGCGGGTGATCATGGAGCCAACTACGTTGCAGATGGCGAGTGTCTTCGAACCTTTTTGTTTGGCTTCACGCTGGGCGGCGAGCGTATCGGCGGTTTCACCCGACTGCGAAATGACGACGGTGAGCGTGTTGGGGGGAATGATGGGGTCGCGATAACGGAATTCGCTGCCGTAATCTACTTCGACGGGTAGACGGGCGAGGCGCTCGATGATGAACTTGCCGGCTAAGCCAGCATGCCAACTAGTGCCGCAGGCGACGATTTTGACTTGCTGAAAGGATTTGAAATTGGCTTCGGAGATATCGACTTCGTCGAGGAAGACGCGGCCGCTTTCCTGGCCGACGCGGCCGAGCATGGTGTCTTTAATGGCGCGGGGCTGTTCAAACACTTCTTTCAACATGAAGTGCTTGTAGCCGCCTTTTTCGGCCATGATGGGATCCCACAAAATATGCGAGACTTGGCGGCGGACGATTTTGCCGTCGATATCGATAAGCTTGACGCCGCTGCCGGTGAGGACGGCGATATCGCCATCGTTGAGGAAGATCATGTCGCGGGTGTGGCTCAAAAGAGCTGGGACGTCGGAGGCGACGAAGAATTCATCCTGGCCGAGACCGACGACAACCGGCGGCCCGGAGCGGGCGGCGACGATTTTGCGCGGGTCGGCTGCGGCAATAACGCCGATGGCGAAGACGCCGGTGATCTGCTTGATCGTACAGCGGACCGCATCTTCCAATGTTGCGGTGCCGGTGAGATATTTTTCAACGAGGTGGGCGATGACTTCAGTATCGGTTTCGGTGACGAAGGTGTGGCCTTCAGCGACGAGTTGCTTGCGCAATGCCAGATAGTTTTCGACGATGCCGTTATGGACCACGACAATGCGGCCCGTGCAATCGCGATGCGGATGGGCATTCTCTTCGGTGGGGCGGCCGTGGGTGGCCCAGCGGGTATGGCCGATGCCGTAGGAACCGGCGATGGGTTTGTTGCGAATCACCTCTTCGAGGTTGCGCAGTTTGCCTTCGGCGCGGCGGATGTCGAGCTGGTCGCCATTGTTGAAGACGGCGACACCGGCTGAGTCATAGCCGCGATATTCGAGACGGCGCAAACCGTCGACAATAAGCGGTACGGCTTCACGTCCGCCGATGTAACCTACGATTCCACACATAATTAAGTAAAGAGAGAGCCGTTAGTCTAAGATCTCAAGCCGGTAGTCTTCAATGACTGGATTAGAGAGGATGTCGCGCGAGACTTCGTCGAGCATCTGGGTGGCGGTTTCACGGGAGACGCCCTCTGCCAGGCCGATTTCGAAGTACTTGCCTTGGCGGATGTTGGCAATCTCGCGGTGGCCCATGCCGTGCAAGGCGGAGCAGACGGTCTGCCCTTGCGGATCGAGCACGGTGGGCTTCATGGTGACGTAAACGCGCGCTTTCATTCTGAATCTCTATTGTGCCACTCTGGCCGCTGGTCACTGCGTGCCGGGTCACTGCGTGACGGCCCATGAATGCAACGGCTACAACAATTTGGAGGGGAAATGTTGTAATGTAAGGGTTAAGCTGGACGATGAGAGAGATAGGGAGAGTCTGGTCACCGATCAGTGCGTGACGGCCAATTAAGAAACTTGGGAGATTTTCATCGTTAAGATCTGTATCCTCGCTAGTAGTAGCTCAGGCAACTCGGTGTTTATTGCCACAGACCGAACTCGTCTGCTGGTGGATGCGGGGCTGAGCCGGCGCGAGGTGAAGAAGCGGCTGGCGGCGATAGGCGAAGATCTGGCCGGGCTGGACGCGATTCTGATTACACACGAGCATTCCGACCATGTTTCGGGGTTGGTGCCTCTTTCGAAAGGTGTGGATGGCAAGCCGATTCCGGTTTACCTGACGCAGAAGACGGCGCCTTATATCGATTGGGCGGAAGCTACGCCCGTTGTGGAGGCGTTTCAGGCCGGGTGCGGGTTTACGATTGGCGATATTGACGTGGCTAGTTTCACAATTCCGCATGATGCGGTCGATCCGGTGGGATACACGCTGACGGCGCACGGGATTAAGGTGGCGATTGCGACGGACCTGGGGTACGTGACGGATTCGCTACGGGTCCATTTGCAGAAGACGGATTTAGTACTGCTGGAATCGAACCACGATTTAGAGATGTTGCGCGTGGGGCCGTATCCGTGGTCGGTGAAGCAGCGGGTGATGAGCCGGCGCGGGCATTTGTCGAATGAAGTGGCGGCGGAGTTTATAAAGAACGACCTGGACACGCGCGTTTCGACAGTGGTGTTGGGCCACATCAGTGAACACAATAACCATGTGGAATTGGTGCGGAACTTGGCGATGAAGGCGCTGAACGGCCGCGCGCTGTGGACACGGCTGGTAGTGGCGGAGCCAGGTGTGCAGTCGGAAGTGTTCACTTATTAGCAGAGAAGCCAGGAGCCGAGGCGCATGCTTCGCACCACGGGGAGATAAATATACACCCTCCGGCTTGGCCTGTTACCGCAATTTCAAAATGTCAAATACCTGTTGGCCCCAATTCCGTGCGGCCGATCGTCAGTAGCGCTAGTTCCAGGGATGGAAAGTAAATCATCCATACCTGCCGAGTAACATTGCCCATGACGCCCGCTGCGGCTAGGCGAATCCACGGCGGGTTCCCTGTTGGATCGAGTAAGCGGATCGAAATTCGCAAGGCGACATAAGAGACCGCGACGGCGGTGCCAACTGAAGCCGCTACAATTATGGGACTGTAGACTAAATGCGCACTGAGCCGCATTGCCGCCATGCCGGAATAGTGCAGCACGGCGATGCCGTTCCCTATGGAGAAGCTACCGGCTATAAGCGAGAGCTGGCGGGGCTTGGGCTGGCTGACCACCACCAGGGCGACCCACGAGGCAACGACGGCGGCGAAAAAGGAAAACAGCACGACGGGACTGTCATACAAGACGGGCACAGGGAGATGGAAGGCGAGCATCCCGATGTAGTACATGGCCCAAGTTCCGACTCCCATGGCAAATGCACCGCCAATGAGCTACAAGGTGCGGCTGCGTCCTTCGGAGTGGGCGGTGCGTGCGGTCAGGTCGAGGGCGGCGTAAGAGGCGGTGCATGCAAGCGCGATGGATAGTGCAACGAGCGTCCAGTCATAGTGTCCGAATAGAATGGCCTCGTCATTTGCGTTGTTCAGGTTGCGTTGTCTGGACATGGGTACACCGGATACAGCTACAGAATTCTTCATCCGTACCGGGGCAGAACTTTAGAATGGGTTTACCTTTCACGACTGTTCCGTCGCGGGTTTCCGGATTTTAACTTGCGCCGTGGGAAGTCTGCGGGGTATGCGATCGGCGCTGTTCGGGAATTGGTCGGTTACACTCATCTGATAGCCCAAGCTGGCGCCGCGTCTGCGCCGTTCACGCAAACCAAGGAGATCAAGAGACCGGCATGCGAACTTTCTTTCAAGCAAACGCACGAACACTTAGCCTCTTCGTTCTTTTCGCACCGATTTTGTTGGCAGCAAATCTTGGCGACCGTCTGAGCCCGAACCAGCAACTGCTCGGCGCGCGCAGCGATTATCTGTCCATTGCCAACGATAGTCTTCACCTTGTCATGCAACCCGATTGCAACCTGGTTCTCTACAACATTCATCACAATAATCAAGAGGTTCTCTGGGCATCGAATTCCAATGGGCGCGGCAGCGGCTGTCAAGCCATCATGCAAACCGACGGCAACTTCGTGGTGTACACGAGCGCCCACCAGGCCGTTTGGAATGCCAACTCTCAAGGACATCCAGGTGCGTTCGTAATCCTGCAGCCCGACGCAAATCTGGTGGTGTACCTGGGCTCGCGCGCGCTTTGGTCCTCCAGTACGGCGGGCGGAGGGTTCGACATTATCACCAACCCGGCACCACGTCCCGGCGAGTCAAAGGTCTGGCGCATCGATCGCCCGGAAGTTCGCCAACTTCACACCGCGTACGAAGGTATCCGCTTTGAAACCGGCGATAGAGTTTCGGTGGATGCGGGCGGGTGTGTCCAGACGGGCGGCAGCGGAAAAACGTGGAAACTCTATGTTTATCCGTCGGGCGACAACGCGGCCGCTTTGTATAGTGGAACTTTTTACATTCCCGGCGTGACCGGCAGCGAAGATCAGCGCATCGCGGGTATCCTCGGTAAGCAATGGGTGGTTCCCGCGAATCTGCCGCCTACCGTTTCATCGCAACTGTTCCTTCATCTCGGCTATCAGGACGACAAGCCCTCGGACAACGGCTATTACTCCCACGACGACGGTACCTCCGACCAGTGCAAGAACGTGGGCGACGCCTGGCTCGAAATCCACGTCACCAAAGGCCCTGCACAAGTGACACAGGGCCCAGCTTGGTCCCCTTACTCGAAACCTTTCGACTTAGTCTGGGATACAAACTCGGGCGTCGACGCCAACGGCCTGCCATTGAACCCAATCTGGGCTTATCAAATTACTCACCCGCGTCAGAAACCGGATTTCATGGCGACCTGCGGAGCCGCACTCTCGGGCGGTGAGACGGTGGATGAGGGAACACTCCGCAACATCTGCACAAGTCAAGCGCCGTCCACTGATTTGAGCAGCGGCATCATTCCGTTCCTTTGCCCGGGCGATCCGCTGCGAGGACATCTCAACTGGGGCTTGGCCACCTATGTCGGCACGTTGAGCTGGGGTGAGTGGTCAGGCAATCTGGCTCTGGAAGACGACGATTTCAACTTCACACTGCAGATATCCGGCAATGCTGGTCTTACGAGCGCCAGCGATGGGCTCGGCCTCGAGTTCAATGCGGGCGAAAGCATCGACTCCTTCAGTGACCCGTGGTGGAAAAGCATCCGCGACGATGTCGAAAATCTTCGCAACGACCTGCCCGGGCAGGGCAGTGATTCGGTAGCGAAACAGCAGTCAGACGGTAAGTTAGCGGTGGTCACCGGTCTCTTCGGTCTGGATTGCGTGCATGGTTGCTATACCGAAAGCCATCCTGTGTACGCCATGGCGGTACGCAGCACCAGCCAGCCGTTTGGTCAAAACACGACGGTGGAAACCTGGAATTTCTTCATTCGCAATAGCGGGAACGAAGGAAATTGCAGTAAGTTTTGGCACGATTGGACTGGCCTGGACGGTATGTATTACATCCAGCTACCGTGGCCGTCTGGCGCGAAAAGTGTGAACCTGATCAATGTTGACGCCAACGTTTCACCGTTCGGTCCGGCGGCGGGCACCGGAATGACGCTCGAACAAGAGCAAGGCTGGACGTATCTCGCATTTCGCTTGGCCGAACCGCAATCCAACTCTGGCTACGATGGTCAAATCAGTTTGCAATATACGATGGGCGGCCCGGTGACAACCACTCGTGATTTGATCATCCCCGCCAACACGATTCGCCTGGCCAAAGCTCACCAGGAAGAGGGCATCGGCTGGGAAGCGCTGCAGGCGCACCTCCCCAATGCTTTAGTTCAACAGCGTTTCGCCCAGATCAACAAGTCCACGCCCAGCCCGTGGCATTTTGCTTCGGCGAGCCACAGTGTGAAGGTACAAGTCAACCGGACAATGGCACTGCACAAGCGCAACGTAGGCGCGCCCGGCCGCCACGGTGAGCTCGTTCGTGCTACCAATCGGGCCGACCCACGGCAGGGCGCTATCTCTGAGGTTGAAAAGAAAATTGTCACGGGCACGCCCTTAGATGTGGACTCTCTGCGCAAGTTAGAGCCGAAGGCGGCCCCTCGTTGAACGGTTCGCTCTACCAAGGTGCGCGGTAAACAGCCTCACCTGAAGAACCGCGAATTGAAGGCGAGGAGTCGGTGAAGAGTGCGGCAGTGGACGGCAACCGTCTAACCTAGTTAAGGAATGATTGCGCGATATACACGGCCTGAGATGGGCGGCAACTGGAGTGAGCAGCATAAATATGAATGCTGGCTGGAAGTGGAGTTGGCGGCGAGCGAGGTGCTGGCGGAATTAGGGGAAGTGCCGCGTGAGGCGGCGCAGGCGTTGCAGGCGAATGCGGCGTTCGATCTGAAGCGGATTCAGGAGATTGAGCGCGAGGTCAAACATGATGTGATTGCGTTCACGACTGCCGTTTCCGAAAGCATGAAGGCCAAGGGCGTGGGGGAGGCTTCGCGCTGGCTGCATTATGGATTGACCTCAAACGATGTGGTGGATACCGCGCAGGGATTGCAGATTAAGAATGCGTCGGCGATTTTGGTCAAGGATTTGGATGAACTGCTGGCGGCGTTGCGCAAGTTGGCGTTTGCCCACAAAGACACGGTGCAGATTGGGCGTACGCATGGGATGCATGCGGAGCCGATCACGTTTGGGTTGAAGGTGGCGCTGTGGTGGGACGAATTGGCGCGGCAGAAGGCGCGGTTTACTGCGGCGGCCGAAGAGATGCGGGTAGGGAAGTTATCGGGGGCGGTGGGGACGTTTGCGCATTTGTCGCCAGAGGCGGAAGAAAAGATTTGTGCGCGCCTCGGATTGCGGGCGGCGCCGATCAGTTCGCAAGTGCTGTCGCGGGATTTGCATGCGAATTATGTTGCGGTGATGGCCGGGATCGGGGCGAGTCTGGAGAAGATTGCGCTCGAGATCCGGCATCTGCAGCGGACGGAGGTGCGGGAGGCCGAAGAGCCGTTTGCGGCGGGGCAGAAGGGCTCGTCCGCGATGCCGCACAAAAAGAATCCAGTGACATGTGAGCAGATTTGCGGATTGGCGCGACTGGTGCGTTCGAATGCGCAGGCTGCGTTTGAGAACGTAGCCCTCTGGCATGAGCGAGATATATCGCATTCCTCCGTAGAGCGGGTGATTTTGCCCGATTCGACGATCCTGCTGGACTACCTGCTGGCCAGGACGACTTGGCTGATCGACGGTTTGGTGGTAAATGTTGACCGGATGAAGCGTAATTTAGCTAACACAAAGGGGCTGATTTTCTCCGGACAGCTTTTGCTGGATCTGACGGCGGCGGGGATGTTGCGGGAAGATGCCTACCGACTGGTGCAAGGACACGCCTTGCAGGCTTGGCAGGCAGAAAGCGACTTTCAGCAAGCAATTCAACAAGATAGCGAGATTGCCAAGCACCTGACGGCGGCACAACTGGAGCAGGCATTTGACGTGAAGCGGCAACTGAAGAACGTGGACGCCATCTTCCATCGGGTATTTCCTGTATAGTCCGTAGGCTAACGAACGGGTAGCAATGCAAATTGGTTATGGGTATTTCTAGGGTTTTCGATTACACTGTACTTACTAGTCTGACGGTTGAACACGTTTTTGACCGATTCAGACACTAAATTCGCCAGCTCCGGCGTGATGCGTTGCTGGGCGATGACTATGAGACGGCGAAGCCCGCCAGAAAGCAACGTGAATGCAAGCGACCTTACGAAAACCACCCGGTAAGGAATTAGAACTAGCGCGCGTGCTGTTGGTCGACGATAATCTGACTTCCAGACTGACTTTGAAAGCGGTACTGGAAGCTGGAGGCTATTTTGTCGATTCCGCTGCGTCGGCAGCCGAAGCAGTAGGAAAGTTAGACGAGCGGCAATATGAGCTTGTTCTCAGTGACTTGCGGATGGAATCTCCGCAGGCCGGTTTGAAAGTGATTGCGCATGCCCGGCTTATGGAATACAAACCGGCGACCGCGATTCTGACGACCTATCGCAATACCCCCGAATCAGACCAGCGCCAGCCGGTCTTGATTGAACCCCAGGATTTACCCAGCCTTCTAAGCAAGGTGGCCGATTTAATTAGCCAGCGTGCCGCGCGGATTGTACACCGGCAGCTTCGGCAGGCCTGTAGTTAGCGGTTTAGGCCGATTCGCAAGACGGCGGACTCGTATTCGTCGAGCGCGTCTTTGAAGAAGTGGTCCACGGATTCAATCCAATCCACATGCTTGGGTTCAGGCACGGTCTCGAAGAATTTTTCGAAATCGGGGCGCGGGCCAAAGTTGTCGTGCGTGCTGTGGATGAAAAATTTTGGGACGTGGACTTGATAGACGAAGGAGCGGTCGGTTGACACGGTGGGAAAGCCGACCGGAATAGCGCGGCGAATGATCTTCTCTTGGGACGTTAAGCGAAGGGCGACGCGCGAGCCGAAGGAAAAGCCGGCGGCCAAGATGGGGAGATAAGGATAGCGCGATTGCAATTCACGCAAGGCCATGCGCGCGTCTTCCGTTTCGCCGACACCGTGATCATAAGCGCCTTCGCTAAGATTTACACCGCGGTAATTGAAGCGCAACACGACACAGCCTGATTTGCGCAAGCCGCGCGCCAAACGGTAAACCACCTTGTTGTGCATAGTGCCGCCGTGCTGCGGATGCGGATGGCAGACAACGGCGGCCTCTACCGGGTCGGCGTCCTCCGGTTCTTCCAGCAGTGCTTCCAAACGCCCGGCCAAACCCGGCAAGAACAGCGACTCAATGCGCCGCGCCATTAGTTCGACCGGAAGTTGATGAACTGCATATCAATGCCAAAGTCTTTACCCTTTACGAGGGCGATCACTTGCTGAAGGATGTCGCGGTCTTTGCCGGCTACGCGCACCACGTCACTCTGGATGCTGGCCTGCACCTTTAGCTTGCTGTCTTTGATGAGCTTGATGATATCTTTTGCCTTCTCCATCGGAATGCCTTGCTGGAGGGTGATTTCCTGGCGGACGCTCCCGGCGGAGGCGGTTTGGATAGGGCCATAGGTGAGCCCTTTGAGCGGCACGTTGCGCTTTACGAGTTTCTGGCCCAGAATTTCGGTGACGGCTTTAAGCTTGTATTCGTCGGAACTGGCGAGCAGCAGTTTGTGGTCCTTCTCGTTCAGTTCAACGGAAGACTTACTGTCTTTTAGGTCATAGCGGGTGAGCAGTTCTTTCGAGGTTTGTTGAACGGCGTTCATGACCTCGGTCATGTCTATTTTGGAGGCGATGTCGAAGGTATTGTCAGGCATGGTACGGCGTAAAGAGAATACAGAATACAGAATACAGGAGTGGAAATGTGGGGTGGGAGTGGATTCAAGCTTCGTGCAGATCAAGGTGCTTTGCGAAGGGTTCGAAGTCTCGGTCGCTGTGAAGTAATTGGATGTCGTCTTCCAGGCAGCGGGTGGCAATGATGGTATCGATGGTCTTGCGAACAGTGAAGCCCATTTTGCGAAGTTTACAATAGTGGGCGGCGGCTTTCAGCGCGATTTCCTGGCCGGCTAAATCGATAACCGTGAGCGCGGACAGTAAACTTTTTGCTCGCTTGAATTCGCTCTCATCATTGAATCCCTGCAGCACTTCGGTCAGGATCAAGTCGCCAATCGCCAAAGGTTCGCTGACCAATAACTCATGTAGCTTATTGGTCTGCGGCGTAATGGTTCCGTTAAAATAATCGATCCAGACGCTGGAATCGACCAGGATCAACGAGACGTCCTCATGGAGTTTAAGTCACCCGTCCAGTGGAGTTTGCCCCGCAACTCGCGGATCTCTTGTTGCTTACCGAGACGCAACAAAGTGCTCAAGCCAAGTTCAACCGCTTCTCGTTTAGTCTTTAATCCGGTCACTCGCAAGGTGTCTTGCATTAATTTGTCATCGATGACTATGTTGGTGCGCATGATGTGTACGTTCTGTTTTAAGTGTACACAGTGGTTAGCTGTGTGTCAAGGAGAGGATGACGCGCTCGGTAAGTTCCTCGATGAGCGTGGGCATCGCAGAATCGAGGGCCAAGGTGACCGCAGCCCGAATGGTGGCCCGGTCTAGGGTGTTGCCCGCTACGCCTGGTGCTTGGCGGCGGGCTTGCGCGCGCTTCTCGATGAGTGTCTGCACTATGTCGAGCAAGTTGGATGCTTCGAACGGCTTGCGGACAATGGCATCGGCGCCGGCATTGCGAGCATCCTGCTCGTCGAAGGTATCGGCGGGACTGGCGGCGAAAATAATCGGGATATCGCGGAACCCATGTTCGGTTTTCATGAACCGGGCAAGTTCGAAGGCGTTCTTGCTGGGAAGGAAAACGTCAGTGATCAGCAGGTCGGGTTGAACATCAGTAAGGCGGCGTAGAGCAACGGCACCGTCTGTGATGCTGACGACTTCGAACCCTTGGGCGGACAGAATCTGTTCGCCCAAACGTAAGGCTTGCGGGCTATCGTCCGCGAGCAGAATCCGGCTCATTGTTGCGGAGCGGCGGTGCTCGCAGGCGCGGCCGCGGCCGGCGCCGGGGTAGTTGTGGCCGGAGCAGTTGTCTCGGGTTGCTTCTTCTTGTTCTTCTTGGCGGCTTTGTCTTGCAGTTTCTTCTGCTTGACCTTCATCGCCTCAATTTCTTTGTCGCGATTGGTGGGAAGCGGTTGTGGTCCAGCATCGGGGACCTTTTTCTCGAGGCCCGTACCGAGCGTGGTTTCCGCCTTAGGATCAACGGTGACGTCACTCTTCGTTGGGGCAGGAGCACCATCAGTTCCAGGGGCGGCGCTCTCAGCGACGGGATTCACGATAGGAATGCTGGCGGGCATAGTCTTCTTGGGATCGGTCATGGTGGGCTCGCCGGAGTGTGAGGCATGGCTCAGATCCGGAGAACTCTTGACGAAGTTCATGGCCTTTTTGGTCATGCTCAGCTTCTTGAAGTTTTCCTGTTCGAATTTGGCGCGTTCCAGGGCAGCTTGGGTTGGCGTAGGAACGGGTAACTCCATGTCTTGGAGGCGCTTGGTGGCGTCTTTGACGCGGGGACTGCCGGGATAATCGCGCACGATGCGCGCGAACATCTCGCCTGCCTGTTTGCGGAAGCGCGGGCCCATCTTCGAATACGAATCACCGGCTTCATAAAGCGCATCGCCCGCACCGCTGTACAAAGGATACTGATCGACCAAGGCATTGAGCCTGTTGGCTGCGGCGGGGTTCATTTGGCGGCCATGGTAGAAATCGCCGACCACGAATTCGTGTGCGGCCAGAGACTCCTGCACTTCACGAAGCTTCTGGGTGGCGCCCGGGACGAACTTGCTGTTGGGATATTGAGTGATGAGATCTTTGCACTCGGTTTCGGCGCGCAAGGTCTGAATGATGTCGCGATCGCTCTTATCCATCTGCTTGTAGTGAATGTCGCAGATACGGTCTTGCGCCTGGGCCGATTCTTCCATTTGCGGATAGAACAACTGGAAGTCTTTGTATTCGGCTTCTGCCTGACCTAAGCCGTTGGAGCCACCTTCACGGAACCAGCTATCGGCAATGGCGAGCTTGGCTTTCGCCAGATATTCACTCGACTCGTACGTGTTCATCAAGGTCTGCAGCGAGATGCGGGCCACTTCATAGCGGCCGCGCTCAATGTCATGCATGGCGGAATCGAAGAGGATCTTGTCTGGCTGTTGGGTGGTTTTCGCGATGGGCGTCTCGTACTTTTTGTGAAGACAAGAAGACAGGATCGCCAGCGAGCAGGCGCCTAAGAGTGCGCGCTTCAGCATGGGAAGAGATGAAAACATAATGAGAGCTATACCTTTACCTGCAACGCCTCATCGGCGGTTTTGAGCATATCGCGAATGGCCTGCGCCGGATCGGGCGCGCGGAAGACCGAAGTCCCTACCACCACCCAATCTACGCCTGCTCTAGCTATTTGCGCAATATTCTCTGGTCCTACCCCGCCATCTATTTCGATGGCAAACCCCAATTTGCGATCGGCGCGGACGCGCGCCAAGTCGCGAACCTTGTTTAATGTATTTGGAATGAACTTCTGCCCACCGTACCCCGGATTGACGCTCATCACCAGCACATAATCGACGATATCCAGCACGTTTTCCAGCAGCCGGACGGAGGTGGCTGGATTGATGACCACGCCTGCTTTAGCGCCATGATCCTGGATCATGTGCAAAGTCCGGTCGAGATTGCGGCAGACTTCGTAGTGTACGCTGACGCAATCCGCCCCGGCTTTGATGAAGACGGGCGCGAAGGTGTCTGGATCTTCGATCATGAGATGATGATCAAGTTTGACGTTGGTGAAGCGCTTTAAGGATTCAGTAATCGGCGTACCAAACGTAAAATTTGGTACGAAATGGCCGTCCATGATGTCGACGTGCAGCATTTGGATGCCACATGCTTCGACACGGCGGACGTCTTCACCCAGACGTGTGAGATCGGCGGCGAAAATAGATGGAAGAATTTGAAGCACGCGCTGCCGTAAGGGCGACCCGATTGCCGCTCAAGCCCGGGAGTAGCGCAAAGAGGCTTTCTTTGCCGCGAGTTCCAGGCACTTTATTGATGGTAACACGTGCAACTACTTGGCAAGAAACTCAACCTTACTGGAGACGACTTCGAGCGGGACTTTGAATTGCGGGCCGGCCAGATTCGACAGAACGATCTCCTGAGTTTTGGCGAC
>Ga0182012_10003234_pt1 | contig 17405 bp, 14 predicted proteins | sample 612S2SmetaG_FD_120486 | JGI IMG/M metagenome (GOLD analysis project Ga0182012, IMG submission 120486) | Permafrost microbial communities from Stordalen Mire, Sweden - 612S2S metaG | ecosystem: Environmental > Terrestrial > Soil > Wetlands > Permafrost | place: Sweden: Stordalen | collected...
ACCACTCGGCAGCAAACCTTGGCGCGCGAGCGCATCAGGAACAATACTCACACTACTAATAGCCAACGCCTGACGGAAGCCTTCGTAGTTGCCAAAGAGAAAGAGTTTGTCCTTCTTAAGAGGCCCGCCCAGAGCGCCCCCAAACTGGTTGCGGCGAAAGGGGGGCACAGAGTTCTGATCGAAGAAATTCCGTGCATCGAGCTTGCTATTTCGGAGGAACTCAAACAGCGAGCCATGCAGCGAATTGCCCCCCGATTGCGTCACCACACTGACTTGCGCGCCGGAACGTTTTCCATAAGCAGCGCCATATGTATCAGTGAGAACGTTGAACTCGCGCACGGCATCAATGCCTAACAACTCGCCGCTCACTCCACCCGGTGTGACCGCTAATTGGCTGGATCCGGTATATTCAATGCCGTTCAGCAGAAACAAATTGTCTAACGGACGCCGACCCGCTACGCTGAACGTGTTGCCGTTGCTGGTGCTGGTTTGGGCGCTTTTCAAACCGTAGTTGATGGCGCCCGGGTTCAGTGTGAGCAGCGCGTCGAAACTACGGCCATTGAGCGGCAGATCTTTCACTTCGCGTTCACTTACCAAACCCGAAACCGCTGCCGTTGTCGTGTTCACCAGGGGCGCATCGGCCGTGACAGCCACTTCCTGGGTCAAAGGGCCAAGGTCCAGTTGAACATTTACTACTGCTTCCTGCCCAACAGCCAGTTGAATGCCGCTGCGCACAACAGTCTTGAAGGAAGCCTTCTCCACACGCACTTCTTGTTGTCCGAGGGGCAGCGCCAAGACCCGAAAATAACCTTCGTTGCTGGTGTCTACAGCGCGCGTTGCACCTGTTTCCAGGCTCTTTACAGTGACGGCGGCATTACCTATACCTGCGCCTGTACTATCCACCACACGCCCTGAAATGGCACCGCTCGACTGTGCACCTAAGGGCCAGACCGATACAAATATCGCAAGACAACAGAGTAATCTAGACCGCTGACGCATTTTGTCCCACGATACACGAAGCCCAGTCAGCTAAAGTCCTTTATATGAAGATTTTTGCTGTGGCACTTCTTGCCGTCTCTTACTGTTTTGCTCAAAAGGTAACGGTGGAATTCGATCAAGGCGCTGATTTCTCACGCTTCCATACGTTTGCGCTAGGCCAAGGAAAACTGAACAGCCACAATCCAGCGCTGAACAGCGATCTGATTCGCAAGAAATTGGACGATTCCATTGCCCGCTATCTCGAAGCCAAAGGTCTCACGGAAGTTTTAAACCATGGAGATTTGAATGTGCGCTATCACTTCGGATCTGCCCGCAAAAAAGAAATTGAACGCTATCCAGTTGGCTGGCGGGGAACGCGTACGGTTCGCATCAATTACACCGAAGGAACACTCGTGATTGACCTGCGCGATACTTCAATTCAGTCTCTGGTCTGGCGCGCGATCGTGCTCGAAGACAAAAACGATCCGGAAAAAATCGTGAGCAAGTTGGATGAAATGGTTAAGAAGTCAATTGCGAAATACCCGCCGAAGCCGGGCTCAACTCATTAACTGGTCGGCACATTCTTCCAGCGCGGCCACACAATTCGGATCAAGTTGATGGCAAGCTTCTTTATGCAAGACATGCAGCGCGTTTTTGCGGCTACGGGGCTCTCGGTAGGGCGTTCGCGCCGCCAAGCCATCAAAGATTTCCGCCACCGCTAGAATTCTCGCCTCCAGGGAAAGCTGTTTGTCTGCTAGGCCGCGAAAATAGCCGCTGCCGTCCAGCTTTTCATGGTGCGAAGCTGCAATCTCACTCAACTCGCCAAAGCGTGGGATGGCGTGCAAGATCTTCCAGGTATAAAACGGATGCAAGCGCATGACGCGCCACTCATCTTCATTCAATTCACCTGGCTTTTCCAAAATCTGATTGGAGACACCCATCTTTCCCAGATCATGCAGCAGCGCGGCATTACGCAGAACGCGCAGCCGGCGCGCATCCAAGAACATCTTTTCGCCAATTGTAACCGCAATATTCGCCACATTCTCTGAATGGGAAAAGGTAAATGGCGATTTCGAATCCACAATCTGGCCAAACGCGACACAGATGGAATGAAAGGTCTGATCGTCTTCTTGCATCTCTTTCGGCTCCGGCTCCATGCTGAGCGCGACGTCGTACACTTCTTCGCTACTCAGATCGGCCCAGAGCATGCCGCGCGCTTCAATCGATCTCGCCGCGTTCACCAAATCCGGTTCAAACCATGCACCACTCCGATTCCGCGCCACCTGCATGGCCTCGGTAGCACCCCGCGCTGTGAAATAGATATCCAACGTTTGTGCCAAGAGCATCAGACGCGATAACAAGGGAATTTCTTTTTTCTTGAGACCTTGGGGTTGACCTTCGCCGTTCCAATGCTCATCCAGACTGGCAATGCCGTCGGCAGTGACTTCGCTCAACCCCACCAAACGTGCGATGGCCGCTCCGCGCTCACAGCGGATCTTGGTGACCTCCCAACTATACTGCTTGCTAGTCCGGGCCATGCGCCACAACGCAGCCACCCGCTGCGCCAGAGGCTTATCTGGCGCCACATTCTGCAGAGCGTAGGACACAGTCTCCCAACTTGTGCGTGTCCAATCTGTCAGTTTTACATCACGTTTGGCTTTGATATCGTCCGAACCTAAGGCATGAAACATCTTCGACGCGTTCGTACTGCAACCGGCATCTTTCAGCAACGTGGCGTAAAAGAGATCCTTGCGCATGGCCTTTGATAGGCCGATCTCTTCGGCCAAGCGCATAGCCAACAGACAACTGCGTACGGAATGTCCCACCGGCTGTCCTGTTCCCAGATCCAGCGCATGCGACAAAGCCGAAACCACTTCCGCTACTCGCAATGAAAATTCAGTAGACCGCCGCGACCGTTCAGGCACGTTCCAAAGCGGAACTTCTTCTTGCTTGAGAAAAATCGTGCCGTTCATCAACTACTTATCGACGGGCCCAATTACTATTCTTAAAGACTTAATAAAGTCTTACAAAAACAACACTAGTCATAGGTCCTGTGGAAATGTGGATTTCCTATTAAGGCAATGAAAGTAAAGGGTATAGCGATATCGCAGCCTGTGGTAATTGTGACTTTGCTTTCTCTAAAACTCTCCTCAGACGAATCCTTAGTCGGGGATGCACAGCTCTTTAACGGACTACTGTGGAAAAGTCTTCTAAACCTCGAGATAGCCAGATCTTAGCGTGAGGAGACTCCTGTCAAAAACCCCGAAGCACAAGCTTTTACGTAGTGAATTGACCCAAGCAATTTTTCTGAAGACGAGATATCCTTATCAGTAATACCTCGCGCCTTTTTAGGGTACGCCGATCTAGTTACAGATCAGCTTCTTTTGCGTCGTCATGAGAAACTGCCCCACATGTCAAACGCCGTACCCGGCAGGTACCGCCGTCTGCCCGAAAGACGGCACCGCTCTTCACGATGGGAATATTTGGGCGGAAGGCAGCATCATCCGCGGCAAATACCAGATCACCCGCCAAGTCGGCGTGGGCGGCATGGCCACGGTATATCAGGCCGAACACGTTCACTTCCGAGAGACTTGCGCGCTCAAAGTAATTAACCCCACGATGATTCATGACGAAGCACTGGTGGAGCGCTTCATGCGGGAAGCTGTCCTTACGCGCAAACTGCGTCACCCGAACGCCATTCGAGTGGAAGATATTGACCGCGCCGAGGATGGCAGCCCATTCATGGTGATGGAGTTGCTACAAGGGCAAACGCTGCATGAGGTTCTGCACTATGAAGGTCCGTTGCCGTACGCGCGCGTGCGAACTATTGCCGCGCAGGTAGCTTCGGCCTTGCATGCAGCGCACGAAATTGGGATCATTCACCGGGACATCAAGCCGGCGAATATCACGATCCTGAAGACTCCGGATGGTGATTTGGCAAAGGTGCTGGATTTCGGCATCGCCAAGCTCAAAGAAGCGCACATTGACCATGCCTTTGAGAACGACTTCACCCTAACGGCGGCGGGCATGGTGGTGGGTACGCCGGCGTATGTCTCACCAGAACAGGCCATGGGCAAGCGCGGCAGCGAACTCGATGGCCGCTCCGATGTCTATTCTTTCGCCGTGGTTGTGTACCAGATGTTGACAAACAAACTGCCGGTGAATGCCGATTCGGAAGAGCAGTTTGTCGTGGCGCATGCCACTGTAGCGCCCGATGACATTACGCACCACGTGAATGATTTGCCGCCTCCCGTGGCTGATCTCATCATGCGCTGTCTTTCCAAAGATCCGAATCAACGGCCATGGGATCCACGTGTCCTCACGGATGAAATGGAAAATTGGGACAAGGTGGACGAGGAGCCTGTCGCAGCCCACGAAGAGTTTCAACGGCAACCCGAAAGCGTCCCTGCTGTAGCAACGGCGCCTTGGCCCCGCTGGCTTTTACCCGCGTTGGCTGGATGCGCGTTGCTGCTAATCGCAGTTTTATTTCTCCTGTTTCACCGCGGTGCGGCGACCAGCGGCGATAGCAATTCGGAGGAAGTAGCGGCCATTCAACCATCTTCCCTCAGTCTGCCCTCTGGTGACATGATCTTGATTCCCACCGGTGCAGCGCTCCTCGGTGAGCATGATCGTGAGCAAGTGGTCCGCGCCTTTTACATTGATAAAACCGAAGTCTCCACCCGCGCGTATTTGGATTTCTGTGCGAAAACGCATCGGGCAACCCCGGCGAATATTTCCATGGCTGATGCAGATTTGCCCGTTCGCAATGTGAGCTATGCCGATGCGGCGGCCTTTGCTGCTTGGGCACACAAGCGTCTCCCCACCGGTGTGGAATGGGAAAAAGCCGCGCGCGGAACACAAGGGCAGCATTTTCCGTGGGGTAACGATTTAGGAACCGGCATGGCTAACCTACCCACCACTCCGGAAGAGGCACAGACGAACGCCCAACTCCAGGCGCGACCTGCCACAGTTGAATCATTTCCGCAAGGCGCCAGTTCGTATGGCGTGCTGAATATGGTGGGCAATGTTTGGGAGTGGGTAGCCGCACGGCCTGTCCAAATTCGCGGCGGCAGCTATCAGTCTTTTCCTCCCTCGGAGAATCAAAGCTTCGAATCTCTTGTTTATGCGGGGCAAACAGTGCCCGCCGATCTGAAACGCGCCGATATTGGCTTTCGCTGCGCGCGCTGAAATGAGATAAACTCCCGGTTCAAAACACTTCTCTTGTGGGAGGAATGTTTTGAAGCCACAAATTTACAAGGTCGGTATGAATTGGATTCTTTGGGTACCGGGCGTGCGCGTGTATCGTTTTTCGAGTTGGAGTGATGCCCTCACCTTCGCGCTAGATTCAACAGGGCGCGAGAGTGGAATGGCAGCAGGCGCGCGAGCGGCGACGAACGCCAATTAGCGCCCACACGCAGCATCAGATTATCCCTGCTGTCCAAATTCCCAGGCGTCGCGGACAATTCCATGCAGCTCTGCACGCTTCGGTTTCCAACCCAAGGTCTTCTGTAATTTCGTCGAATCGGCTACCAAACTGGGTGGATCGCCTTCGCGCCTAGGTCCAATGGTGCGCGGCACCATCTTACCCGTGACCTGCTCTACGGCGGAAAGCACTTCTTTTACGCTGCACCCACTGCCCGTGCCGACGTTAAACACGTCCGACACGCCGCCCTTCAGCAAATGCTCTACCGCCACAATGTGCGCCTCGGCTAAATCGCTCACGTGAATGTAGTCGCGGATACAAGTTCCATCGGGTGTTGGATAATCGTCGCCAAACACCTTCACCGGATTGCCGGTCTGCACCGCGCGCAAGACAAGCGGAATCAGATGCGTCTCCGGGTCATGCCGTTCGCCAAGACCACTGGCTGGCTCTGCGCCGCAGGCGTTGAAATAGCGCAGCCGAACGCTACGGAACTCGCGAAACCTATCAAGCCATCCTAAAATCTTCTCCACCATCACCTTCGATTCGCCATAGGGATTAATGGGCGCAAACGGGAGATCCTCGGTGATTGGCACTTTCGTGGGAATGCCGTAAGCCGCGGCAGTTGACGAAAACACCAAGCTCTTCACGCCCGTCTTCAGCATCGCGTCGAAGAGATTCAGAGAGCCGCTCACGTTGTTGATGAAGTACAGTTCCGGCCGTTCCGTGGATTCGCCCACAGACATGTAAGCCGCAAAGTGTATAACCGCGTCGAACTTCTCTTCTTGCAGTACTTGTCGCACCTTCGCCGCATCGCGCAAGTCCACTTGCCGCAGCATTCCTGCCGGCACGGCGCGAGCATCGCCGCGCTCTAAACTGTCGAGCACCACTGTCGTGTGCCCGCTTTTCTCAAGGAAATATCGAGTGTGCGAACCAATATAGCCCGCACCCCCTGTTACAAGAATTTTCGCCACGCCCTTAGAGTGTAGCCAACGGTAGCTGCGCGCCCTCATGCTCCAGCAGCCAGCGCTTGCGTCCCAAACCACCCCCATAACCAGTTAGCGCACCGTTGGCACCGATCACTCGGTGGCACGGAACAACAATCGCAATTGGGTTCGAACCATTGGCCAAACCCACCGCGCGGCTTGCCCCTGGTCGCCCAATCCGTTTTGCCAGTTCGCCGTAGCTCAGAGTCGTGCCAGCCACTATGTTTCGGAGTTCCGCCCAAACCTGCTTCTGAAAAGCTGTGCCTTCCGTGCGAACGGCAATGCAATCTATACTCGTCAATTCACCCGCAAAATACTTTTCTACGCGCTGCTTCATTGGCAGACTCGCGCAGCTTTTCACCGGCCGTTGCTCGCCGTAATGCAGTTTCAACAGCCGCTGCATGCGTTCCTCGCAGTCGGCAAAGTCGAGAACGCGTAGCGCCTCGTCATCGCAGATCAGCACAATCGTGCCGAGGGGCGACCTCAGCTCATCCAGAAACAAATCCATGTGAAAAACTATCTTAGTGAACCGCCGTCACTTTCTGGCATCCTCGTCCGCTCTTATGCTCAATGCTATGTCTGCTGCAACACTGCCACGCCGCGTCATCATCGACACCGATCCTGGCACCGACGACGCTCTGGCTATCTTCCTTGCTTTGAATTCTCCTGAACTCAAGGTGGAAGCGCTCACGCCAGTAGCTGGCAATGTTCCCCTGTCGTTGACGTTGCCCAACGCATTGCGCTTACTCGAGATCGCAGGCCGTACGGATATCCCTGTGGCTGCAGGTGCCGATCGACCATTAGCGCGCCGTCTCATCACGGCCACTTATGCTCACGGCCAAAACGGCCTCGGCGGAATTCAGTTTCCTGAGCCCACCACCAAACCCGTCGCCGAAACCGCTACCCAGCTCATTCGCCGCCTGGTGCACGCTTCGCCTCAAGAGATCGGCATTATTGCTATAGGCCCGCTCACGAACATCGCCACGGCTTTTCGCGAAGACCCCGAACTGCCGCGCTTGATTCCGAACCTCACCATTATGGGAGGTTCGCTGTCCGGCGGCAACATCTCGCCCGCTGCTGAATTCAACATCTATGTCGACCCCGAAGCCGCGCAAATCGTGTTTCGCTCGGGTGTTCCTTTGACGATGGTTGGGCTGGATGTCACGCGCCGGGCGATGCTCCGCGAAGACGATATTCAGCGGATGGAAACATCGAAGAAACCGGAAGGCCGCGCGGCCGGAAAAATCGCCCGCGCGTCTATGAATCAACTTCGCAAGAATTCCGCTACTGGTGGCCCTGCGATGCATGATTCCCTAGCGGTGGGAACGTTCATCAATCCGGGTGTGGTCACTTTAGAGAGTCTGTTCGTAGACATTGAAACAGCAGGAACACTGACAGCCGGCGAAACGGTTGGCTATCGCAAAGCTCCTATGCGCAGTTCGCCTCCCTTGACGAACGCACCCGAGGCGACGCTATCAACCGAATTCAAACCAAATGCCAAAGTGGCGCTGGATGTGAATGTTGACAGATTCTTAACGATGCTTGTTGATAGGATCGCCGGATAGTGATGAAGATGATATACCGCTCCGTCTTGACGGTTTTACTTTTCTGTATAGCTGTTACACCGCTCAGAGCAGCAAACCCATACGCCGGTCAATATGTTTTAAAGCTCGGCCCGCGAAACTTCCTGGTACTCAATATCGCCGAAATCAACGGGGCGCTAACCGGAACCATTTCCCTGCCCAGCCACATGGATTTCGGGTCAGCGGGTGTCGCGTTCTCCAACATCAGCGCACAGGCTGAAACCGAACGCATCACATCTGTTTCCAACCAACAAGATCATCTATCACTCACCAGTCAAAACTCAAAGGATCCAAACGACACGACGAATTTCGAACTCAGGCTGATCCCGCCCGATCACGCTACTTTGAAAATCGTCGGTTTGCCGTTTGAACCGTGGACACTCACGCGAGTTCCCGCCGTCCCATCTCTCTCTGTCGCTACCGACTGGGATCGGCATCACACATATATGCTCGATGAAACCGATGAATCTAACCCTGACATGCAGCGCATCTACAATGAAGATCAAAAAGTGCGCCAGGGCTTGGCTCATATCGATTGGGAGGTCATCGGCAAAGAAGACGAGACACGGCGACAACAGGTCAAAAACTTACTCAGCCGCAGCGCACTTCATTCGGGTAAAGACTTCGAGCAAGCCGCCATGGTCTTTCAGCACGGCAGTACGCCCGATGATTACCTGCTGGCCCACACTCTTGCTATGATTGCCATCGCCCGGGGCGACGCAGGCGCCATTTGGATTGCATCGGCGACGCTTGACCGCTACTTGAACGCGATCAAACAACCGCAAATCTACGGCACGCAATTTCACTCCGATCCCAAACACAATTGGACGCAGGAGCCGTACAATCGCACGCTCATTTCCGATGCGCTGCGCCGTTTCCTGAATGTTCCCTCTCAAGCCGAACAGGAAAAGCAATTGGATCAATACCGTTCCCACGACAAACAATAAAAACCGACGCCGCAAACAGGCCAGCGTCGGTTTCGTGAAAACAGCTTATTCGAATTGGTTCAGCGTCGCAACACCGAATGCTGTTTGTCGCTTTCGAAAACTTCTTCACTACCCGGGACGCTCACTCCCGGATGCACGTCTGAAGGTCTTCCTTTCAGTGGATCAGCCACATACCGGAATTTCGGCTCGGAGTTCCACGGGCCGCGTTCGTCCTTGCCGTTCGAACTCATATTGAAGTAAATATTCACCGTATCGTCGGGCGGAATATTGCCGAAGTACGGATCTGTCAGCTTGCCTAGGGATTGTAAAGCCTCCATAAACATAGCTGTATGTGAGATCTCACGAGTCAGCAAATGAACCAAGGCTTTCTTGCTGCCTTCATCGGGCGCCTGCAGAATCAGGGACTCATAAGTCTGCCGCGCGCCAGCTTCCGACGCGATATTGGCGCGAAGGTCGCGAGTGACGTCGCCGCCTTCATTGATGTAGCTCGCAGTCCAGGCCGAACCAAAGCTATCAAGAAAATGCGGTCCGCGACCGCGCAACGCGAATAGCTGACTCTCTTCCGCCTTTACTTTCGACGCACCGCTCGTATGTTGTTCAATGAGCATACCAACCATTTCCAGGTGGCCCATCTCCTCAGTTGCAATATCCAGTAACATGTCTTTCAGTGGCGCATTCGTCACATGAAAAGACTGGACAAAGTATTGAAGAGAGGCTGTAAGTTCTCCGGTGGCGCCTCCGAATTGTTCGAGTAGGTATTGGCCAAACCGTAGATTGGGAGCCTCTACTTTAACCGGGACAAGTAGTTCTTTTTTATGGATAAACATCGATACTCCACCCCCACACTAGCGCGGGAAAGTAGATCGATCAATGCGTAAGGATGACCGCGTATTTTGTGAGTGCGCGGCACGATTAAGATTGCCCTCCGATATCCTAGAGCTAGTCAGTCCTCCTTCGTACTCATTTCATGTCCATTCTGGAAGCCCGCCGTGTCGCCAAACTTTATCGCACCGAAGGCTCAACGGTTAGCGCTCTTGCCGGTGTCTCGCTTACGGTGGAGCCGGGCCAGTTCATCGCGTTAGTGGGCCGGAGTGGTTGCGGCAAATCCACCCTTCTCAACTTATGCGGCGCTATGGATTTCCCGACGTCCGGCGAGATCTTCATCGATGGCCAATCCACCAGTAGCCTCAAAGACGCCGCGCTCACTCGTTTACGGCGGGAAAAAGTCGGCTTTATCTTTCAATCTTTCCAACTCCTCAACACCCTCACCGCCATCGAAAATGTAGAACTTCCATTGCTGCTCGCCCATCATCCAAACGCCCGCCAAGCGGCTGAAGAACGCCTACGCTGGGTCGAACTGCAGGATTTGGCTCAGCGCTTTCCACATCAACTCTCGGGCGGCCAGCAGCAGCGCGTCGCCATTGCTCGCGCGCTCGTGCATAGTCCGCGCTTACTCCTGGCCGATGAACCCACCGGCAATCTCGATACCAGCACCGGTGACTTAGTTCTTGATCTGCTGCGCCGTACCGCCAGCCAATTCTCGGTCGGCGTCATTATGGCCACCCATTCGATTGAAAGCACCGCCATCGTCGACCGCGTGGTCAAACTGCGCGATGGCCGCATCGAAGCATGACCGCCTTCCGCCTCTTCTCGCATCTCATCTTGCGTCCGCTGCTGCGCGAACCCGTGCGCACTGCACTCACCGTGTTTGCCGTGGCTCTTGGCGTGGCAGTAGTAGTGGCGATTGATCTCGCAGGGCAAGCGGCGGCTGGCAGCTTTCATTCGTCGCTCGAATCGCTCACCGGCAAAACAGACCTGATTCTTTCGTCCACTGGCGGCATTCGTGAAACACTTCTTGCCCGTCTAGTAGCACTGCCATACCCGCTCGATTTTGCCCCGCGCATTGAAGATTTCGCTTCCATCGACGGCAAGGGCGAAGCCATTCCCTTCATCGGTGTGGATCTCATTGGTCATCACATAGCTCAGTTTGACGACCAAAATCCTGAACAATCGGCTATCCTTCTTTCGGCGCCGAATCCAATCTGGGTCGGAGCGCGCCTGCATTTACAGATAGGCGCAACGGTTCAACTTCTCATCAATGATGTGCTGCGTCCGTATACCGTGGCCGGCGTTCTTAAATCGCAGCCAGGCGAGATTGGCGAGCAAAATGTCATCGTCGCCGACATCGGTCTCGCGCAAGTCGTCACAGGAAAAGTCGGCAAGGTGGATACGATCGACGTCCGAATTCCTCCCACCAAATCCACCGAACAATGGCGTCGAATCATCGCCGCGCAAGTCCCCACCTCCGTTGAAGTTGAACCGCAAGGCTCTCGCACAGATGAGAATCGCAAGATGCTCTCTGCCTTCCGCTGGAATCTGCGCGTGCTCAGCTATATCGCTCTCGTTGTTGGAGCATTTCTCATTTACAACACCATCTCCGTCTCCGTGGTCCGCCGCCGTAATGAGATTGGTGTATTGCGCGCCCTCGGAGCTACCCGCGCATTCATCGGCATCGGTTTTCTCACTGAGTCACTCTCCTTTGCTATCGCTGGCAGCGCTCTCGGTTTGTTGCTAGGTCGAGTCATGGCCGTAGGCGCAGTCGCTCTCATTGGTCGAACCGTCGAGTCTCTCTATGTCAGCAGCGAACCATCTCCCATCCATCTCACTCTCGCGAGCGCCGCCATGGGAGTGGCCCTCGGCGTTATCATTTCTTTGCTCGCCGCACTGGCGCCTGCTATCGAAGCGGCTCATGTCGCCCCTGTCGAGGCGATGGCGCGCGGTCGTGAAGAGTACAACGCTGCCCAGCGCTCACACACAACAATTTGGTGGGCCATTCTGATGCTCATCCTTGGCGCAGGTCTCACGCAACTCCCCGCCGTTGACGGTCAACCACTCGCCGCCTATGCCGCCGTCTTATTGCTGATCTCCGGAACCTCGGCGGCCATTCCCACCATCGTCGTTCTCTTCTCGCGTTTCGCCGCTCGCCCAATACAACGCCTCCTCGGAACCGAAGCCATGCTCGCCCTTCGTTCCCTCCGCGCCTCCCTCGGACGTACCTCCGTTCTCACTGCTGCTCTCACCACCGCCGTCGCTATGACGGCCAGCGTCGGCATCATGGTTGGCAGCTTCCGCCAAACTGTCGCGGTGTGGATGGACAACCAACTTAAGGCCGATTTCTATCTCCGCCCCGCTGGATCATCCTCAGCCGATCGTCATCCCACCATGGCCGCCAATATTGCCGACCGCATAGAACAACTCCCTGGAGTCGCCAGCATTTCTCGCTTCCGCGCCTATCCGATCTCATACCAAGGTCTGCCCGCCATCCTCGCCGGAACGGATTCCACCACCAGCACCCATTTCCTCCCAGGTGAAGACAGCGACGAAATTCTGCGAACCATGCCCACCGGTGATTTCGCTGTCGTGAGTGAGCCCTTCGCCAACAAGCACAACGTCCACATTGGTGGGTTAGTGACGCTGCCTTTGGCCGGTGCCAATAGAACGTTTAAAGTGTTGGGTATCTATTACGATTACTCCACCGAACGTGGCTATGTCATCCTGGCGCGCAACACTCTACTGAAATACCTCCCTGACCCTGCATCCTCAAACCTTGCCGTAGATCTCAAAACGGGCGCCGACCCCCGTGCGGTCCGAGACGGCATCGACAAGATCATCGCCGGCCGCGCGGTACTCGTCTTTCCGAATAGCACTCTACGTCGCGGCGCAATCGAAATCTTCGACCGCACGTTTCGTATCACCTACGCACTGGAAGCCGTCGCCATCTCTGTCGCCGTCATGGGCATTGCCGGTGCGCTGCTGGCTATGGTAATCGACCGTCGCCGCGAATTCGCTCTTCTCCGCTTCCTCGGAGCGGCGCAACCGCAAGTGCGCAGCATCATTCTCTTCGAAGCTGGCTTGCTCGGTTTACTCGCCAACATCATCGGTCTCATCCTCGGCGCACTACTCTCGCTAATTCTCATCTTCGTCATCAACAAGCAATCCTTCGGCTGGACATTTCAATTCCACTGGCCTGTCGCCATACTGATTTCAGCGTTAACAGTCGTCTATCTCGCTACCGTTCTAGCTGGCCTATATCCAGCGCGCACGGCCTTACGCATGAACCCGATTGAGGTGATCCATGAGGCATAGCGTCATTGTATTCTTCCTCTCCATCTTCGTCACCGCGCAGCCTGGCTACCACTATCAATTCCCCACCGACCACTTCAACCATCCCGACTACCAAACTGAATGGTGGTATTACACCGGCAACCTCCAAGATTTATCCGGCCATCGCTATGGCTTCGAACTCACCTTCTTCCGCCAAGCCATCCAACTTCCAAAATCGGCCGCAGTTTCCACTGACCCAATATGGAAGCCGGATGAAATCTATCTCGCTCATCTCGCACTCACTGACGTAGACGGCCGCACCTTCTATCACACCGAACGTCTAAACCGTGCAGGTCCAGGTCTCGCAGGTGTCGATGGTAACGCCCACAAATATTGGAATGGTAACTGGCAAGTTTATTGGAAAAATCCCGGAACCTCCGAACAGGAGTTAGAAGCCGTGTGCGATCGCTTCACGCTCACTCTCGACCTAGCCACTCTCAAGCCACCCGTGATCAACGGCGTCGACGGAGTCAGTCAAAAAGGGCCGGACGGAGGCGAAGCCTCACACTACATCTCGTTCACACGTCTGTCCGCCCGAGGCAAACTCAACGGAGTAGCTGTCTCTGGGCAGGCCTGGATGGATCACGAATTCTTCACGCAAGCCCCTAATCCCACGCTCGCCGGTTGGGACTGGTTCGCCATTCAGCTCGATAACAACGAAGAGCTGATGCTCTACCGCTTGCGCAACAAGACTGGCGAAATCAGCCCGTACTCATCGGGCACCTACGTGAACGCCAAAGGCGAAGCCCACCATCTCACCGCTGACCAAATCACCCTCACTCCCGGGCGCCCCTGGCACAAATACCCCGTCGAGTGGCAGATCTCCGTTCCTTCACTCGACCTCCAATTCAGTGAGAAACCCACTCTCGATAACCAGGAACTCGCCTCCGAGTCAAGCCCTTCACCTACCTATTGGGAGGGCGCCGTTACCTACAGCGGAACCTTTCATCAAAAGGCAATCAAAGGAATTGGTTATTTGGAGATGACGGGCTATGGTCAACCCATCCGCTTGGGCCATTAGTGTGTAGGCCGCGGTTGCATCTCCCTGGACAAAATTGCCGAGACTACACAACACCCCACCACCACCAACAACGCCCCGCGCAGCGTCATCAACTGAGACAAGAAACCGATGGCCGGTGGCCCAATGATGAACCCTAAATACCCAATCCCCGACACAGTCGCAATTCCGGCTCCCGCCGCCACCCCCTTCACTCGTCCGGCCGACCCAAACACCAGCGGAATGATAATCGAAAATCCGCATCCGGCCACGCCGAAGCCCGGCATTGCCCAAGCCGCGTCTCGCATGCACAACGCCCAACCAAGCCCAATCGCCGCCAGCAAGCTGCCATTTCTTACCGCTCGCATCGGCCCAAGTCGCGCCGTCACAAGATCGCCCAAAAACCGCATCGTCGCCATCGCGCCCGAAAATACTGAATACCCCGCCGCCGCCGTCCCCTGCCCCGCCTTCAACACCTGCCGTAAATAGAGCGCCGTCCAATCCGCCATCGCCCCTTCGGAAAGAAAGATGCAGAATCCGATCGCACTGAGCGCCAGCAACAGACGCGGCATGTTACGGAAGGGTAACCGGTGATCCACATTTTTATGCGCATCATGTGTATCCAGTAACAATCCGCTCACCGCCAACACCGCTGTTGCATTAATCGCCGCGCTCACGAGGAAATGGATCACCGTTCCAAAGCCGCGCGCCGCCACTGCACCGCCCACCGCCGCACCCATCATCGCGCCGAAGCTAAACATGCTGTGAAAGCGCGACATCGTCGGCCGTTGCATCGCCTTCTCCACCTCCACCGCTTGCGAGTTCATCGCCACGCCCATGCCCGCCGCTACTGCGCCATAAACAAATAGCGCCACCGCCAATGTGAGAGAACTAACAGCTAGCGACGGCAACACCAAACCCGCACAGAAGGCAGTACTTACTACCACGCTTACCTTCTTGCTGCCGAACTTCCCCACCAGCATGCCCGCCGCCGGAATGGCGCACATCGCCCCCAGCGCCGAAGCCAACAACGTTAAGCCCAGCACAAAATTATTGAGTTTCAGTGCGCTCTGCACGGCGGGAATGCGCGAAATCCATGTCGCTACCACTAAGCCATGCACCAGGAACAACACAACGGTGCCCCACCATGCGCGTCTGGTCTTGCTTTCCATGCTTACGGCTTGCGCGAATAGATGGCTACCGTTTGCCCTCGCATGCTCCACGAAACAGTTTCTTGCAGGCCCAACGCCTCGCATTGCTCGGGGCTAATATCAGGCTCCCACTGATAAAAGCGCTTCAGAAACCCTCGCACAAACTGATTGTCCGTCACACTGGGCGCAGGAACCCATTCCCGCGTATAGGTGATCAGTGTGTCAAAGCGTTCCGGCGCGATCGCCTTCACCGATGAATAATGCAAATCGTGCGTCTCCACCGTCTTGATGCGGTGCTGCACGAATCCCATATCCGAGTTCCGCAACGCGCCTGTATACGGCCAGGCCGTGGCAATCTTCCGATCGCGCAAATTTTGTTCGGCATAGGTCGCCGCCGCTTCCTGCAAGTGCAAAAAGTCCACCATCGCGTAGTTGTTCTCAAACGGAAACGGATAAGGCGGATTCCACCCGATGAAAAATGCCAGCGACAAAATCATCACGGCTGTTGCAGCAATCATGATTCGCTTTGGTAAAGCCGTCAATCCCACGCTCACCGCGATGTAAAACAAGGGTAATGCCGGCAAGAGATATCGCTCCAACTCCGCGCCGCCCAACACCGAGACCAACAGGATGTTAAACCCGCCCACCATCACTACCAATGCCCAATCCCGCGTATGGAATACTTTGCACGTCGCCACCGTTCCCAGCAGCACCACCGTACCCACCAATCGCATTTCGGCAACGCCCAGATAGAACAATCGGCGCAGCAATGCAATCACCATGCGCGCCGGTCGCAGCGCATAGTTAACGTTGTAGCGCGCAAAATCCGGATCGCCCAGCCAATAGCCAGTCTTCGCATGCAGTATCACCAGCCAAAGGAACAGCGCCACAGCCGAACCCGCGAACCACGCCGCGCGTTTCCAGTCTTTGCGTTGCACCAGCACGCAAAAGAACACGAAGGGCGTCACAATGCCCGTCTCTTTCACCAGCACCAGCACCACGCAAACCGCCGCCGCCCACGCGTATTCGCGCTTCACAAATAACAACAGCGCCAACAAGGTAAACACCATGGCCGGCATATCCAACTGCGCCATCATGCTTTGTGTGAAGAACAACGGAGAGACCAGCAGCAACAAAGGCGGGAGGAAAGCAGGCGCACCCCTGGCCCCGCGGCTCAATTCAATCGCCAGCAGAAACGTGAGCAGTAATCCGCAAGCCCCAACGGCCAGCATCGCCATCCGCGTCACAATCACAGAGAACCCGAACAGCTTGTAGCAAAGTGCCAGATACGCCGCCACTCCTGGCGGATGCACGTTTGGTATCGCCGAATGCGCCACAATCGCGCCACTGCGCAACAAGTCCAGCGCCGTCGGAACGAACTGCCCCAGCTCATCCCAAAAATACGGCAAAGACAACAGCTGCAAATGGATCAAAAATAGCGGTAGCGCAAAGACCGCGAAGAAAATGAGGAGGTGAAGCGGTTTAGTTTTTCGGGGAGGCCGCTCGTTCATCAACGCGAACGGCGGCAACTTCGGCATGGGCGGGCGACGTTGAGCCGGCATCTCCAGGCCGCGAGACTACTGAATCACGCCGCCTTGGCCGCCCTGCGCTTCCAGCCGGATCTCGCCAAAGGTCGCTTCGTATTGACTCAAGTTTTGCAATAAAAGGTTCGACAAGGCCTTCGCTTGCTGCGGACTCAAAAACACACCCTGAAAATTCTGAATGGTCACCGCATCCGCCGCCGTCTGGTTCGCCTGCCCGAACATTAGGAAGAAATCCCACAAGCTCACCCGCATCTGCACGCTGTTGGCGTAACCTTCCCGGTAATCGGCCGTTTGCGTAAGCTGCAATTTCGGAGCTGGTTGACCCGGTGTCATTTCATTAATGCTTTCGTCTAATGGCTGGAATGGCTAAAGAGGTTGGCGGGGACGACGGGGCTCGAACCCGCGACCTCCGACGTGACAGGCCGGCGCTCTAACCAACTGAGCTACGTCCCCTTACTCTTTGACAAACGTCGGACATTTGCAGAATAGCATAGCGCCCCGCTTGTTTACCGCGCAGAATTGTCCAACACAAGATGAGCATGAAACCGTTTTCGTTTCCAATACAAGATGAGCATGAAAATGGGGAAGGCGGGATAGGCATGCAACGGCAGGATGAACGTGCAGATGCAGAATGC
>Ga0182012_10003236_pt1 | contig 17404 bp, 12 predicted proteins | sample 612S2SmetaG_FD_120486 | JGI IMG/M metagenome (GOLD analysis project Ga0182012, IMG submission 120486) | Permafrost microbial communities from Stordalen Mire, Sweden - 612S2S metaG | ecosystem: Environmental > Terrestrial > Soil > Wetlands > Permafrost | place: Sweden: Stordalen | collected...
CCACGGCCGCGTACCGGATCGCCGCTCCCAGTGCGGCTTGGTCGACGGGTCGATCAGCAGGAAGGCAGGTTATCGCCGAGATGTTGATCACCCGGGCTCCGAGATCGGCCGCATGTACGACCGCGCGGCCCAGCGCCGCGACATCACTGGACGCGCTCGCCAGCAGCGGATCGCCACCCGGCGTCCGTGGTGAGAACTTGGCCGATGTCACCCTGATGGACAGCAGCCGTGCGCCGGGCGCGACCCCTGCGAAACCGTCATCGCCGGGCTGGCCGGCGATGACGCCGGCCACCAGGGTCCCGTGACCGTCGCAGTCGGTCAGGCCATCCGTCGTGTCCACGAAGTCGCCGCCGGCCTGGACGGTCGGCAGCCGCGGACCTGGCCGCACCCCGGTGTCGATGACCGCCACCAGCTGGCCTTCGCCGCGGGAAAACTGCCACGCCCCAGAAAGATTGAGCGTCGCCTGACTTGCCGCCGGCACGTCCGGATCGCTGCCCGGGATGACTCCGGAGACGCTGCACGGGCCGCGTTGCTCCATCGGCTGCACGGGTCCCGGAGTTCCGCTCGGCGGTTGCGCGGCGGCGTCAACCGCCGGCGGGCTGATCGCCAGTGCCGGCGGACAGGTGCACATCACAACGGCCACAACCGCTGTGAGGCATCCCAATCCGACTGCACGATTCATCGATTGAGTACCCAGCTGAACAGACCGACCAGGTAGGCCAGCACGGGGATCAGCGACGCATCCAGGCCGGCGGCCACAAAGCCCAGCAGCCGCCGCAATGGCAGCGAATAGCTGTCCGGGGATGCGATGCCCGGGTTCAGCGCAACAACCACCCAGGCCAGCGTCAGTGCGGTAAGCACCAGCGCCGCGACCAACGCCGCGCCGTGGCGCCCCGTTGCCGTGTAGACCACCAACAGCACACCGGCCACCAGGAACGGCTGCGCGAGCAGCCAGGCCTTGGTTGTGGCCGAATCCCACACCCGGGCGCGCAGCGCGGCGGCGGCCGACGCTGCCACCACTGCGTACCAGCCCACTGCGCTCAACGCTTCAGGGCGCAGCGCGATCGCCACCGAACCCAGCACGCTGAGCAGCACGGCGGCGGCGATGAAACCGGTCTGATGGGCGTCGCTGGCGCGAACCCGTCGCGGCAGGTCCTCCAGCACCCGCAACGACGGTCCCGACGGGGTCGGATCGCCCGGTGCCGGGATGACCGGCAGCGGGAACCGCGCCCACAGGGCAGACAGTTGGGCCGTCTGGATGGTGATCAGCAGCGCCGCCACAATAAGCCCGGAGCCGATGCTCAGTAACGACAACTGCCACAGCAACCCGGCGCCGGCCGCCAGCGACACGCCGGCCGCTACCACCGCCGTCGCCGTGAAGAAAGCGATGACCCGTTCCCGCTGCGCACTGGGCACGAACAAGGCGATCAGCGACCAGGCGGTGACACCGGCGGCGGCCAGCAACAGCTGCGCCGGCCCGAATCTCCCGGGTACCGCCAACGCCAACGCTGCGGCGATGGGCACCACGACGGCGATGGACAGTGCGATCTCGGTGTGCGCGGCACGTGACCTGATCAGCAATGCGGCCAACGCGGTGAGCACCGCGATCGCACTGACCACAACCAATCCGGCCAGCGCGCCGGTGGCTACCCGGTAGCTGACCGCCAGACCAGTCGCCGCGAGCACGACCGCGATTGCCGCAGCCAGCGCTCCCCGTTGAATGTGTGTTGTGCCCCAGGGTTTCAGCCGCGAGGGCGAGAAGATCACCGCGGCGTCGGCGATGTCCTCGACGATGCCGGGCGCAGCCGGACCGGTGGGCACCGGCTGCAGGGCAAGTAGATCGCCATCGACGACGCCGACCGTGTCCAGGCTGGCATCCAGGCTGAACGGCGCTCCCCCGATGGGAGCGAGGCTCAGTTGGGAAGCCGCGCCGAAGGCGGGTTCACCGCCGTCGCCATTGGAACCTGAGGGAACCACCAAACGGTGAACCGCGGGCAGGATTTCACGCAGCGGCAACTCCGTGGGCAGGGCCAGCTCCGTCAGCCTGCTGTCCGCGAGTATGGCGACGCGGACGATCGGGATGACGGCGCCGGACGTCACTGGACCCTCGAAGAATGGTGGGACCAAACCTGGGACATCGTGCTCTCTTTCTGGTTTCTGTTATGCGGACTGGGCGGAAAAATCTCGGGATAGCCGCTGGCGCGCGAACCACTGAGCATCCGGCAAGCCGGCGGTCAGGGCTTCGATGGCGACGGCGATCGCAAAGGGCGTGCCGGGACTGAACGTCGATATCCACTCCCCGTCGAAGGCGCGCGACGGGCTGACCAGTATGCGGCCCGAGGTGGTGTCGACAATGCTCATCCCGACCTCGGTGGTGGCATGCTGCCCGTCGCGGTGGCAGCCGGCGACAATCTCGACGTAGCTGCGCGGCCCGGCGAACACCGACTCCACCACCGGCCGCGCCGATTCCGGAATACCCAAGTAGTCAAGGACATCCGGCAGAGACGCGCCGGACCGCAGCCGCTCGTCAGCCCGGGCGCCGACGCGCGCCGGCAGACTGAACTCGGCGAACCGCGCCGGCGGACGCTGCGCCAGCCCGACACTGAGTACCGGAACCAGCGCCCGGGGGTCGTCGATATCCATTGCGGTAAAAGTGATCAGCTGCGCGCTGCGCAGCGCGACGATCGTCTTGGATACCTTGCCGGTGGTACCGGGACGCTGCGCGACGACACCGCGAAGCAAGTCCCCGGCACCGTCAGCCGCGGTGGGCCCCAGGCAACGCAGGTCAAGCCACCGGTCTGGAAAGCACACCACCCTGATCCAGTCCGCCACCACCGGGTTGACCACACCGTGCTCCGACAGCACGCCCATCGCGGTCAGCTCGGCCTTCTGACGTTGCAGGAACGCATCCCGTTGCGCTGCATCACAATAGGGCATGGTTATCGCCAGCACCCACGGAAAGCTGCCCGCTCCAATGGTTTCCGCGATGAACCACGCTTGATCCACCGTCAGCTCGACGGCGTTGGGTACGGTGTCCATTTAATGTCGTCTAGGCACTGACTAGCCGCCCCATTTGGCGGCTTCGGCCGAATCGCGGGCCAGCATGGCCATGGTGTTGGATTCGTGGGTGGTGGCCATCGACTGATACGCCCGCACCAGGTCTTCCATGGCCTGGTTCCACTGGGCCTGCCAGCCCTGGTAGGTGGTACCGGTGTCGCCCTGCCAGGCATTGGACAGCGCCGCCTGCTCGCTGGCGATGTCAGCGCCCAGCCCTTGCAGGGTTCCGGCGTAGGAGGACATATCCCCGGCATGGGCCAACATCGCCGGGTAGTTGTAGACGATCTGGGACATCACAGGTCCTTTCGCATTTGACTAGTTGGTCCGGTCAGAAACCGGTGTAGGTCGACGCAGCCGCAGCATCGGCCGCCACATACGTGCCGGCGGCATCACCCAGATTCGCCTGCGCGATATCGAGCAAGGTGTTGACCCTGGCCGCGACCTCTACAAAGCGTGCATGGGCAGCCTGAAACGCCGTGGCCGACTCGCCCACGTGAAATGCCTGCGCGGACAGCGCCGCCTGCTCAGCTTGACTAATCGTGTGACGCATCAACGCAGCCTTGGCGCCAAACGCCGACTGCGAGGCCACCAATTGCGGAATATGAGCATCCAAAAGACTCATAAATGATCCCTATCTCTTCGGATTTCGGTTATTGACCAGCACGCCGTGAGCTATCTCGCTAACTTTCCGAGCCCCCTTTCCTGACTGCATCGGACTCGCCCGAGTTCGCCGAGCCCTGTTCCCAGGTGCCCGGCACCATCGGCATCCGGGGACCACCACCGAAATCGTCGAGGCCCGCGCAACGTAGTCATTGTCAGACGCCTGCACCCCAGGTAGCGGCCGCCGCGGCGTCACCGGCGAGATACCCGGCACCGCCCTGACCGACACCCACACCGGCCCGGCCCAGCTCTTCAACGCCTTGGGCCGCGACCGCGGCGTGCTCCTGGCCCTGGGCACTGAACCCGGCGGCGGTCTGCAGCGACACCGGATCGGCGGCGGGCGGTATCACCGCGGTAATCGCCGGAGCCGCAGCCGCATGCGCGGCCGCCAGCCGCGCCGTCAGCGCCTCCACCGCCGCACTGGCCGCGGCCAGGCCCTCAGGAACCACTCGCAACGTCATGACAGACACTCCTTCTGCTGCGCTTCACCAATCATCTTCGTTTCACAATTCATCCCCGCAACGAATCCCCTCGTGAACCGTCGCCGACGGACTCGCCGACCAGCGGGTTGACCAACTGCACATACGTCGGCGTATCGCTGTCGCCGAGCAGAATCGCCCGACCAGCAGGCAGCCGGCCGAACCGCTGACCGCGGATCTTGCCGCTGTCCTGCGGATTGCCGGCCAGCATCAGCGTGGTTGCCTGCAAGTCGTTGAACCGGCGCAGCAACGGGTTGGTCATCAGCCCGTGCCCCGATCCGGTGGCACGCCCGGTGACGATCACCCGCAGCCCCAAATCGGCTGCCTGGGTCAGCAGGCCGATAAGCGGAGTCCACGGCCGCTGTCCGATGTAGGGCCCACTGATCGCCGCCGAGTCCGGTATCTGGTCGACGTCGTCGATGATCAGGTAGTGGGTGTGGCCCTCGTAACTCCAGCGGGACAGTTCGGCTGCCGACAAGCCCACCGGCGGACGACGCGACTCGATCAGGTTGGCCAACCCCAATATCGCCGGGGTCACCCGATCCAGGTTCGGGGTGTATTCGTTGTCGGGGAACAACGGCTCGTCGACGAGGTGCAGCCGGCGGTCGAGGACCGTGAATGCCACCCGGTCGGCCGACGAGTGTTCGCGGACGGTTCGGATGATGTGGCGCAGCAGGGTGGTCTTACCAGACTTGCTGTCGCCGAAGACCAGGAGCAACGGGTTCTCGGCGAAGTCGAGGACGACCGGCGCCAGATCCTCTTCGCGCAGGCCGATAACCACTTGTTCCGGGCCCCGATAGAGCGGGCCGATCGCGTAAGGCGCGAGGTTGGTGGGCAACAACCGCACCGGCGGCGCAGAAACGCCGGGATGGCGGGCGTTGATGGCGGCCACCTGATCCAGTTCGGGAGCCGCGAACAGGAAATGCTCCGCGGCCGTGGTCAACCCGCGGCCCGGCTGGTCGTGCGGAACCGCGTCGGCCGGGCGCCGCAGCGCGCCAACCACGCGCACGTTGCTGTCGCGCGCATCGTGCAGCTTGAGCTCGAGACGCAGCCCGAGGCCGTCGCGCATCGCCAACGGCACCTCCAGCCAGCTCGGGGTGGTGATGATCACGTGGATCCCGTACGCCAGGCCTACGTTGACGAGCTCAGTGACCTTGGCCAGCAACGGATTGCGCGTGTTGAACTGGTCGGTGTTGTCGCGGCCGAAAGCGTAGAGATTGTCGATGACCAGAAACACCTCGCCGAAGCCGTCGTCCCCGGACGAGTCGTTGCCGTGTCCGTTGCCCTGACCATTTCCGGGCCGGTCGCGGAAGGCCTCCCGCCGCTGCCGGGACAACAGCAGCTGCTCCAGTTCGCCGAAGGTGCGCCGGATCCGTTCGGGTTCCAGCGCCGACGCGACACTGCCGACGTGCGCCAGGTCCTGCACCGCCCGCAACTGCCCGCCGCCGTAGTCGAGGCAGTAGAAGGTGACGTCACGCGGTGAGTGCAGGCTGGCCGCAGACAGGATGAATGTTTGCAGCGCAGTGGATTTTCCGGACTTTGGCCCACCGTGGATCACCACGTTTCCGGCCGACGAGGTGGCGTCGAAAATCAGCGGGTCGCGCCGCATCTCGAATGGCTTGTCGATCTCACCGAGCGGCCAGCGCCACTGCCGTTGCGGTATCCCCGCGCGAGCCAGCAACGGAGTGAGCGGGATCGGTTCGTCCAGCGGCGGCAGCCAAAGCTGCGGAGCCACCGGCCCGTAGCGGGCCAGCTGTTCGCCGATCGTGGCGATCAGCTTGCGCGGCGGTCCGACTGGTTCGTCGTCGTCGCCACCGGATATGACGGTACCCAGATCAGGCTCCACGGCCCCGGCAGTGAACAACTTTGGCTCTGGAATAGATTCGAATACCAGGGCTTTGGCTGTCCGCGGCGGATCATAGATGCCGTCAACGTAGGTGCTGCGGAACTTGACCGGGGTCGCACCGGGAGCGGGTACCAAAAAGCCGATGCCCTTGTACTCTTTGCCGGATTCGATGTGGTAGGCATCGTCCACACCGATAACCTGACGAGAAACACTGGGGCTGGCCACCTTCAACCCGATCCGGTACGAGGTGTTCTTATCGATGTCCTTGATCCTGCCGACATCGAGTGTCTGGGATGCGAACAGGATGTGGATGCGGAACGAGCGGCCCTTGCGTGCGACGTAGTCGAACAGCTCCGCGTACTCCGGTTGATCCGCCAGCATCAGGGTGAACTCGTCTGCGACCACGAGGAGTGTTGGGACGGGCGGCAAGTCGTGCCCAGCGGCGATCGCGTTCTCGTACTCGGTCACCGAGTTGAACGCGCTGCCCTGAACCTGGCGGCCGGCCTCGCGCAGCAGCACCTCGCGACGGGCCACCTCACCGCGAAGCGTATCGGCGAATCTGTCAGCCAGCGACTTCTTCTCGGCCATGTTCGAGATCACCGCGACAACCTGCGGGAAGTTGCGGAAACTGTCGGCGCCGGCCTCGCCCTTGAAGTCGGCGTATATGACGATCAGCCGGTCTGCGGAGTGAGTGGTCAACAGCGACAACAGGATCGACATCAGGGTCTGCGACTTACCCGAGCCCGTCATACCGATCATCAGGCCGTGCGGACCCATCCCGCCCTCGGCCTCGTCCTTGAGGTCGAACATCAACGGCTCGCCGGTCGCGGTGACACCGATCGGGACGCGCAACTCTTCGTCGCGACTGCGCGGCGCCCACAACGCGGGCACATCCAGCTGCGACGCGTCGGGGATCCCCAGCAGCGTATTGAACGTGGCGCCGCGAGTGGCCGCCGAACGCAGTCCGGTGTGCGTCGGGTTGGAGTCCCACCGCGACAACTGGCGAGCCAGGTGTGAGGCGTCGTCGGCACCGAGTTGATCGGCGCTGTCAATGTAGGGCTGCCACCCGCCGGTCTGCCAGCGTTCGATGGTGCCGTCAGCGATGCGCAGGATCGGCCGCTCCGGGTCGGAATACTGTTCACGGTGCGGCGCTGTGGTCGAGAAGTGCACGACAGTGACTCCGGACCGCCCCGTCGCCAGCGTCGAGGCGTCCACGTCGTAATCGGGGTCATCCACCAGAACCAGCAAGTGCCGCAGCGAGTCTGAAGGCTCGCCGGTGAACACCGCGCGGTCGACGAGTGCCGGGCCCAGCAGTTCGACGAGCTCGTCGGGGCTGGTCGACAGGTAGCGTGCCGGGCCCACACCATCGAGCTGTCCGGGAATGTCGACGTGCGGCAACCACTTCAGCCAGGACCAATCCCGGCCCTCCAGATCGCGGGCGGCCAGCGCCACCCCGAGCACTGTCGGGTCGTGCCAGGTCACCGCCTGAGCGATCCAGGCACGTAACGCGGCTCTGGCCTCGGCTTCGGCGCTCCCGGCGCTCCCGGCGTTCTCGGCGTCTATGAACAGCGTGATCCGCGAAACCTTGGTCAGATCGATTCCGGTCGGCACGTCGCGCACGGTGCGCTGGGTGTCCAGCAGACTGCGTAATGCACTGTGCGACACCGGTTCCAGATCGATTTCGTCGGCGACATCGCTGACCCGCACAGCGGTAGCCAAAGGCACCGAGTGCCGACCGGCCCGCAGCACCAGGAAGTCGGGGTCGTGGGGGTCACGCTCCCACTGCCGACGCGATCCGGGCACCGCTGCCAGTGCCGCCGGCTCGGGATGGGACCACAGCGCTGCCGCGCGCTGCTCGGCGGCCTGGGTCCGGATGTTGTCCCGGACGACCGACAGGTAACGCAGATAGTCGGCCCGCTCGGCGTCGACTTCCTCGGTCCGCGTCTTGTTGTCGTTGCCGCGATAGAGCGCAGTTGCCGCCAGCAGTAGCACGAACGGGAAGAACAGTGTTTGCGGAGAAATCACCCGCATGCCGGTGGCGACCAGCGCGACGATCATGCCGACGATCAGGATCACGATCAGGTAAGGCATCGCCCGCCGAAGCAGCGACGGCGGAATCACCCGGGGCAATTCCGGGGGCGCCTCGATGGTGATGGTGCCTTTGCGGGAGCGCGGCGGTGGCAGTCGCCGGCGGGCCTCGAAGATCAGTCTGCTCATCGTGGCGCTCCTTCGGCTTCACCAGACACAGGCGATCGGCCTGGCTTGGTGTCGGGTGGCAGGGCGTCGTGCGCGAGCAACGCATCGGCGCGCGACAGCGTCGGCCCGGCTGCGAAGAGCGACAACACCGACCAGGGGATGGAAAGGGCGGGCGGGTTCAGACCAAGGGCCTCAACCGTTTTGCCGTGTCCGGCACTCGCGGGTCCGGTAGAAACACCGTCGGACTCGTTGTCGATGCCGTAGCGCACCCCGGTGTCGGAAATCCAGAACAGCGAGCCGGTGGCCGGTGCTGTCGCGCCGCCGCCCACACTCTGGGTGAAGTAGCCGGCGCCCGGGGCCAGCGCGACTCGGGTGGCTGCACCGCCACTGCCCGCGCCGACCAGCTCGACCGGGTGCACCGCTTCCGGAACCGGCAGCGCCGATCCGGCCAGCAGGCTCAGTGAGCTGGTTGCTGCCCCGGCCGGCTTGCTCCAGCTCGCACAGGTGACGGGATCATGGGCCGCGTCGACCAGACTCACCCGCTGGTTGGGGTAACGCGCGATGTCCAGCAACCGCGATACTGGCAGCTTGGCGACCTCGTCGGCGCCTAGCCGCGGTGGCTGCTGCAGGCCATAGGAGTTGTTGTTGCGCAGGATGGCGGCCAGCACAGGCGAGACGGGCTGCAGCCCGTCCGGCAGCACCGCGTAGTACCGCACGGAGTCTGACGACGTCTTGTCCAGCGCGTAAGACACCACAACCGCGCCAATCGGGGCAGGCACCGGGAAGCTCGCCGGGTTACCCGCGTTGGGGATGACCGGCGCGGTCAGTGACGGGGCTTCGGGTACCGCGTTGAACAACCCCGGCGCGATGGGCCGCGGCGCGGGCAGGTCGGAAACTCCCAGGCCCAAAGCGTCCGTGATCGCGTGGTCGGCCAGGTCGATCTGGCTGCGCTTGCCGTCCCACAGCAGCCAGGTGCTGGGGCCCCCCTCAACCGGGGCGCCGACCAGAACCGCCTGATCCGAGCCGAGTGCGGCCGCCCGCGCGCCGCGGCTGTCAGGCGGGCCCGCGATCACCGTCAGGCCTGTGCTGTGGGCACCGTGACCGGCAGATCCGCTGACGGCGTCGCACACCGTCCAGTTCGCGTCCCGCGAGGTGCTCTGCACTATCCGCTCCGGCGCCCCCGGAATGCCGATCAGGTTGCCACGCGGAAACCGGTCCAGCTCGCTGCTTTTCACCGTTGTCGGGTTGACCGGTTGGCCGACGATGAGCCGCGCCGAAGTCAGGTTGAGTACCGGGTGCAGCTCATCGCCGACCCGCACATACAGCGCCGCGGTCGACCGATCGGCGAGCACCGCATTGTTACCCGCCTGCGCGTTGGGCCGGATCAGCGAGAACACGAAGGCGCCCGCCAAGCCGGTGATCAGGATCAGAACGCCGGTCAGCACCGCGCGTGACTGGGTGCGCAATGGGTCGACGAGCATCCGGGTGTCGTGCAAGGCGATACCGGAGGCGATCCGGCGCATCACGAATCGCCAGCCGCTCACCTGGTGGCGGGTGACGAAACCTCGGCGGTAGTCGACCTTGTCGGGGTTCTCGTTGACCGGGGTTCGTGAGGTGAACGAACGCCGCGCCTCGGCCCATTCGCCGTCCGTCTCGTTATTCGTCATGCCGGCTCCTGCAGACCCTCTTGCAGGCTCTCTTGCAAACCGAGGCCCTGCAGCAGCGGCGCAACCGAATTGCGCACGTCCTCGGTGGTGATCGTCATCAGCTCCTCATCGGTGAATTCGCCGGTTGAGGCGTGCTCGGAGTGGTCTAACCGGAACTCGCGTTCCTCCTCGGACTTTTCGACGACGTTGCGGACGAAACGGCCGTTGCCGGCGATATCCAGGCCGCGTCGTTCAACCCCGGCCGCATCAGCTTTCGACGAGGCGGCCAGATGCGCGAACAACCCCTGGAGATCATCGCGGGCGGCCTGATCGAAGACGCTGTCACGCTTCTCTGCCATGAAGTTGGCGATTTCGATCAACTCAGCCGGCTGGTACGACGGGAAGTCGATGCTACGGGTGAACCGCGACCGCAGACCTTGGTTGGTGTCGAGGAACCGATCCAGGTCGGCGCGGTAGCCGGCGACGATCACCACCAGCCGATCCCGGTCGTTCTCCATCCGGGCCAGCAGCGTGTCGATGGCCACCAGACCGAAGTCGTTCTTGGCGCCGGTGGCCACCAGCGCGTAGGCCTCGTCGAGAAACAGCACGCCATCTAGTGCGCTATCGATGACCGCGTTGGTCTTGGCCTCGGTCTCGCCGATGTGCTGGCCGATCAGGTCGGCGCGGTGCACTTCCCTGATGTTCTCCTTCTTCAGCAAGCCCAGGCCGCAATAGATCTTCGCGATAACACGGGCGATGGTGGTTTTGCCGGTGCCGGGTGGCCCAGTGAAGACCAGATGGTGGGTCCGCTGCGCCACCTCCAGGCCGCGCTGCTTACGCACCAGCTCCATGGCCACCGCGCTCTTCAACCGGGCAACCTGGTCTTTGACCTTCTCCAAGCCGATGAATTCATCGAGCTCGCGTTCGGCTTCTGCCAGCAGCAAGTGCTTGCGCTCCTGGGCTCCGGGGTCGACGAAATCGCCGGGACTGGGCTCGGTCTCGGGATCCCACGGGTCGGTGCGCGCGGCGATGCGGTCCGCGGTGGTGGTGACAATGCCGAAACTGGTATCCGACAGGGCATGCTCGATCTGTTCGTTCTCGGGGTGGGCGGCGTACAGATCCTGCAGCACTTCGATCGCCGACTCCTCGTCGACGTGCGCACGCAGCACCAGCGCTTTGGCCAGCGCCCCGTCGACCGCCGCGACGGCGACGGGGCCGTCGGGATCCTCGAGATACGACAGTGCCGGGGCGAATAGGCCGAGTCGGGCCAGCGCGGTGCCCAGAGTGATCTTGGCCGCGTGCGAGAACGCCTCGTCGAGATCGGGGTCGTTGACGATCGGGGTCAGCAGCTTGACGACGTCCGACCAGCGCTCGGCGCGGTAATTGATGACGACGGAAAGCCAGCGGGCCTCGCGCCAGGTCGGGCGGCGCTCGGTGACGCGGGCAACCAGCTGATGAGCGTCGCCGTAATGTCCGGCCTGCGCTGTCGAAACCAGCGCCGCCGCATAGGCGAGATCGAAATCGTCGGGGCTGGTGGCGCGAAACTGCAAGTACAGTCCGGTGTCGTAGCGGAAGCCCAAGGCCCCGGGCGCCAGTTCCACCTGACGCTGCAATGTGCCTGCCGTGGCCGCGGTCTGCGAAACGGCTTCAAGCACGCGGATGGATGTGTCGCCGGCAGCGGCCAGCCCGGTCCACGCGTCGCACTGGTCATGGGCGATGCGGGTCAGCGCGGTGAAGCCCGACCGTGCGGCGGCCAGGTCGGCCGGGCGCTGACGGTCGTAGATCGTGATGCCGAGCGCGCGGCAGCAGGAAGCGAACCGGCTGACGACATCACCGTCAACCTTGCCGTTGAGCTGGGAATTGACTGGTTGAGCTGCAAGCATGCCGATATCACCGCGTTCCACGGGTGCTACGTCTCCCGTACATAGTGTGCCCTAACTTAATCCGGTTGAAGTTAGCATTGCATAAGCTAACTGTCGAGGCGGTGGAACACGTTCGCCCGACGCCTGCGGCCCCGTTCCGGAAGCTCTGACCAGCGCGTAATGGGCGATCACGGCCCGCCTTTCGATTTGCGTCACGATGCTCCGTAAGCAACCCGATGCCTCGCGGCTACCAGATTCCACTAAGCACGGGAGCTTACTGAATATGGTTTTCATTATCAAAGTGTGGCGTTTCACGGGTGCTCCTCCCCTTCGCCGAACTCCGAGTTTCCCGGCTCCCAGGTGCCCGGCACCATAGGAACTGACGGCCCGCCGCCGAACTCGCCACCGGCCAGCGTGGCCAGACCCGCCGCCTCAGCCAGGGCCTTCTTCCGCGCTGTGCCCGCGAACCCCAGATTTTGAGCACCCTGATCCGAAGCAACGGTCGACGCGACCAGCTGCTCAACAGACGGGCCGCCCCAGTCGGGCTCGACCTCGACGTTCATATCCATGAACTCGTCGCCGTGCCCCCGCATCCCCGCCCGCAGGCGCCGACGCGCCTTCTTCTTTGCCTGCGCTGACGCCGTAACCGCCGCTGCGGCCGCGGCGATATCGGGCTCCGGCGCCTTCCGCTGTGCGCCGGTGCTCATCCCCGTGACGGCTCCGACGGTCGGACCGCCGACCAGGTACGGATAAGCGGCCCCCTCGACGCCAACGGGCGGTGGCGATGGGGCTCCCGGCGCAGGCGCCGTAGTGGGCGTGGCCGTCGGGGCCGGCGCCGGGGCGGAGGACGGGGCACCTGGGGCCGCGGCAGCGCTCACGACGGAAGAGTTAGAGGTAGTAGTGACCGGCACACTGGCCGTCTCGGGCGTGGGTGTGGCCGCCACGGCAACCGCGTCCGGCTGAATCCCACCCAGCGCGCCCAGTCCCGCCAAGCCGGCCAAAAACCCGGGGTTGGCGGCCGACACTGTAAGAGCAAGCGCATTGATCTCGGGGAAGAACGCTTCGTACACCTCCGCAGCGTGGCCCGTTTCGTCTGCTATGAGTCCCGCAACGTCAGACACCAGCTGCGTTGTCGCTCCGGATGGATTCGACGGGAATTCCAGTATGTCCCGCTCCAAGGTGTCGATGGGTTCGGTGATTCGATTCATCCACCAACTCAGGTCATAGGGGTTGCCGGCGTCATTGTCGACGATGTCCTGCACGCTGCCGCCAGTGTCGCTGCTGTCGCTGCTCTGGATGGGCTTCAAGATTTGCGGCGGCGATTCGGTTTGCGGTGCCGAAGCCAAGGATGCCGAAGAGACCAGATCGTATTGGGCCATCGTCGCGGCAGCCTGGATCCACATCCAGACGTATTCGGCCTCGTTGAGTGCGATGGGAATGGTATTGATTCCGAAGAAGTTCGTTGCCGTCAATACCGCGTTGGTCGCGTGGTTGGCGGCCAGCTCCACCAAGGTCGGCATCGCAGCCAGCGCGGCGGTGTAGGCGGTGGCCGCAGTCTGATACTGCGCAGCCGTGGCCCCGCTGTCAGCGCTGGCCTGCGTCAGCCACACCAAATAGGGCACATGCGCCGCCACGTACTGCTCGGCACTGGGTCCTTCCCACGCCCCGGCCTGCACCGCCGCCAAAATCGCGCTGAGCTCTTCTGCGACCGAGGCATAGGTCGCACTCAACGAACTCCACGACCCGGCCGCAGCCAGCAAGCCACCGGGCCCCGGGCCGCTGCTGAGCAGCGCGGAATGAACCTCCGGTGGCAGCGCCATCCACACCGGCGCGGTCATTCTGGGCCGCCCGCAACCGAATACGACGCCGAAACCAAGAATCGTCGGGCAACGACCCGTAGCGCCATAGCAGCGACTCCTCGCAGGGGTGAATCAACGACCGCCTTGGCTGTCAGGCGGCGCAATCAGCACACAAGAGGTAGTCGGTGGCCGACCTGCGAAAGTTCCCGAACGGATGCGATTCCGGAGGCTTATGCCTTGACGGCACTCACCAGGGTGTTACGGCCGATCATGGGCCCTGCTTCGGTTTCCGGTCCGGGCAGCGGCCGGCCGACCTCGCGGAAGTAATCGGCCAACGGAGTGCCGACCGCGGTCCAGCCTCGCCGGCCGAACCATTCGGTGGCCGGGGCGCATTGCTCGTTGTAGACGAGCTGGAAGAACGTCCGTTTGCCACCTTCGACGGTGGCCGCACGCTCTTCTTCGACTTTGGCCGCGTAGTCGTCGGGGTCCATCGGGGCGCCGTCCTCGACGGCGACATAACTGCCTGGGGCGGCCAGCGAGTCAACGCCGCGGAACAGCTGCTCCTGCGCGGCGGCCGGGAGATAGATCAGCAGCCCCTCAGCAATCCACGCCGAGGGCTTGGCCGCATCAAAGCCGCTGTCCCGCAGAGCTTGTGGCCAGTCATCGCGTAGATCAACGGCGATCTCGCGGCGCTCGGCGCGGGGTTGAGCGCCGTGGTCGGCGAGCACCTCACGCTTGAAATCCAGGACCTGGGGACGGTCCAGCTCGAAGATTGTCGTCCCGTCGGGCCACGGCAACCGGTAGGCGCGGGAGTCCAGCCCCGCCGCCAGGATGACCACCTGCCGCACGCCGGAGTCGGCGGCCCGCCGAAAATATGCGTCGAAATACCGGGTGCGCGCCCCCTGGAAATTGACGAAGTACTCGCCCCATTCCTCGGTTTTCAACTCGTGGCCTGGATCCTTGCCGTCGAGGACGTCAGCCCACGAACCGCCGACGGCCCGGCAGAACAGCTCCGCATAGGGGTCGACGGCGAGCGGGTCGGGCTTTTGTGCCTCCAACGCTCGCGCCGTCGCGACGAACAACGCGGTCGAACCGACACTCGTTGTGATGTCCCAGGTATCACCTTCACTACGCACCCAATCAACATTACGTGGAAGGGCTGCGGCGTCCCTCGACGTCCTTCCAAGCGAGGCGCACCTTGCTAGCCTCGTCACCACCACGCTCGGGAAGACGTTGGGGAGGTCACCATCGAACCGTCGCTCGCGTGGCTGCTTGCACCTCTAACAGTGCAGGTCTTTCTCGACAAGATCTGGACAGCGACGCACCACCACGTCAAGCGCAACAGCGCCGGCTACTTCGACAGCCTGCTGCACGGGCCGTCGCCGGACGAGGAGCTCTTGGCGCTTTTCCGCCGAGACCCCTCGGCGGTGCGCCTGACGAGGGGCACCGACAAGAAGAGTGGGGCGCAGAGCTACCTGCTTGGTGATGGCAGCCTCGATCTTGTCGGCATCCGCGACGACTTTGCCGACGGCTTCACGATCGTGGTGGACGGTGTTGAGCGCTACGTGCGCGCGATTGCTTCGCTGGCCCATGCCATCGAGGTCGAGCTGAACTTCCCGATACAGGTCAACGCGTACATCACACCGCCTGGGTCGCGAGGACTCGTTCCCCACTACGACGACCACGACGTGTTGGTCCTGCAGATCCAGGGATCGAAGATCTGGCACTTGTACGACGGCGTCGACATACCACCGCACGAGATGCAGCGTCGCGATAAGGCGGTTCCCACCGACGGGCTCCCGTTGCCCACCGACTTGCGCCTCGACGTCGGCGACGTGCTGTACCTGCCGCGAGGCCTGGTGCATGCGGCTGACACCGACGCAGAGCCATCCATCCACTTGACCGTCGGAATGCACGCGCCCACCGCGCTCACGCTTGCCATCGGGGCGCTGTACGCGCTGAGTTTCCGCGATGACCGTCTGAACGCCCAGCTGCCGCCCCGGCATCTCGATGACCCGGACGTGCACGCGGCCCTGGCTGTCCTGATGCGTGACGCTGTCAGAACCGTCGAGGACCCGCGCGCCATTACCGAAGGTCTCGACGCATTGGCAGATGTGCTGGTCCGCCGCGGCCGATGCCCACCGATCGGACAGATCTCGAACGCCGTCGGAATCGACGGACAAACAGTGGTGCGAAAGCACCAACCGCTCTATTCGCGGGTGAAGGCTGCGGCCGGCGGCGTGGCGCTGCAGTTTTCCACATTGTCGATACACGCGGGCGCCGACCACGAAGCCGCGATGATGTTCATCTCACGCAGCACTGAGCCGTTTCGGGTCCGCGAGCTGCCGGGGCTACGTCCGGTGCAGCAGATCGAGCTGGCCCGAAAGCTGATCGTGAGCGGATTCCTGGTCCGGCTGTCCAGTGACAACCCAGACGGCCGGCAGGTCTGATGAAGCTTGCCGAACTCAGTCGCTGGACGCCGGTCAGGCTCGACTTCTCCGGTCCCGCCCCTGTGGTCTACTGGGCCGATCTATCGGCGGAGCGCTTCGTCGAACCCTTCTTCGACCAGACCGTCGCCCGTTGGGCGTCGGGGCTCCGTGCCCGGCCACTCGTCCAGACCGGTTTCGAAGCGCTCGTCGCTCTCGATGGCGAGCCGTCGCTAGAGCCGGCGGGCATGATCTTTCACCTGTCGCGCTGTGGATCTACGCTGGCATCCCGGCTCGTCGGCACACTGACCGGCGTCGTCGTCGTCGCCGAGCCGGCGCCGCTCAACACGCTGCTCGGGCTCAATCCGGATCGGATCAACGAGAACGCGCTGGTCGATGCCGTGCGGCTGCTGGTGCGGGCACTCGGCCGATGCCGGCACGGCGACGAACGGCGGCTGGTACTCAAGTGCACCAGCTGGAACATCCGCCGCCGGGCGGTCCTGGCCGCTGCTTTTCCCGACACGCCTTGGGTCTGGGTTCAGCGCGACCCGGCGCGCGTGCTGGCTTCGCTTCTCGCCGAGCCGCCGGGCTGGCTCGGGCTGCAGGCCGCGCCCCGCCGGGCGGCGCGGCGTTTCGGCCTTGATCCGGCCGTGGTCCCGAACATGGGGCGTGCCGAGTTCGCGGCCCGCGCGCTCGGCGCGATGCTGGAGGCCGCCGCGACCGATCCGGCTGGACGCCTCTGCATCGACCACGCCGACCTGCCCGCCGCGGTGTGGCAGCACGTGGTGGCGCATTTCGGGTTCGAGGCAGATCCTGCGGCGATCCAACGCATGATCGAGGAGTCGCGGTTGTACTCCAAGGATCCAGCACCCCGGGTATTTGCTGGCGATGCGCCCGAGCGCCACCCGATGACCGAAGCGATGCGGGATGCCGCTGCGCGCTTCGCCGAGCCGGGCTATCGCGCGCTCGCGACACCTGAATAGTTCTCCCGGAACTAAGGGCCCCTCTTGCGCGACCAACTTAGGTGCGTTTTCTGGTACTGCCGCCGGAGATCAATTCGTCGTTGATGTATTCGGGTGCGGGGTCGACTCCGATGTTGGCGGCGGCGGCGGCCTGGGATGGGTTGGCTGCCGAGTTGGGTTCGGCGGCGGATGCGTTTTCGTCGGTCACGTCCGGGTTGGCGGGCCAGGCGTGGCAAGGTGCGGCGTCAGCAGCGATGCTGGCTGCGGCGTCTCCGTACGCGGGTTGGCTGAACGCGGCGGCAGCGCGCGCTGTGGTGGCGGCCACCCAGGCCAAGGCCGTTGCCGGTGCTTTCGAGGCGGCTCAGGCGGCGACGGTGCATCCGCTGGCGGTGGCGGCCAATCGCGGTGCGTTTGCGCAACTGGTGCAGTCGAACCTTCTCGGGCAGAACGCGCCGGCGATCGCGGCTGCCG